>JAAUXT010031979.1_pt1 | contig 14089 bp, 16 predicted proteins | sample 7278171 | NCBI WGS metagenome assembly JAAUXT01 (sample SAMN14350112, study PRJNA611818) | marine sediment metagenome | isolation source: surface marine sediment (1.8m) | place: French Polynesia: Moorea | collected 2018-08 | reverse complement strand
ATGTACGGCTCACACTGTACTGTGTGTAGCTATAAGGTACAAGGTATAAGGTATAAGGTCAAGTTGAGGATTCGTCCCGTCGAGGCAGATGCTCCTGCAGCGTTCATAGGCTGGGCCGTTCCGCTCCTCTAGGAAAGGAACGACCCAGTGTTTATGTGTGTTTCCCACCATCGCCCCTTTTGTAATTTGTGATGCTTTGACGCTCAGCATCAGAACTTGGACAGAAGTGCGCCACTATAAAAATTATCCTAGTCAAGGCACCCCAATTTGCAGGTTAAACACGGCCCCAGCAGAAAACCTTCGCAGGGGGGTTGTGCTGGGTTTCGGTCTGTGAGGCCGACGTCAACTGGGCGTCTAGTATTGCCCACTGCACCCACTGGTTGTGCTCACACTGCTTGAGTCCGCAGTTCTCGAACAGGCGAGCTCAATGTCCACGAGTCTGTCGCGTGTCTCGTCGTCCAGCTCCGTTGAGTATTCCTCGTGGCTCTGCAGTATTTCTGGGTTCCAGATATGTGTGGCATTAAGTGCCATAAACGTGCAATATTTCCAGGTTAGCGGGCGGTGGCGGGTCGCACGTGACGAGGCAGGGCGCGAGTTCGCCGTGAATAGCCGCGCAGACCTGATGCCCATTACCAACACAAATTAGCACCTTAAGAGACGGAATATTGCGTCATTAAAGATAGAAACTCAACTCGTATTTTCGCCAAATGAGATCAAGCAAAAGATCATCAATCTTCATTTGTGAAATTGAAATATGCGCGACTGAACATTCGGGAGCTCGTGTCGCCGCATATCTGTGAAGCAGCAGTGAGCGGAGTTCGCGCAAGGAGCCCAACTTTTCAATTGCACTCGTGTACGTTTGACTTATGAAGCTAATTGTAAGGACACATCAAGAGCATTTCTCCCCGTGGTTTTGTACCCAAAGAGCAACGCCCAAGTGCACTGCACCCTTTTTGCTGGAACGCTGAGAGATTGGTGCACCTCTGAGGTCACGATTCCCTCTTTCAGTCAAAAACAAGATCACAAGTGTTGAAGACGCGCGAGTCAGCACAACACCGACTTGAAGCTGTTTGAGAGGAAGCGGGACAAAAACCCACGAAAAATACCTGTCAAGACTGGCTGATTCTTCACTCCATGCATTGATATCAAATTTGAAACGAGCAGCCAACAAGGGTTGCAGGCGTTCCTGGATGCAAGACACAAAACACGTGTGAAGCACCTCAGCTCTCGCAGATCGTTGGGGCCCCAAACCTGTTGAAGTGAAGGAATGGGCACTTGCAACACAAATAGGGGGCCACTTTCAAAAGGAGTTGGGAGGATCCAGGCCCCTTGGGCCTCCTTGAGTCCGCAAGGGCTCATTGTACAAGGGCAGGCCAAGTGAAACTGAGACACCAAAAGGGAAACACTCACCTCACCCCTCTATCTGCACAATATTGTCACCTGCAAAGTATATCCACCGCTGAGGCAAACTTTCCGTTTTGGAAACCCAAGGAATGACTTGGAAGAGACCGATTTACTGTTTCAATCTTTGAACTCGATGTTGGGACCAATGGGGCCCAAAGCTCGAGCAGTCATTGTCAGCATCTGCCAGTGCCGGAGATTGCCATGTTGTTCAATCGTTGAGTTTGCATGCCATTCTTCTGCACAGCCTGGCAGAAACGAACACATGTCTGTGCAGAGACAATCTCAACGGGAATGGCCCGATTCGCAGAGATTGCCGTGCCACTATATTGGTGACAAAAAGCAGGGCTGTGCAACAGACAGAGTCGGAAACCCAGAATTATCCCGAGTAACGAATGGAAGAGTTCGGGGTGGAGTGCACTGGCCTCTCTGCCCCTTGAATCTCCCATAACTGTACTCGTCTGTGAATAGGAAATAAATCCTATTATAAATCTTCATTTCCCAAAAGCCAATGACAAGCACTTTACAATAAACCACATGCTGTCACCAAACTGAATATATTATTGTGGTCCGTATAGATACTGTGGTCGACACAAAGCTTTCTCTGCGACTTCACCGTAACGTTCTCGATGACTCCATGTTCACAAAAAAGCAAACTCATGACATATATATGTTCGCGTCAAAAGACGTCAATTGGCCATGATTTCCACTTTGTCGTGAACTTCCACGAGGCCGAGTAGCGTGGACATTCAGTGCGAGATCAGTTTGACCAACGACGGCAATCCCACAGGTAATGAAGAGAAGAGACCGAAATCCCCGCTTCTCGCCCTTGACCCACCGCGCACATCTCTGTCGTCAGAGACCAGACTTATCTGCACGAATCCATGTGTCCAGGGCTGCTGCTGAGGAGCATTTCCCCCTATCCACGGGCTTTATGGTCACAACTGGAAAACATCAACGAGAGTGCTGAACAGAAGCTGAGTTGTGAAGGTTTTTCGAAGCTCGCCTGTGTGGATCCTGTTCAAACCTCAACAACATCTCAAAATGGGAACAACTTTCTTTCAAAACTTGAAAAGGTTGAAAAGATAAAAGAAAGGTTCAAAGTTTGTTTGCTTTGAACAAAAATCACACAAAATTTCCAGCTTCAGAGACAGCGCTCTACAAACGCAAAGCCTGTTTGGCGCGGCTGCTGGTGAGGCTCGCCAGTCGTCTGGGCTGCCGTGGTTAAGCCTATCTGTCGATTCCGCACGCAGGACCGCCGCTTTGATTGCTCCGCTTTAATCCAGAAACATTGCCTCCGCTGCCGCGACTAATCGAGGGTCTGGACTTTTTAAGCGGATTTCAAGATGACATTTGCTTTCAGGGAGTGTGACCACAGCTTTTCAGGCCGCAGATTCCACAGAGTTTTACCCAAGAACCTTTTCTTTTGAAGTCGTTACGAGTGGAGGGCTGAAATGGAATTTTGAAGTGAGTGTGTCGTATCAATCACGGGCTAATTAGCTTTCTGCAGGAATCCTCTTCCCGATTAGTCCAATTAGGAGTCTCGATGAAGCTGTGTTCTTGGTCTCTACGATTCATCTCATCCACACAGAGCCTCAAAGACTCTTTTCATATCAAATTGAAAAGTTGACTCCACTGTACTGTGCTCTGCAAATTAAAAAAGTTTTGCTTTTGATATTCAAGGACGGAAAGTCATCTTCCTGAGACTTGTGATGACAATGCAAGGAGCGCAACAGTTGCTTTGACCTCGGCAGTGATGGCGTCCACCTGACGCGATAAGATCGCTGAGCCGCGCATTTCCATGGACGGGCATGCTTCCTCCCGAGGATAAAATCATGTTGTTTTCCTCCGCCTGAACAACTAATGGTCGGCGTAGATCCTGGATACTGGGTCACACAGAAGGAAGTGTCCCGGAAATGGTGCTTTGGTACGAGCGTGTGTGCCAACACCCGTTCCGCCCTGCAGTGTGTTTCTCTGCACGGCCCAGGCACTCCCGCCTCGCCCACCGCACCACGGCGGTCAGCGCGTGGTCAGCGCGTTACTCGCCTCGGCTTTGGGATGCAGCAGGTTTCCGCACTTTGAGCTTCTTAAGGCTGTAATTCCTCAAAGCCGACACTCGCCGGCGGTGTAATTGGTCAAAGCTTGTTGTCACGCGACTCAAAAGAAAAGCTTCAAGAGCAACAACACCAGCTTTGAGACGCGTATCAAAGACGACGAGTCTGGGAAGGGACGAGGAGGAGCAGATCGCAACGAGCTGCGAGACCAGCTCATCTGCCTGTGCTGAATTACAAAAGCCTCCTCCCTCGCTGTGTTCGCTCTGGTGGGAACGCGCTTTAGGCATCAACTGTGACATTTCCTCCCGTCAAAGGCAAAGAAAAGCATTGCGTGGAATCCTTCAGGTGGGTGCTGAAGCAGCAGTCTTTCGAAATGATGACTTTCGTTGGAAGATTTCAATTTAATTTGACTTCACTTCAACACAGGACTGCTCGAGCATCCTGAGTTATTTCGAACTCCAGTCAAAGTCCTTTGGATTCTAATTAATTTTGTGTCAATTCATCCTCATCTCAACTGACACGGCAGCTTTTGTGTTGCACGATCTAACAGCCCAGAGCGAAACATCGAGCAAGACTCTGTCCTTACCTTGAACCTGCTTCACTGAAATGTCTCGTTGTCTTCATGTGAGCCACATAATCCTCGCAAAGTCTGAAATAAACTCTTCACTGAGGCTGACACACCAGACGCTTTTCCGCCATTTCATCAAATCACGCTTCACCCACACGCGTGGAGGCGAAAAGTTTCGTGCACAACGTGAAACTTGCAGTGAGCTAACATTCTAATACTCCTCACACCAAACACAGCTTCCAGAGCAGCTTCATTTTCACGACAGCTAGTCGATTCGATGCGCTTTATCCAAAGTGGTGGGCAAATAAGGGTTCGTAAATAGCATTACAAGAAAACATCAGCCCAAAAGAAATGTTAACAAAGATTGCAAGAAATGTGACTGCTTTCAGAGAATCAGTACAACGGATGTTGTTTCCTGCAGCAGCAAATTGTGCATCTGCATGCGTACAGTGGAGATCATTTGTTACGCCCACAACAACATCGTTCTTGTCTCACCAATGTTTCCATATGTATCCATCCACAAACAACTAAATGTGGATGTCCATGCTTCTGTGTGGTCTGATCACTGCTTACATACATATTTATCGCCAGTGCTTCTGTTGTGAGGATGGTGGCAAAACAACAGGATGAAAGAAAAGCTTTCTGCATCCAGCTCCTTGCATCCGGCATCAAGAAACAGATGTGGACACACACCGTGCAAAAGTCACACGCGCCGGTGTGCTTCCTCTAGGAGCAAAGAAAGAACCAAACCTCGGGAAGGAAGTCAGCCAACCACACCACGACCCACCCAGTAAAAAAGGCCCTGGAGTTGAGGATGCGTGAACGTGAGTTCGAACACCAGTCCTGAACATGACCTGAAGAGAGAAACAGAAAGTTTCTTCGTCTTCGTCAGACGACGCGAACACCTGCTCCCGCCCTCAGGTGAAGTCGGATCACTCTTCTGTCGGCACCTTTGCTCAGATTACGAGCTCATCTTCACTTTGATCAGGTGGTTCGGCGAGACTTTGAGGACCGATTTGGTTCTAATTCTCAAAATACCAGGTAATTAGTTCTTTTCCTTCCGCGCGAGGAAGGTCAATCAAGAGCAACGTTTTTCCTCCCAGCTTCGGAGCTTTGCACATTCGCTGGCACGGCCGTTCTTTGGGCAATCAAAACAATTTGGAACAACGATTGATTCTCATGAGGGTTTTTTTGACGCTGAAACAAGTTCCAAAAAGCTTCTTACTGGATGACACAAAACACCTTGTCCCACCTCCGCGAGACAACACGCAACCAACACTTCACACGAACTCTCGACGAGTTGGACACATCCACCCGATGGAAGCGCCACCTCCACATCTGCTCGACCACGCGACTCGCTCGGAGGCGCCAACAGGTCAATGGACTCGCACCGCACCCAGAGACCAGCGTCGCCAAACCTCGGCTTCGCGGGATACATCTGAAATGGATTCCTAATTCCGGGCTCTCTCCCAGCTCAACCTGGAAGTTTGCCCAGACCACTTTAATTACAAGTGACAGGAACGTCTTTCATTTGCAAGTCAGATTTGCACCGACATGTTTCTGGCTCGTTGTCCTGAAAAAAAATTTGCACAAGCTTGTACGATATAATCACGTCTTGGTCTCGCCTGACTTCCAGAGATCGGTGAGAAAATAATATCTGCACAGATGCCTTCAAGAAGAACAATCTCTCGGAAAATGGTGCGGCAAAAACAGAAGAGCCGATTCCTGAAGAACGAACCTGCATCTCTCAGAGGCGTGAAGACGAATTTTCTCAACAGCACCATGCAAACTGAACGGATAACTTGTCAGGCATAAAATGTTGCTCCTTCAGACAAAACTTGTTTCACTTCTTGATCTGCACTGTTGTCTCTCTGTTGTTGACGCACACAGTAGACCCACGCACGTGTTCTGTGTCTTTTCTTGCGTATCTGACGTTCCAAAACTCCTGTCAAAACGACAATGGTCAAAACTACGTACAAGGCAACGTGCTCCCTCAAACTGAGATGCTGTATGCATGGCTGTCGAAAGCGCTGTGTTGGCGACGCAAAGACTTGTTCACGTGGCCCTCGCCGAGCCCCAGGGTCTGCGTCGTTTTCTGTGCTGCAATCCTTGCACTTGTGTGGCCGCCGATCTGCATGTAGAACTGAATTTATAGCTGCGAGATCTTTTTTTTTGTGTTTAAAGTGTGACCACAACAACTGTGACGTGTGTCCAGGACATCGACCTACTTTCCTGCCATGGTTCCCGCAAATTGAGACACGACAGAACGGATTGCGCCCAAGTGACAGTCCCAGACTCGACGCACTTTTCATTTTTGAATTTCTAAGGCTTCCAGTAATGAGCCATACCTCAGCTGCGACTCGCGTCTTCCCCGTATGACTGGCAGGTTTCGAGATAATTGGTGACTGATTAAGAATCAAGGCCGCGCTCAGCAACATGTTCCAAACTCAGGAGAGGACGCAATTATTGAGCCAGCACAGAACTCACAGGAAAACACAAAGTCAATAGTTGGCATTGATTTGGTTTGTTCCGTCTTTCATGGAGTGGCCTTCCCCAAAGCTCACACAAGATGAACTCCACAAACCATAATCTACCGTCTTCGTTCCGAGCTGGTAGCGGTTCATTGTCTTCCTGTTCGATTGACGTGCAGGAATGTCCGACAAAACACTTATCAATGATTCGTGAACGAGTAATTTGCACAAAGAAAACCACTCTGATGACCTGACTCCAAAAGAACACGCAATGATCCGGACACTCAGCTGTTGCCCTCCTGGCTTGATCACCACGAGAAGACCTGTGGAAAAGCATACCGTCCGAGGGAAAAAACAGGATTCGTTCGAGCCAGACGTCCCTGAACAGCACGCAAATCTAGGTCTGCATGAAAGAAAGACTGGAAAGTTGCGTCGCCCGCGCGGGAGAAAAATCCATCGTGCGATGAGATTTATGCATCGTTTCCTGCCCGGCGCGTACTTCAGTAAAATGGGTCCGTATGTAAATTCTCTTAGCGAATGAAAACAAAAAAGCCAGTGAATTCCCATCAGGGAGTTTTTCCGGGGTTTACAAGAGGAAGCGCTCAGCTCATCCATTTCACGCCAGGAAATGTTCGTTTGTTCCTTTCAGCGCAGCGCCACGCAGCTCGGCCGAGCTGAAGAGCTGCGCTCCGTCCCCGTGCGAACAGTCCCCGTCCACTCGTCTGCATTGGGTCAAGGCTGCCATGATTTTTCGCTCAGCAAAAGCAAACTCCGTGGATGTTTTTTTCTCGAGGGAACTGCATCTCTGTTCAACCAAGACCGCGTCTGCAGTGTGGTCCCTGTGGTGGGCCCTCACATCGGGTCTGTAGCCGCATGCACCAGAGACCAAAATGCAGCTGGACTGCAGCGCTTTCCTGTCGCACACAAGTGCGTGCATGAGGAGATTGCGGGTCCGATATTCTGATGCATTTTCCAGCTCTGTGTCAAAACAGCTTTCAACTGTCAAAACTGTTCACAAATAGACACGGACAGACGGCTGCTGCTGGTTTTGCTTCTTTCTGTCAGTTGGTGAAACTTCACACACACAGCATCGCTGCGTCTGGTGCGGCTTGTCGGAAGGTTAATTAAATCTCTTTTGATGAATGGGGTGTGTTGATTTTGCCTGAAAATTGTCACTCCAGACACTCAATAAATTGTCCTTTTTGTGTCTAATAATGCCTCGTCATCTGCTTCAATTGGACAAGAGAACGGGAACAAAACCATAAGAACCTCAATATTTGTCTGAAACATTGACATCCATTTATTGCCCGAGTCGTCTGCGCGCGCGGGCGGGCGGCACCTGGAGCCGCGGCGGCGCCGCCCGAGGCGCGACGCGTCCCGGACCCGCGCGTCCCCCCGAGCAGCGCCACCAAGCGCTCAAACACGCAGCGTTTGAACCTGGGAATGAACCTGCGCCATCACACCAAACAAGAACACCTGTCGGTATTGACGTGAGCTCCGGGACGTCGGCGTGAACGGAGCACAATCTTTGTTTCTAGGGGAAGGGTGGAGGACTGAAGTAGAGGAACCCGAATCACGTCGCGTTTCCCTCGCGTGGATGTTTTCATGCGTTCAAAAGAAGGAAAACGACTTTCTGCGAAACATCACACCCCGCCCCCTTTGTTATTGTTGAGCTACAGCGTGGACTCAATTGGTGGCACTTGTGCACAATATCAATTCATTTTGCAAGCATGACAGACCTGTCCACATGCATGCATGAGTTTCTGAGGTATTGTGCTCGTATTTCCACATTCAAACACTGCTTCGTTTCTCGTTTGAAAGGATGCATCAGCATTCACTTAGAACAATGACGCACGTTTTTTGTTCCATTTGCTTCTGCCACATCCCGGCACACATCTGTTTTGGTCTTCATTTCTTACGTATTTGATCTGCGGCCTGCATTCTGCAAACATCTCGCTTTACAGAGACTGATCAGAACCACTTTTCCCTCAACACTTCCTCACTTTGTCATCCACCACCAATCTGATGAATAAAACTTTCGTCCCCACGCAACGAACGGAACAAGCGCGAGTACAAAGTTCCGAGCCTGCAGCGCGTCCTCTGCCCGCACCCCTCCCTTCTCGATTCCTTTTCTGGCGGCACAATGCAGTGACTTGTCCGACGACACTGGGCACGACCTTCGTGCGGTACCTGTCAAATTGAGCTGCTCCTCCTTCCGGATCAACTACTGTTCCTTGGCAGTCCGATGTCAGCCGATGACAAGTCGACGAGGTCACACACAAACAACAAGGTGCTTTGAAGGTTGATTTTTCTGAAAGATGGTGTTTTCTGCTTGGCCTGTGGCATCAACACGGCAACAATGCTGTTGTTGCGAGTAAATCCAATCACTCAACAGATAATAATGATTCTGTTTCCCTCCGGGAAAATAAAAGTGGCTGTTCGCGCGCCTCCTCTCAGTGTGGCTTCCGGAATTGGCCCTTTGTTTGCAAGCCTCTTTAGGGTTAGGGTTGGGGTTAGGGTTAACTGCGCAGGACAGCACAAAAATTCCAGAAATGCTGAACCAGGGCGAAGGAGCCCGCTGTGCGCGCAGAACAGGGCGCCGCACGGAGGGAGGACGGGACGCGTGGAGCGGAGAGGCGCGGGACGAAGCTCCACCTGCTGCACCCATGACAAACTGGATGAGAAATGTCAATTTGGAGATGACCGTTTCCACCCCTGTGAATCTGAATTGAGACACTCTCTGAGATGAGCTTCGTGAAATGGAGACTGACACGGACTATTTGATTAAATGGGTTTCGTTGCATTGAGTTAGGATCTGCTTCACCTTCTTGTCTGCTGTTATTAAATCGGCCCAAGGTCCCAGTGCGATCGTGAATAGGAATCATATTTCTAAACTCGCGATGGAGTTCCAGGAATCGGGGCGCTCACATTCAAAACCTTCTTCATTGACACGCCCTGGTGTTGCATAAGCGGAGTCCCACTGCGTGGGGACTGATGAAACATGGCGCGCGACCCGGTGATACGAGTACGTCCAGAGTTAACTATGTGCACGAAAGCGAGGCTGTTGCCCTGATGGGAGCGCACCCGCGAGGCTCGTTGCACCGACGATCGCCTCGTAAGTCCGAGACAACAGCTTCACGCGACGCCTGCGCCGCGGAACTCGGCGCATCCCCCAACACGTCCGCTCAGGATAAGGGGATCAGCGAAGCCACGCAAATCTCAAGATTGCAACAGTCTTCCTGTTCCAGTCCACATGCGCGATGGATATCTGCGCGTGCGGCGTGCGGCGTGCCGCGTGTCCCCAGAGCCTCACTTTTTCCCATCCTGTCTGTGTTTGTTTCCCACGTCGCACGCAAATGAGGAGAACCAGGGCTCGTCCCACGGAGCCACGTTCACTGCTGCCTGATCCCCCCGCTGATCGGGGGTTCGGTGCGCCGTGCGACACGAAGCGTCAGCAGCTCTGACTGACTGCGACGCTGCGGACCTGTTGACTGCGTCACGCCGTAAACTTGGCGAGACGCACCCGGTGACTCCGTGACTGAGGTGTTGCTGCAGAATGCGCCCGTGATGTAGGGGAGAGGCCTTGCGCCTTGATCTCGGCACAGAGCAGACAGTTGTACATTCAGCTGTTAATGGGATTAGATGCCCTCCATTTGGGAAAAAGAAAGAGAGGCCTTGTAGTTCTAAGATTCCTTCTCTTGCTGGAGACACTTCGGTGAATTACGCACACTATCACACAGCCTACGACTGAGGTTTTCTCATTGGAAAGAGTGAACCAAAACACCTACGTGAACCTGTGAATTCACTTGCCGTGCTGCGCTCTTGCAGTCGGGGTAGCAAATCACCAATTCTGAAAGATTTTCCGACTGAAGATAGGATCCAACGACGCGTTTTCGATGGAAATAGACTCTTGAGGTGGCCAAAGGGCCTTTCTTTTCCATGGTACATTGACACAAGTAACAGATCGGGAAGCACACTTTTCTTCCGGGGAGTTCTATGGCTTGGAAATGGCAAAGAATAGATTTTTTGATGAGGCAAAGCCTTCCTTTTGGTGTACATGCAGCAAAATGCTCCAAGTTATAGGGAAAAAACACATTTTGGTCATTCCAATCATGCAAGGACATGACCCTCCCTACTTTTTGCTCAGTTTGACATCACAGATCAGGGTCGGTCAGGAAGACGTTCTGCTTCAGGGATCATGAGTCCAACTTTTGAGGGGAAAGCAAGTTCTGGGCAGCGGTTACGATCTCCCTTTTGTGATGCAAGTGAACTGTACGAGTACGCGTTGAGACACCGTGAGCTCGAAGCGTGTGGAAATAGACATGAATTCAACACTGTTTGCATCAACATATGACTTGATTTTCCCTCCCTTGTGGGAACCCGTGTCGTGTGGAAGATGTCGCACCTTCCCACGCGGAGCTTCCAGCTTTCAGCAGTATGCTGAGTACCTGGGAGAGCTGCTTCAGCAGAGCTGCACAAAGCCATAGCTGCTCTCCAGGCCAATACCCCATGCCAGTCTATGAGGGGAATCTACATAAATTCCTTCTTTTGAGCAGAAATCCGGCAATTGCAAATGAAGGAAACTTTGGAAACAAGCAACTTGCAGATCAAGGTTTATGCAAGCAACATGCCAACCCCTGAGGGTGTGAACAAATGTGAATATCATACCAACAAACTGGAAACAAGTCAATGAAGCACTGAGCAGCAACAACAGTTGATCCGACTGGTGCAAACACATGTCAGTCAGAGTCCAAGGACAAGTTCTCTGCCTCTGTGACTTCCTCAATTTGCACATTCTGTCCTTCGAAGTACTCCCCTGCACTAGCCACACATTTCTTCCACCTGATGGCCATGCTCCTGATGGCATTGAAGAACACTTCTGGAGGAGTCTGGCTCAAGATGAGCCTCACTCAGTCCTGTACTTCTTCGATGTTGGCAAATTTGGTGCCACACAGCTGCTTCTTCAGGTAGGAAAAATGGCAAAGTCACAAGGGCAAGATCTGGACTACAAGGGGGATGATCCACGAGGTTGATGTCACTTTCTCTGATCAGAGCCAGGGTTGGAATGGCCATGTGCAGAGTAGCATTGTCTTGGTGAAGCTACATGTTCCTGAAACCTTCAGATCCTTTCTACTAAAGTCTGGGTCACTGCTTGTGCACAGCTTCTTTCAGCCAATGGAGCACATTGCAATAAAACTCAGCATTGATCATTTCTCCATGGGGTAATAACTCCATGTGGATCACACTGTAGGCATCATAGAACAGGATCAGCATTGCCTTTCTCTCAGAATTGCTCTTGTCTCCTGATAGAACACAGATACCCATGTCTCATCACTGCTGACATTCTTGTCAAGGAACTTGGGCAGGGATCACACTCTCTCCAAGTTGTTCTGGCTGTACTGGACTCTGTGCCATTTGTGCTCCTCAGTCAGGACATGTGAAATGAGCTTTGGGGCCAGTTTCTTCATCTTCAAGTCCTTCTTGATCACTTTGAAAACTGTGGATGGAGCTGCATCTAGGTCACAGGTGATTTCATTGACTGTTTTCCTGTGGTTTTCCTGCAGTGTATTCCTCACATCATCCACTATTGCTACTCTGGTGGAAGGTCGTCCTGTGCGTGAATCGCATCTTCCCACGCAGCGCTTCCAGCTTTCAGCAGTATGCTGAGTACCTGGGAGAGCTGCTTCAGCAGAGCTGCACAAAGCCATAGCTGCTCTCCAGGCCAACACCCCATACTGGTCTCTTTTTTTTTTGCTGTAGCATGATTCTCCTGCCAGGGAGAGTACCTCTCAACCAGAGTGCAAATAAATAGATATACGTTACCTTTTGAGTTCTTTCTCTGGCGCAGTACAAGCTGGAACCCAAGGCTGCACAACTGCAGTGCCGAAACTTACGGCGACGTGTACGGTTTGCCGAACCGGGCCCACCCCCACACAACACACGAGTCGAATGACGAGCCCACATCTTCCAAGCGACATCGTGCACGCAGTGCACCGACCGACGCGGATTTAATTATTGATCTGCGCGACTTTGATCAATGTTCTCAGTCTCCCAGGAAATTCCTGTTGTGTCTCGAAAGCCAAGCAGCCAAGAAAGGTCAGGTGCTGGACGCTCGTAAAGTTTCGTGCGAGGTCAACGTGGACGGACAGGGAACAACCTTTCCTGGTGCAACATGCAGTCTACACCGCTGGTCGACTCACAATTCACGTTGCTTACGATTTTTGCATTGGTCGACTGGTCAGTCAACCACTGCATCAACAAAACTGACTAGTTGGTACTGCAAACATGTCAAACTTTAATGTCAAAAGAACATGTCGAAACAAAAATCAATACAACTCATTGGTCGTCGTGAAATTCGACCTCAAACTTTACAGACTTGACCTTCAGTGCACTCGGATCGACACAGCTCAGAACTTTACACAATTTCTCACATGTCAACACTTGAGGGTTGCCAACCAGAGTGACATGCTGTGTCCCCTGGAAACCTGGGTCGATGTCGAATTTGCCTGGAACAAGTTTAGCAACCTTTGACCCAATTGCAGTTGACTCTGCATCGACAAGCAAATTTTTGTTAGTGCGCTTGTATGCCCGGACAGCTTCACTGCGGTGGCCTGTTTGCTCTTTCACAACTTGCTCTTCAATCCCGGATTGGAACATGCGAGTGGCTGCACTTACTCTCAGACTGTGGTTGGTAAAGCAACCCACAAACCCTCCTTCTCTCATCAAACGAGCGACTGTTTTACTGTTTTACTATCCCTACAGGTTTGTCGACATACCAACACGCTGCTAACTGACAAGTTTTCACCATTGAGTATTTATACAGTGCATCACTCTTGGGATTGGAGGGCAGGAGCATGACATACTTGTGGTACAAGTAAACAATGTTTCTACTTTGCTGTTTATGTCTGTATGCCCGGACAACTTTTGGCTCATGTTTGCGCGACGACAACCCTCCTTGGTTGCTCTTTGACTGTGGGTCTTCATGATACTCAAGGTACTTTTGACCTGATGAAGTTTGCAACACTCTTATTTGTGGGTTGAATGGAGGACACCATAATGCACGATGTTCCTTACTGCAGCGCAGGGCAAATGTCAACCCGATTAAATAAAGTACCGTGTCACGGAGCTGGTCGGGGTCGTCACTACCCAGGATGTTTTTTCTCCAAAGTTCCTCTTCTGCCTGAACAGAAATTGGGTCAGCAGCTTTGGTGGTCTCTGAGATTCTGTCTGCAGCTTGCTTCTTCATCAAATTATCTAAGGTGTTTTTCACCTTGACAAATTCCGGATCGTTGATCAGTTTCAACGTCTGACCTTTCTTTTCGAAATGGAGCTGGAGCATGACCACAATACTGTACAATGTGTTTCCTGGATAGTCATGACCATCAGCTCGACGAACCTCAGCAAGAAATTGACACAGAGCTGTAGAAAGTTCTAACTTATCCACAACATCTGCATCTAAGTCGACACGAATGGACCCTCGTTCATTGAACTCATTTCACTCATGTTTCCAGTCATCAAAAAGCTTCTTTGCCCATGAGATTTTCCTGTCAGTAGAAGCAGCGAATGTCTTACCTCCAAGATTCTTCAATTCAGTT
>JAAUXT010113624.1_pt1 | contig 14090 bp, 11 predicted proteins | sample 7278171 | NCBI WGS metagenome assembly JAAUXT01 (sample SAMN14350112, study PRJNA611818) | marine sediment metagenome | isolation source: surface marine sediment (1.8m) | place: French Polynesia: Moorea | collected 2018-08 | reverse complement strand
CGCCCCCTCCCGCCCCGCCCGGAGTTTCGCACTCGACGCCGCCTGGTCCCACGCCTCGCCCCGCGCCGCGCCCCTCCGCCGCCCAGCGGCAGCAGCGCCCTTAACGCCGCCGCTCCTGCAGAAGCAGCAGCCGGGGACCCGCGGCTTTGAAGGTGGGATTCAGCGGAGAGGGACCGCGGCGCGGGGAGAAAGGCGCGCCGTCGGGCGACCATTGAGCGGCGGCGGGGCGCCTGCGCCCGGCGCCCGGGACCCTGTGTGCGCCGCCCTATCAAAGTTCACAATGCCAACCCAATTAGCGCAGCGAGGCTCCCAAGCCGCCGCAGCGCCGCACCGCGCGCAGCGTAATAACTCCTCATTAGACGCTCCAAAGAGCAAACACTTTCATTCATCCCCTCCACCCTCGCTCCCTCCGTCCCCGACCCCTCTCCAGTGGTGGCTGCACTAGCTGGAAAAAGCAAAAATGGGAAAAATAGTGCATTAAGATGCGTTAGCTGAGCGTAAGGTCCCCGCTTTAATCTGAGTCTGTCAAGCGAAGGCTGAGCGCAGGGCCAAAATAGGCTAAATTTTGCCAAATTGACTAACAATGATCTGTTCTTATGAAAATGGTGCTCTTCAGAAGTTAAAGATGAAAAATGGAGTTAAAGACCCTGTGGAGACGAGAGAAAAAAGAGACTTGGTGGTTGCATTGAGAGCCGGTGAGGCGGAGGTAAAGGCTGGTTTCCTAATGATGTGGCACTAGCTTAACACTGGGTAAGATGTGGAAAGGGACATGCGTTTTTAGCAGCGGGAGGGGGGCGCTCACCAGAAGGGGTCGCAGGCTTATCGCGAATGTCAAAAAGTATTTGTGTTGAAAAGGAAACTGTTTGAGTGGCCACAGACACATGTCAACTGGGTTCGAAGCACTCAGACAGACGCGCGATCAACCAGCGCGAAAACAAGAAACAGATTTGTTGGGATCACTGTCAGTTTCGCCATGAACTTCTCAGTGTGGACGAAACAACCACAACGAGCGAAATGTTTTCAATTGCCATCTCAGGGAAGGGAAAAAAGTTTGAACACGAAGAACGTCTCTGAACCTGAAGAGTCTCGTGTTGCTTGTCAGGCAGGTATCGGCAACAGAAGGGCAGAGACAGAAAATTGATGTTTCTGCGCGGAAGGTGACTTTTTCTGACAGACAGAAAAACCAAAGTTGTTTTCCTTCCAGATCAAAATGACGAAAATCTTAAAATTGTTCACCCCTGAACATTTGCAATCAAAATTTCTGTGCTTTTCCGCAAAATCCCTCCGTGTCCCAAGGCGCACAATTTTCCTGCAGGTTGTCTCAAAAACACGCGACTCCTCATGTTAACTGGAGTGATGACAAAAAGTGGCATGTGATCTGCAACTGTTGCAACCCGGACTCAGCCCTCCGCTTTGCAGTCAATTTAGACGATCCTTAAGTGCCATTAGAAAAACTAATAAAGCCTGGGTGGGAGTCGATCCGGCCGCTTTATCCGAGACGCAGCTCGCTATGGAAATTAATGGAACCTGTCTCAAAGCACATTATCGAATCAACGCCGCTGAAAGATGACACAGGCAATATTGCTGCGAAAACGCTAATAAATGGGCCACAAAAGGGCGACGGTGAAACGCAATAAGTGGAGGGGTTGGATCACGGCTTGTGCGGAGGGGGATCCTGTTACGGGCCCGGGGCCTCGGGGGGAAGGGGCCGCCCTGGGCCGCCCGGGGCACGGCCGGGCACTCCACAGGGGGAGGGCTGATCTTGTCGTACGCCGTGTACAGAGGAATAAATCCTCCAATGCAGGCTGAATCTGTGTGTTGGATTTCACACGAAGAGCGATTCAACACGATTTGGAGTCCTGGGCCTTGCTGAAGAACGAAACAAAGGGAGATCAACCACACAAACACATGATTCAAGAGGAACACAGACAGACAGACAGACAGACAGACAGACAGACAGACAGACAGACAGATATGATCTTCCAGGATTTCTCTCTGGCAATCTGTCAAAAAGACTCAGAGAACTTGTCCTTCTCCAAAACGAAAACGTCCATCAAGGTGCACACCTCCACCTGCACATGTACGCGTGACAAGACGAGCGGAATCTGTCGCCTCGCCTCTTGTGCGGAGCTCAGTAGAATCCGAGTCAGGAGCTCAAGCCTCCCGCGCGAGATCAAAGCCGTCGCTCCTCGGGTCAACCGGAAGACAAGAACAAAGCGGAGGCTCCAGCACGCGCTGAGTAAGCCTGCGTCGAGTCTTTGATAAACGGCTGATGTGCGCAAAGGAGCCCGAATTACTGTTGTCATTACGGACGCCAAGTGTTTGCGCTTCTGCTGCCGATCCGTAATGTCCGTAATACGGATACATTTTCCACCCGTCATTTGTGTTCATTTGGCTCATTAATGAAAGGCACGCAATTTCCTGGGAGAGAAGTAATAACGCATGCAAATAGAGGAAGCAGGTAGAACAATAGGGTCATTATGGAGCTGTCGTGGAGTGGGGAAGGGAGGGTGTGGGACAGAGAGAGGGAGGGTGGGGAGAGAGGGAGGGTGTGGGAAGCGAGAGAGGATCTACGATTTGTTCAAGGGGGACATTTCCTTTGGATGGTCCTGATTCGGCTTTTGCAATGAGCGAACATGCGACTGCGAACGTACTTTTCGCCTGCCGTTCGCATGCAAGTTGGAGCAGCTTGAGTTTGGTGGGGGGGTCAGGCCCCAAGGATCTGCACTTGTGTGGCCTGAAAGGGTGAGTGAGAAGACAAAGTGAGGGGAGCTGGTTGGAAGAGACCAGGAGTCAAAGACTGAAGGATCCGGGATCTGCTTGAAGGGTCCTGAGCCGACAGAGAGAGCGTCTCAACTTGGACTCACAATGGCGAACAATGCATGGAGATAACCTGCCTCAGAAGCTCTGACACTCCGTCCCCATCGCTGATATTTCCTGAGATAGTCGAGCAGAATCCGTGGACTGGATGGGAACACAACAATCAGGCAAGGGCAGAGAATGTTGTGAAAGAGCCCCGAAAGAAAGGGAACGTGGGACTGGAGCCTCGCTTCCCTTCAGAGCGTTGCGCATCAAAGGGATTTGGGGAAGATACTGATTCTGAGCAAAGTTGCAATTACACTGTGTGTCTTACCACCTTCCGCTCGTTCCCACAAACAAAGGGGCCTCGAAGGTAATTATGTTGGTAACAACTGAGGTGTTCGTCCAAACAGTGGCTCACTCGGCTGCTCTTTAATCACAGCTGGGCCCGGGTGGCGGAGAGTGTCGGGAGCCAAGGCTTTAATCTTCAAATCCTATTGTAACGGGTAATGACCCGCCCTCTCAAAACTTGAGGTTTCCATGGCAACATCAGTCGACGTCACTACGTGACCTGATTGGAAAAATAACGTCAGAATGAAATCAGGTGAGAATATGGAGGCTTGATTCACACTTGATGCGTCGTTTACTTGGTCCCTGCACCAACCAATGCGCCCTGCGTCACGTAGCACGCAGCACGCGTACCAGAACACGCCGAGAACCGGGACGTAACGACGACGCGGGCGTCGGCGGATCCTGCCGCGGCAGAAGACACTGTTCCTCCCGCTAATGACAAGGCGCGGCGCCCGCTCGTTCTCTCGGCGCTCACAGCGCTATTTGCTCGCCCCGGTGGGATACGCGGTTTGATGTTAATCCCACTGTCCCCGTTGTTGTGTCACGAGAAATTGGACCATTGAGCAAACTCCGAAATTCTCGTGTTTCAGAAAAGCCTCCAAGCTGCTTTTTGTTCTCTCCACATGTAGCAGAGACATGTCCATTGTGGGTTTAAAATTTTGAACACTGCTTCGGCTTGTTTGGATATCTGCAACGTGTTGGATGCAAATCAAAGGAAAATATCAGAGCTATTTCAGCCAGATCAACTGATTGAGGTCAGCTGATTTGAATGTTTGCCTTTCAGCTGTGAAAGTGTTGAGAGGATGACAGTTCGTTTGATTTCGTTCTCCACAAGACATGAACAAGTGCTTGGAACTTCAGAAGCTGACAAGGTGTTGTCGTGCAGCCAAACTTTGTTCCCCTGCAAAATGACAATGCTTCCGTTCATTTGGCCAGTCAGAATTAGTACTGCGATCAGTCTGACCAACTTTCGAAGGAGATTGAGGATTTGAGGGTTTGCACGCACACCTACACCACGCACACACAATTCGCAAACAGGTTTTCACTTCGTGAGGCACAGTGACCGTTGCCCCGTTAGCGAGAGTCGCAGCAGCGTGGACACTGCCGCATCTCCCGGCGAGGGGTCCGAGGGGAGCCGGGGGGCCTGGGCCCGGGGCGCCGGGGGCGAGGGGCCGGCCCGGGCCGCGGGGCGCCAATATCCCCGCGCATAGACTTGTTCAATATCGCTCCCATTTGTCACCACCGTGACGTCTATGGACCTCATAACGTCGCAATAATCTCCTGGCTAATAACGCTCAAATGCTCCCTGCCTCTGTGTGTCCATGCCAATGGCTAAATGGCAACAAAATGGACTGTCAAAGCCCCCTCTCGCATTCCTAAATGGACTCCACAATGGCCAATATCGAGTTGCTTTGTGGAGGGACATAAATAAAAGCTGGCCCTCCATCCATTGGCAGAAGGAATGCAGAGCGCGTACACTGCCCTCAAGCTTTTTAATAATGATTTCTATTTTAGCTGAGCATTTTCCCTCAATGCGTGTTCCCTGGTGAGCGATAAAAGATGAATTTGCCTCATGTGGATTTGCTCATTACAGGGACACAATTTATCCAGGGGAGAGGCGGGGAGGGAGCGCGGCGGGCCCCGCCGAGTCCCGCGGCTGCTCCGCGGAGAGGCGCCCCGGGATCCCCACTCGCTCCTCTTCTCCAACTCCCCTCACAAACATCACCCTCTAAAATCCATTTTGAACGCATTTTTACCTTTGACCCTGCAGAATAAACGTGCTCCACTCCAACAAACTTCCATCAGATTTTTGAGTGGTGGGGAGGGGGTCGGAGGCTAATTTCAGCGACTTTAATGAACAGCTTGATTAAGTAGCTGCCACGACGCGCGGCTGTCAAGACCAGAACGGCGCGTCCGTTTTGTCGCGCAGAGCTTGATGCGATTTAATTAAAATTCCAGTGGAGATTTATGCGGGGCGGGTCACCACGCCTGTTTCACGTATTGGCGGACAACTCAATGCCAGGGATTATCTTTCCACGCAACACTCAATCCTTTTCCGAGTCGTCCATAAATTTGCTTCTTTGTGAACGAATATTCGGTGCTACCCTGATCACGCTGCAGATCTGTTCGCTTCTGTCGGAGACGCTCGTCGAAAGAGCGGTCCACGTCAGCTGGACACGGCAGCGACTTTCAACCAACCCAAAATATGGAGGCAAACGTCAGAAAACCTCCGCCTGGCTGTACAATTTCAGCTCGTGAAAATATGTCACGCGATGCTCGCTCAACATAATGCACGATTAAATATTCCAAACTCGCAAGATGTCAAAGAACGAAAATCTGAAATTGTGGCAGCGACACAATTGAAGCTGGTGATTTTCCGTTTCAGGCGGATGTCCCCCATTTGGTCATTTGCCCCATTGTGTGAGCCTCGCTTGAGGTCGACTGAGCAATCGCAATGATCCGCCCATTGAGCTGGAAAATACGCGCAGCGGTGCGGCTAAACCCTGCGCGCAGCGGTGCGGCTAAACCCTGCGCGCAGCGGTGCGGCTAAACCCTGCGCGCAAAGGTGCGACGAAACCCTGCGCGCAGCTGTCCGACTAAACCCTGCGCGCAGCGGTGTGGCGAAACCCTGCGCGCAGCGGTGCGACGAAACGCTGCATGCGAGCAAAGTTGCGGCCAAGTCCTGCGCGGCCAACCTTGTGAACCCTGCACAAGGCTGAGCCCTTGTTTGCAGCGGATCAAACAGCGGCCAAACAAGAAGTGTTCAAGCCACTTTGTTCTTGAAGCTGGTTTGTGCCCCAGGATTTTCTATGAACAAACATTCTCAGAGTCAAATGTGTGAAGTTTGCGAGTGGTCATTGGGGCACAACCTTGAATGGATGGAAATGTGAGTTGTGGTTGGAACGACATGCTGGGTGCTCTTTTCATCCCCCGATCTCGTCCTCGTGTCCACTTCAAATCCCCACAGCATCCAACATCCAACATTTGGCTCGTTACCCACAACCCTTCCTACCAATGTCTCATGGAATCTATTGAGAATCACAAACATTTCGCTTCCATTTGTTGTTGTTTGAATTTGATCGGAAGAGCGAGGTGGGTGCAGGTCTGTCGCAGACCAAAACCATTGAGCCTCAACTCGTTCCCAGATCTGAGCACCGGTTATGACAAGTGAGATACACATGACGTTATGTCCGCGGCGGTTCCAGCAGCGCGACGGTGAAAGGGAGAGGCCCGGGCCATTGTGCCGCGTCGCGCGCGTGACGGAGGCCGCGCCGCCCCCCTCCGCCCCCCTCCGCCCCGACACAGATCCGTTACGGAAGCTGATGCAACCGAGAACAATGGTCCGGGTAATTAAGAGCCCGTCGTAAGTGCCATCTTATGATGTTATTTAATAGCGACACACCATGCGTGGGATACACACCATTTTCCAATCCACTGGGGGTCGGCAGCTAATTTTCCAAGAAGCTTAAGTCGCAGAAAATCTTTGCTCGCCTCGGCTCATCTTTTTCAAAACGCGTCATATTTGGACGGTTGCGCTATTGAAGCGTTTGGCGGCTGCAGCTAATCGGGTCTGGCGGATTGGTGGGAGAAGGACGGAAGTGGAGATGTGAAGGGATTTGTTTCTCTCTCTTTGGTGTCAGGCTTCGAGGATGAAATTCTCTGTTTGAAAATGTGCAGCAAAGTATTCAACGGCCGCTTCACAACAGTTTGACCAGCAGAATCCTCTCTTTCTTTTCTCTCTCTCTCTCTCTCTCTCTCTCTCTCTCTCTCTCTCTCTCTCTCTCTCCAGAGTGTCCCGTGACTCCTCCGCTGCACCCGTCGGGATGTCGTGCCCATCACTGCACTGTGTACAACACAAAAGTTCAATTATTTCCACGTCGCGTTCGACTCTGATGAGCGAGAGTCCAGTCTGGCCCTTCTGCGGTGACAATCCTGAGTCTGAACCAGCTCGCTGAACCAAGCTGAGGAACCACAGCAGTGAGTACTGGGGTCGCCCGCCCAGGTGGCAGCAGTGAGCCGCCTGGAGAAGCTTCTCTCACCTGCAGGGAAGCTGTATCCAGGATTGAGCTGGGGAGGCGTGATCACACAGGGGATCGGGGGGTCCGATTTTGAAACTGCGGTACGTGTGTTGGGAAATTTTGTCAGACGTCAGGGGGGCGGCGGGCGGGGCTAAAGCGTCGAGAAGTGGACAGCCTTGGAATGATTTCAGCTGCACAAGCCTTTTTTCTGGAGAGCTCACTGTGACATTTCAGTCGTGGACTGTAACCCTGTCCAGGGCGGTTATCTGTGCGACGTCACGGTATCGCGCTCACGTTACCCCGAGCCACCGGAGCGCGTCTCCTGGAGACGAACCGTTTCATCGGAGCCGTGCAGCGGGTCCGCCCAGGACAGGTGCTCGGGATACAGGTGTCCGGAGGGGCGGAGCCACGGGGTGTCCGCAGGGGCTGGACATGGGTGGGGTCATTCAGAGTTTCTGTGCAGGGGAAAGTGTTTTTGCGTTTGATGCCACAAAAAGAATCCGGGAAACCAACACTTCAAGACAGGTGTGTCTGAGCTCCGGGGATGCTGGGTCGTTGTGGATCCCACTGATTCCCTGGACCTTTCAGGTGTGTGAGGTGTACTTTGCGTCTCCTGTCGTACCCCATCGGATCCAGGGGTGCACACTTTGTGACATCCAACAAACATTCTTCCACCCCGCCCCCCCCCCCCCAAATTACAGTTTCCCCTTGACCTTCATCCTGTGTCCGAGTGTGTCTCAGGTGTTCGCGAGTTGGGGACGACAGCGGCGGTGCGATACTGGTGGTGTCGACGGGACGGGAACCTGTGGGGCGCGGAGATAAGCAGAGGGTCCGGTGACCCGGAGCGAGCCGGGGAGATGACAGCGGGAGCAGGGCGGGACGTCACGGCAGGGACCAGGGCAGGGAGCCGGGGAGATAATAGTGCAGCGCGATGGACGTTGCGGAGCTGGCGTTCAGAGGCGGAACACAGACACGGCGTTAGGCGGCGTCCAACGGTGTCGCCACACACCAGCTGCGGCAAATTCTGGACTTGATTCCAACATTGAAAACATGCATCCCAATAACGGACGAGACAAGATGTCTTTTTCACTTGCGCGAACAAACGGACGGAGACTTTCATCTTCTTGGAACAGGGCAGTGTTGAAGCATGCTGCGTAGGGGAAACACAGGGGGAAACGAAGACGAGAAGTTGGTCCCGCTCCTCTCGTCCGAGCGTCGTGCGCCTCTAGATCACCTGCTCCGCGACGTGACAGATTCTGCATCCATCGAGTATGAAGAAGTATGGGGAAGTATGCTGCGGTGGGATGAGTACTGCTCAGCGACAGTGCCAGGGCTATTAGCGCTGTAATGAGGTGGTGACACCCGTCCCTCCGTGTCACTCTCCACATGTGAACCCGATACATCACACGCTCCTGCAGCAGGGGGATCCAGGGGCCGGTCTGGGGGGACATCCTGGGGCGGTCCAGGGTGAGGATCCAGGGGTGCGCATCCAGGGGGTCAGACCGGAAGGAGGATCCAGGAGCGCCCACCACCAACTTTATTTTGGTGCACAAAGCTCCAGTGAACAAGGACACAACGCTAGTCAGCCTTTGTGAATCCAACCTCTCTCCATGCAGCTCCGCTTCTGTTTCGCACCGCAGCAGCTCGCGAGTCGTGCGAGTTTTTCTGCAGCTGCAATGATTTATGACTTCTGCAGCGACTGTGACCAGTCTGGTGTCTGCTTCAACTTGCGGTGGAAACTCCACGGAAACTGACAAAAAATTGACACGAGAATTCCAATCATTTTCCCCATTTCCGAACTTTATTGTGCGTGGTACCAACTGCCATTCACAAACTGACAATGTCAAATAAAGGTTCTTTTGCGGTGGCAACAAAAATGTGCCAGACAGTTGTGGGCCAAGTTCGGAACCCGAATGGATCAGATATCGTCAATGCGCGTCCACTGATGGAACCTGCAATCATATCAATCGCAGGCGCAGGACCTGATGTTTGACCCCTTGAGCAACAAAACATATTTTGCTGTCAGTTGTACGCGATCCAGTTGTACCTGATCCATGTGGCGTCCTTGTTGGCTGAATTCTGGTTCCGCTCTTGGATCCAAACTAAATTTGCACGCGATGTTTGTGACCGTGGAAGTCCTTCAGATCTCTGTTCTTCAGTTGCGCAGCCCAGGAGCAATCAGGTGTCAAAGGCAAAACGCAAACAGCGCTGTCGGAGATAACAGTTAAAACCAATAGAACGCGTCGTTAGGAGTAGCAGCGGGTTCGGAGCGGCGCGACGCAGCGGGGACGCAGCGTCGTGACGTGGACGCGACGCGGCCCAACACGTCCCGTCAGCGCGCGCGCGCAACCCAGCACCACCGCCATCAGCCCAGGTCAGGGAAAACCAGTCAAGGTCAAGTCGAGGTCAAGAAGGTCAAGAGAAACTCGCGCAGGGGTCCAGTGCCCAGAGGTCAAGAGGGCCGGGTCTGCTCAAGCTAGAAAATCGATTTTCCCCTTGATGATAAGAAGGGTTTCTTGAGGCCGGGCCCGAAACCCCTGTGTGCATTCATTTAGAATAAATAACTAATACAGCAAACTGACCATATGTCTTGACCACTGAAGATTATGACTCAATCATAATAGTGAGTAGGAAGACGGTGAGACGCGCAGTCTGGAGCAGATTCGCATTTCCCGCTCGTGTTCGTGTGGAGAATCAATCTGACAGGACGGAAATGACCATCACGTTGTGACAGGTAGAATTTTGAGTTTGATGCCTGTTTGACCTGATAACTTTCAAACGCAGTACATGTTCTGCCAAGAAACTGCTGACTTCCTTCCTTTGACGTCCAATGTGGAGCGTCGCGCTCTGCATCAGAACACCGCGGTTTGAAGATTCAATGATAACGGCGAAAGCGACGCAGACTGTTTCAAAACGGCCGACAATGCGGAGGGGGATGCGGATGAAAACAGGTGATTGATTTGGCCTAATCAGCTGCTAATTACCGTGTGTTAATTAAGTGTAGAACGGGAGCGGGGCGGGGGGCTCTGCGGTGAGCTGAGGCAGATCCAGGGGCCCCGCCTCCTGACCTCTGCAAGTTCTGATTTCGCCACGTTTGCAAAGCATGTCTCGCCTCCGTGGGGGTTGAGCCTCCCTCGACGCACGTTGGATCCGCCCGAGTCGGCTCGGACCCTGACGGGCCTCGGCAGATGGTCCGATTCTTCTCTCGCGGCCGCAGAACCGCGGCAACTGTGCAGGATGTGGAGAAGGACGCAACGGTCGGTTTGAAAATGATGATTGACAAATGTGGACGAATGTTGTGTTTCTGTGCCATTCGCGGTCAGGGAGCTTCTCATCAAGCCAGGGACTTTCCTACTTGCACACAACCTTGGTCTACAAAATTTTCAGCTGCCACTGATGTATATATATCGTTGAGCAATGTGTGCGCGTGAAAGAGCGTGTGTGGTTGCGTGTGTTCTTGTGTGTGTGTTTCTGACAACAGATGACCTCCCTCCCGCCTTTGACGGAAGAGACTTCCTCACACTGTTTTGACTGTTTTCGTTCTACTGACTTCACAGTTCAACTCCTGCACTGTACAGGAAGGGACTGATCCTTGGCTGCGTCGGTTTACTGAGTCGTGCGGTAGGAAAACAAGCGGCCGCGGCGGGGTTCGCACCCTGCAGAGCCGGGGGGAGGGACGGTGTGGGTGCGACGGGGTTCAAAGCTGTTCACGCAGAGGCCAGGAAAGGAAGAGAGACGAGAGACACAGGGGAGGAAGAGAGACGTGGCAAGACACAAAAAAAATAGACAGTGAATTCGAAAGAGAGGGACAGTGAAAGACTGGGAGATGCAAGAAACACGGAAATTGGCACTTGTTGCCATAAAGAAAACGTGGCCAACCGACCTTGGTAGGAAGATTCCGAATCACCAAGTCCTCCTTGACGTGTTTTTCTCCTTTTGGACTTGACCAACAACACCCAGAGAGGCTCGTCTCGGAGCTCGATCCTGCAGCGAAAGTTCATCGCTTTCCCAGGGCCGCCCGCGCGCTCAGCCGCTCGTGAACAGGAGATGGTTTTACTTGCACACTCGGGCTGGCCTCACTCTTCATTAGCTGATTGATAACAATATTTCAAGATGCAGAGTGAGCAGGAAGGGGAGGGTGCAATGGAGTAGAAAGGGTGAACAAGTACCTCACAGCAAGTACCACGGGGGTACGCGAGTACATTTTCAGTACGACAGATGTATCTTCATTGTGCTGGTACTTCTGCACTTTTCTCCGAATTGTTTTTGCCGTGAGTGGGATTGCTGGTGTTATCTGTTTTTCCTGATCTGTGTCCCGGTGGTCCGAGCATCAGGGTTGCACTTGTGGTCAGAATCCCTCACAATAGACTGCACTGGTCAACAAGTTTGCTTCAATTCAAGTTTTTTTTTCAGATTTTGTTCAATGTGTATTCTTTTTGTTTTGCAAGACTTGGACTCGCTTGGTTTTTCTGATTCATGATTCTTGACATGCAGCGATGTTGGGTTGATCTGATGGAGTCTTGATCGCAGGTGGAACCACTTCCCTTCCCCTCAACGTTTCCCAAGCAGCTCTCCGCAAACTTCGCGAGGCTGATCTCTCAATGTAGCAGCCCGGAGAAGGAAGTGGAGCCTCAGGCCTGGTTCACACGTTCAGCCGCCGCTGGGCCCGTTCACATGTGTCTATAGGCACACAACGCGCGACGCACCCAGTGCAGCACAGGCCTCGCGAACGCGCTGCTGAAATTGGCGGTTGACAGGAGGAGGAGGAGATTTGGCGGGTCGAGTTGCAGGGGTCAGCGACCTGCGCTGACAAATGCAGGATTAGCCGCGGATTAAGGGGGATTTAGGAGGCATGGGGCGCTTGGTACTACTTAATTGAAAATCCCGCCGACTTGAGACAAATCAGTTGTGAGCGGCTCAAGTGGCTGTTGTCAGTCGCTTCAATTAGAGTCAACGCTCGAGTGTGGCGCGTTTTCTTGATTTGAGACAAAGATGCGGCGCGGATTCCTCTGGAGAACAGGGTGAGAGGGACAGCGCGGATTCTGGAGCAAAATACGTCGGAGAAAAGTCTCTATCCCGCTTTTCCCAGAGCCACTGGAATGGAAGGGGAAGGGGAGGCTGCTGATTGTGTTCTCACAAACCGCGGGTGTCTCGGATTCCAAACCGGTGACCACAGCCCCATTTCCAGAATTGCGGAGCAACTGGCACAGCGTTGCACAGATCGTTGGCAGTTGGACGGAACACTCCTTTGCGGGGACAAAAGCGCGACATTCGCTTTTCTTTGATTCACTGAGCTTCTGAGTGAAGATGGATCCCAATCTGTGTGGGTGGAGCTGGATCTGACTCCCATGTGGCTTTCATTCGCAGCAGCTACTTCAGTTGTGTTCAGCCCGTTTCACGTGACACGTATCGCGCGTCGCACCCCTTCCAGCCTGATCCCTTCAACAAAGCCCTGTGGTTCTCCACAAAAGTCGTTGGGCGCTGCGTCGACAGAACAGCGGATGAGTCGGCCGACGCAGTGCCCCGTAGCGCAAAGCGTAACGCACCCAGTGTGAACGTGTCTTGACGGACAGGTGTGAAGAGCGGCGCGGCGCCGTGGCTGCTCCGCGGGATCCGAACCCGGCCGCCCCGGGAAGTAATGGCCGCTCCGCGGTGCAAAACCAACTCTCCCCGTGAAGCTGGGCCGGTCGTGCCGGGAGAGAGGAGGGTGCTGCGGGCGGGGGTGCGTCGACTCACAGAGCGGGATCCGTGGAACAGGAACTCTATATAAATTCAGCTTTGCTGAAAGGAAGCTGTTGATTTCGAGCAAGAAACGCCAACTCATGCGCGCAAACACTTATCCACACAAGATAATCCAAGGCACACACACACACACACACACACACACACACACACACACATTGCCCAAAAATTGGATGCAACTCTAACCGTTGCGAACGTCTGTGTCTCTGGAAGGGCCCTTATCTCTTGCCTGGACTCTGGATCTCCGAATCCCCGAACACCTGGTCGGCCCCCAGCTCTGGATGGTTGATTCGGACCTGATGAAGTCGTTAGCGAGTCGGGCGGCTCCGGTTGTCGGAGCACAGGCCCCGCCGCGCCTGGAGCCGCTGACCCCGCGAACCGCCGCCCTCCATCTCCCGCTAACCGATTCCGCACCTGGGCTCGAACCCAGGTATCCGCCAGCGTGCAGTCTCTTCGAGGAATTGATGAAATTCTGCTCTCCACGATCCTTTTTGGAGGAATAAAGTTCATTTCTGTCCCAACTGACCAAGGGTTCTGTGCATTTTCCTTTCTGTTTGCGTTCCGAAGGTATGCGTGTGTTTGTGTGTGTGTGTGTGTGTGTGTGTGTGTGTGTGTGTGTCTGTCTGTCTGTCTGTCTGTCTGTCTGTGTCTGTGTCTGTGTCTGTGTATGTGTCTGTGTCTGTGCCTGTGTCTGTACGTCCGTGTGTCTGCATGTGTGCGTGTGTGTTTGACACCACATCACACTATGTGTGTGTGTGTATGTGTGTGTGACTGTGAGTCCCCGTGTCCCCGTGTCTGCGGCTCTCAAGTTCAATGCACGCAAGGTGGCCGTGTGCTTTGTGCGTGGGTGTGTCGTTTGTCTCCACATTTCTGGGCGTGGGTGTGGACGTGTGTCCTCATCGACAATACAGAGCTCCATTCGAGACGTCGTACGCGAGACGTTGGGACGTACAGCTCGTGTTCGTGAGGCTGCGTTCATACAGAGCCACGTGGATATCAGTGCGTGTTTTGCTGCGTGGATAGTCAAAACACAAAACGTGTCCTTTCATACAGAGCTCGTTTTTTTTAGTGTGGATACCAGGGTCAACAAGGACATTGTGGTTCACTTTCACTTGTTTTGCTTTGCTTTGCTTGAATTCTCTGAAGAAATAGCACGTGTTTGCTGGTTGTTTTGTTTAT
>JAAUXT010073667.1_pt1 | contig 14090 bp, 17 predicted proteins | sample 7278171 | NCBI WGS metagenome assembly JAAUXT01 (sample SAMN14350112, study PRJNA611818) | marine sediment metagenome | isolation source: surface marine sediment (1.8m) | place: French Polynesia: Moorea | collected 2018-08 | reverse complement strand
AGTCTCTGTAAGTAATCAAATGTGTTGTTCTCAAAAATACACATTGCCAATTCATACATCTGCATTGAGCACTAAAATTTGCAATCTGTAACAAAAATAACTGTCCAAATTTTGCATGTAATTGTCCAGGGACATCACAATCCAGAAAGTTGACCCCCCCCAGTTAGACCCACTTTGGCTGAAAAGTGGGTCTAGGAACAACGAATGTTTATGTGACCACATGCTTAAAAAAGTAGTCTTTGGCATGAAAGTACAACTTTTTTTAGAATCAAATAACCAAAAGTTTTGAGAGGGTTCTAGTCTCAGACTGTCTGATTGACCAAACTGGGCCTCAAGAATGGTAACAGAGGTCATGGCGATCGTCATGCACAGGAAAGAGTTTTGGGATAAGCCTTGTATGCTTCAATTCTGGAGATGCTCTGACCTCTGTATCAAACCAAGGCTGCCACAAATGTCCAGGAGGCTGTGAGACATGCCAGATGCAAGACTGAAGGTCTGGATCTCTTCCACCCAAATCCAGTCCCAGTCAGCAAAGCGATGAATGGCAGATCTTCATGACTGCTAAGCCATTCAAACTCCATGCAGGCAAAGAGCTATTGAGAAACTGCCAGTCATCAACGTCCTTTGTGACACGGGCATTCTCGCGCAGGGTTGGATCCAGATTATTGCTCTTCTGGATTTGCATCTCGTGCTGTGGGTGAGTGAGACTGTCACAAGGTTGGAGGATGCCGAGTTTGAGTTCCTCAAAGCAGGCCTGTGCGATTTCTTGGGAGGCAGATGGTTGTACGAGCCCGGACAGACAACTTGCAGGTGGAAATCCATCTTGAGGACTTCTCTAGAATGTACGATGCATGTTTCAAAAGTAAGTACGCACGCATTTTTCTGGGCGTTTTTTTGGATGAAAAATTTTAACTTTTTGGGACATGCAAGCCTGGTCGACGGGCAGTACTGTGCATCACCTTGACCATGTTGAGATACTCTGTCTGTCACACAAAATGAGGTCAATGTTCGGGTTGCTGAGACAGGTCGACGGAGATCGTCATTTGCTGCAGTCGCACAAGTGGACATGTCTCTCTGAAATTGTTTCTACTGTTTTGAAGACATGCTTTTCAACCATTTCAAGAAGTTTTTGACTGTGTTGGTGTTGGTGCGAGTTGTCATCATTGTTCACATGAGTTTGGGAGGTGAAATCTCAAAACTGATGGGTCGTTTCGAGGAACAGCAGACCAATCTGAAGTTTTTGGTCAAGTCTGGACTGACGCCTGCGAAATCCTTCCGTGCTTTGAAACATATCTTTGGTGATTCCACCATGAGTTTATCATCAGTGCAGAAATGGCACAAGAAGTTCAAGCAAAGACTCCAAGCTGTGGCAGACCAACCAAGACCTGGTCGACCCAAAAGTGGGCATTCCGAGGACAACATCATTCTGGTCCGTGCTCTGGTGGATCAAGACAGGAGGAAAACAGTGCGGAAGATAGCCGAGGAGTCAGCTCTGGGTGTGTCAACTGTCTTCAGAATTTTGAGGCATGATTTGCAGATGAGGTTGGTCAATGCAAAGTTCGTTCCGCGGCTGTTGTCAGACGAGCAAAAATTGTTCAGGAAATGCCTGTGTGAGGAGAATCTGTTCAGATTTCTGGATGAGGAAAACTTCATGGCCAGGATAGTGACAGGGGATGAGACATGGGTGAGTGTTTTCGAGCCAGAAACAAAAATTGAGAGTCGCCAGTGGCAAGAGAAAGGAGAACAACGTCCACAAAAAGCAATGAAGTCCCGGTCAAGGAAAAAGTCAATGTTGACTGTGTTCTTTGACATTGATGGAATTGTTCTGATCCAGTTCACAAGGCCACCTCACACAATCGACAGCGATAGTTACTGTGCCACCCTCTCACTCCTGAAGGAGAGAATTCGCAAGAAACGCCCTCATTTGTGGACCAACCCAGAGACCAAATTCCTGTTGCACCATGACAATGCGCCAGCGCACACCGCGACAAGAACTTTGGCCAAGATCGGGCAGTGGGGGATGGAAATGGTTCCACACCCCCCCCCCCTACAAGCCCGATCTGGTGCCTTGTGACTTCACTCTTTTCCCAAAGTTGAAGTCTGAGCTCTGCGGAAGGAGATTTGGAAGTGTCAGGGAACTCAAGGATAAGACCAGCAGAATCCTGAGAAGCCTTCCACAAGAGTTCTTCAAGTCGGCTGTCAAGGAGCTTGCTGAACGTTGGGGTAAATGTGTTCAAGCAGAAGGGAACTTTTTTGAAGGGGCCCACCTCAGACTGCCTTCTGACACAGAGACAACATCAGACGACGACCAACCACCTCCTCCTCCACCGCAGAACATTCCTGCTGCTGCAGGCACACCACCTCCTGCGTCGCAGGAACACGACGCGTGACATTTGACACTCATTTGCCGCACTTTGTCATTGCCCAAAAGAGCTTTCAGTATTTTGTTCATGTTGCTCGAATACCATTGTCTTTGAGGAAAAAAAACCAATTCTCTAAAAACATTCCGTCTCTGTTCACAATGCGTGAGTACTTACTTTTGAAACATGCTTCGTAGACTATTTCCAGGTCATTGAGAACCTTGCCGTGCAGTAGATGGCAAGACTTCGAAGGTGTGATCACAAGCCACAGCCAGAGCCCGAGTGATTCAGAGGGACACAGTCATATGCTGTGGTTCTCTTGCAAACCAATCCTGAAGACACATGGACTTGGAGCTCTCCTTGTTTCCTTCAACGATCTTTGTTCTCCGTTTACGGTACGACGCCTGAACTCTGGCACAAACCTGCAGACGGTCTCTCCGAGACGAAACGGAAGACTCGCATGAGGAGTACGTAGACTCGGGACAACTGACGAGTTATCGTCTTGATCAGTGTCTTCAGGTCACAGCACAATTTGCAGTTGCAGTTGTTTTCTTGCCTTTCCGGAAGAAGTGGGGTGGGCAAGCAAAAAATGCGGACCATGCCCCACCCTCTTGGTAAGCTGCTGTCAGAACATCACCAGCCAGCCCCTGGCATGGGAAGCCCTGTGCGTGTATGGGACGTACGACTGAGCGTGTTGAGTGCACAAAGTGACCCTTGACAGCGGATCAGAATTTTTCATTCACGCTCCGATGCGCCCGAGAACAGGCATCATAAAGTTCTCCTGAAAAGATTCGTGCAGTTATTGACTGGTGTGGAAAGTTTGCTCACATTTCAGAGACGTAACCAACCAATGCATATCTGTCGATGACGCCCGATCTTGAACAATGCATTTGGCTCAGGAAAACATGAAACGCATTTCCTTTTCTGTTGCATTTCCAACGAGTGCTGAAGAACTGATGCAATTCAGACAGAATGAGACGGAACCAGAGTTTGATGAATCATCTCACAAAATTGTCGGACGACAGAGAACTCGGCGCAAAAAAGAAAAACTTTTTTCACGGACTTCAGATTCTCTGGCTAATTCGGTGTTGAAAGTCGTAAACAAAGCCTCAATTCTCCTCTCTCCAAAAAAGAAATTTTACAATGCCACAGAAAATGTGTGCCACTGCATTGTGTGTGGCCTGAAACACAATTAACCGGCGCCTACAAATAAGTGATACATCAGATGCTTTCATTCCCATATTGGTGGAATGTTAAGTATGCAAGTGAATAAGGCCATACCCAGTGACAGTGGTGAGATATTGATTTACTGCCAGCACCATGCAAAAACAAAGTCCACTTCAGTCAGCTGAATCGCTTCTGTGGCGCGACTGAAGATAATGCAGCACTGATAACCCGAGGACCACTGAATTGGCTACAATTCAGTTCAAGTGTGTCCGTTTACAGTGCTGCACTGAGGTTGCTCATCAGTTCTTTTGTGATGCAGCTGAGGAGGGGTCCATTCACAGAAGAAGTTCAATCTACAGAATAGTACGAGGACAAAAGATGCTTCTCTGGTGTGACGAGCGTGCAAGGTGTGGTAGAACCTACCACACGAGCAGAAGTCTCTGAGATGAGAAAGTCCACAACAGCTTGATGTACAAGCGACTTGTTCACGAGAACAATCTGGACCGATCAACATGTCACTGGGACACATTCGGACCCCCAAGCCAAAGCAGTTTCCTGTACAGAGACTTGGCACACGAGGTCATTCAATTTCGCGGCACTTGACTGATCGTGCTCAATCTCTTCAACACTTCTGGAGACACCAGTTTTGAGACGCACGCGACATTTGAGTCTTTGGGCTGTCCTGTCAATTGAACCAAGACCACTTGTCAATTGACATGGACAGCCCTGGGTCAGCCACGATGGGCTGACAACTCGCTCAACTTTCATTGCGGGCCAAAACTTACACTTTCAAACAATTTCCTGATGACTGTTGCGGGAAACATGCGACGGGAGTGGGTTTGGGGTCTGCGTGGCAAGTGTGTCCCACCCCTTCCACAGTTGACAAAGTTCCGCAAACTCGCTTCATGAATTTCCTCTGTGACAACAATCATTCTATGTCCTTTTTCAATGTCCTAAAACAATACAAAACAACCACACGGAACTTACCTTCCAGCAGATACTTCTTAGCGCGTAAAATCCAAAAAAAAGTTTTGGCTCCAATTTTTCAAACTGTGTCAACATGCAAATATGGCTGCAGGTGTCGCGCTCGAGTCGCGCTCTGCCGGAACCTCCGCCTGCCCCGCCATCTTCCGGTCATTGTCGTTGTTGCCATTCTTTTCACGCTATCTACGTCTCGATTCATTTGATTGATCAATAAAATCATTTTGTGACGTTTATGATTAAACTGTCATCAAATAAACAAAACATATAAAAACCAATGTTTAAATGTAGTTAAGTATCCATAATTTGCAACAAATGTGAATGTATTAGACAGATATTTGCCGCTGTCACAAGGCTCCGTTTCTTGTGAAGAGTGGGAAAAACAACATCTTGTTTAGGTAAGAAGGAAAAAAAATTCCCGTTTTAAATTTTGATTTTACACACCACAAGTTTGGAGTTACCTCTTGCTAATTGGCTTTCAGTTATTTAGAGCAGCCTAGATTGAAGAGAATTCAGTGTCAGATCGTAAAAATTTGTTGAAGTGGCAAAAACTTTGGAAGAAAATTTTGGAATTCCGCAGGTTGTTTTGTGTCTTGATGTCGACGTTGTCCTCGGTTGAATTCGCTGACACGATTTCCCCAAACACTTGAGTGATTGTGCACTTTTCAATGATTTGTACACAAAAGATTGGCATTTTCCAAGACAAAGGCAGGCGATATCTGGTCGCTGTTCGAAGAAAACACGGGCGTTGGGGAACATTCACTTTTATCGATTTCCCAAACAAGGAAGGGATGTAGACTTTCGTATCTATAGATCTACGAGGAAAACTTGCATCTGTCACAGGGTGTGTCGTTCTGCTACAGCAAGTCAGATTGTACAGCGCATTTCATGGTGGAACTGTCATAAACTCTCAAACACCTGAGGGTCACAGAATTTACCTTGTGAAGGAATTTCAACACAGTGGAGTCTAATCTTCACTCAAGACCCCACATTTGAAATTCGGTGAATCGTTTCCTGAATTTGCACGTGTTTGTGCGTGAGTGTGTGTTTGTGCTTCGTCAAAGCATAAAAAGTGCGCATTAGCGTACAAAATTCACATTCAGTGGGCAAAACTGCACATTTGGAGCGTATTTGCACACAAAATTCAATTGCTCGAGCAAAGTTCTCATTTTGAAAGTGTAAAAACAAGTTCAATTTACATTTAACAAATGCGCTGAATGTGGAACAACTTATCTGATGAAAAGTAAAGAAATTTGGACTTCATTCCACTGCTTTTCTTCAATAAATATTTTAGAGAAATAGTATTTGCATCTCACACGCTCACACGCAATTTTATGTGTTTCAGGCAGCCCCATGTTTTGCGGGAGGGGCGTGCATGTCTGGATAGGTACGAGAACACAAGCGGTGTGATCCTTGTGTGCGCTTTCTTGAATGGCGTTTTTTGTCTTTGTCTTCCAGGGGAAACATGTGAAGAAACTGGTTCGATCGTGAAACTGAAACAGAAAAAAGAACAACAAAAAACGCAAACGGCACCATGAAGATCTTGGCAGTTTCATTGTTGCTCGTCGGAGTAGCATTTGCAGAAGGTAAAAGTTGGGAGTTTTGAACGTAATCCAATGCCGTCCTCAATGCGCGAGTTTGGATCTTCAACGAACGGTCTCAGGACGGGAGCTGTGTTGGCATATTTCAAATTGTCAACTGTGTTGAGCAATTGCGGTGACGCACTCCCGTTGGATCATCCTGGGTGTCTTTTAGTTCTATGCGCAGTGACACTTTTCAATGGCAATCGCATATGCTGTAACAACACTTGTACGGACCAGCAACTGGCAGAATTTCCCTTTGTTTCAGAATTTCTGGTGCGATGCAAGAGGCCAATTTGTGAAACTCCCTGTACAAACTATCAAACTGATCGAAATGGCTGTGAAACTTGCAACTGCATGAAAGATCCATGTGAGGTGAGTGAAAAGCGAGCATGTAGTTCACTGCCACATTACTCATAAAAGTTGGTACATGTCCACGGAAACTTCAGATGTCTGTTACCTGTTCGTTCTGGGTGCTCACCTGTGACACATCATCTCACAATGTTTCAGGACAAGCCGTGTGCAGAAAATGAGATTTGTTCTGCCGATCTGGACTCGTGTGAAGGGAAACATCCTTGCACAGAAATGAAGCCCATCTGTGGTGAGTGAACTGGGCTCTTTTGTTTCTGTGCCGCTGAAAGTTCTGACAGGCAACATGGGGGCAGGAACAATGACGTGTCCACAGAAGAACCGGACTCCGAAATTAAACGTGGCGGTCCTCGAATTTCTGTGCCATGTGTTTCAAAACACTCTGAAACCGAGAATCTTGATAGAAGAAACGGCCGGCATCACTGAAATTGACCAGATGTGCAGCGGTAGAGAACGTCACCGTGGTCAAAATTTTGTGCATTGTGATTTGCAGAATTCCACAGGCCACTGAGTGACAGATGCCCGCTGACGAGGTGCAACATTGCCTGTGACTACGGCCTCAAGAAGGACGATCGCGGATGCGAACTGTGTGGCTGCCATCAACCGTGTGAGGTAACGGACCATTGCTTAAGATTTCTCTGGGTGTGACAGTAATGGCGATGTTTCATTTGTGAGAATTTGAACATTTTTCATTTGCAGGGACATGAGTGTGGAGAGCAAGAGATCTGCCAGGTTGTCACTGTCGAAGTCCCCACAGCCAAGTGCAAAGGTACTGTGAATCTTGCACAACGTTGGTGTGTAGAACTGTCTTTCGCACAACATCATCCAAAGTTGTGTCCAGTTGCAGTCGATTTGTGATGGTGTCCTGAAAATGTGGTTTTGTGACCACCAACCACCTCCGGTGTGCGTGGACGACCTTGTGCCAAAAATGGTACATTACGTGTCGACCAAAATCTATCCTTGCGCCCCATCCCCTTGGGACAAAAGCTGGAGTTCAAAAAGGCCTGGTCAGTCGAAGCTTGATGCGTCAGTGTGAATATGGTCTCTGTGAACGTAAACAGGATGATAAGTGGTTGCTTTCTGTACTTGCAGCCCGTCCACTCTGCCACCGCGTCCACGACATCTTCATGAAGCGGGAGCACTCGATGATGGCCGAGCCGCGCTGCACACACGAGGGCGACTTCGAGCCGGTGCAGTGTCACCAGACGTCTGGAGAATGTTGGTGCGTGGACGATCGTGGTATGGAACTCCCGGAAACCAGGGGAACAACATCGTGTGGTGAGTGGTCAACTCTCGTCGTGATGAATTGGAGACGTGAGTGAAGAGCAATGTGGCATTCTGTAAAATCTGGGTGGTTATGTTCGCAGCTCCCCGACGCTGCCACCACGCGCACGTAGGATTCGACATGAAACACAACATGGATTCGGTGGAAGGAGAAATCGAAAAGCTGCAACAGTAAGAATTCATTCATGGTCTTTCTTGAAGCAGCAATAGAAAGGTTATCCATTCCTGACATTCCTTGCGTGCGATGACAGCATCATGGTCAGTTTGACAAACTTCGCTGGTGCTTTTTGTCGCGACACGCAAATCTCTGACGCTTGACTTGCTGTACAGGGAGATGGGGAAACAACTGAGCGCTGTGATGACGATCGAGCAGGACTTCATCGACCAGATCGTCGTGACGCCGCAGGGCATCGACGTGGTGCACGTCGAGTTTGACGTGATCCGCAGCTCCCTCGACAACGGCGTGACGATGCAGGAGGTGGACGTGGCCACCACCGTCTACCACCTCAACATGCGCATCAAGAACGGAGACGTCGTCATCGTCTATGGAGTTAGTAACAGCCGAACTGCTCAAAACGCGTCATGTCAGCACGAAGAGTTATCGGCTGAACAGGCTCGGGTCAGAGGCACACACCACTTGGCTCTGAATGTCCCACACAACAATCAACTTGTGTTTTCAGGACAACGAACTGTCGCCCATCCCGGAGACATGGAAGGTGGAGCACAACTACAACCAGGGGCTGGGCGAGCCGCAGCTTCCGGCCGACGGGCCGCTGCGAGACAACGAAGACGACGACTCGTGGTCCGGACAGTGCATGGGAATCTTCCGCCGCCACCGCATCGGCTTCTACGCCGCGGCGTTCGGACTGCTCGTCCTGTTCACTGTGATGCTCTACGTCTCGTTCGTCGTCACGCGCAAGAAGAGGGTGATCCGCAAGAAGAAAGAGAAACAGATGAGAACGTACAAAGAGGTGCGTAACTGTTCCTCAGAGCCCGAGCTGAGGTTTGGTCAGCAGTGTGCGTTAACGCACCAAGTTGTCATTGCCATTCGCCCACCAATTCGATTCTTTCAATTTTGCTCTCCGTTGAACCTTTGCTTTGATCCATCGTGTCTTTTCAGAATCTGGCGTTCAGCAACCAGCTGTACGACAAGATGGTTGTTCCAACCAACGACGAGGTGGAGGAGAAGAAGCCGCTGGACGAACCCAACAGCGTCTCTGTGGCGTAGGCGCCGAACCACGAGCGCAGTGCGACTTGCAATGAACTGACACATCCATCCAAATTTGACGTGAACACGTTTTGACATGTTTTCAGACTTCGCATTCGTCCTCAGCTAACAAGGCAACTCGCTTGAAAGTGAGTACCACATTTGAAGAAGAGATTACAACAAGGTCGTAGACTCCAATCAGCTTGGTAGATAATACTCAAATAGTTCCTTCGTTGGACATGTTGAAATTTTGTCAGCGCATTTGGAGCAAAGGCAGGTCTTTTGCGTAGAACAAATTTTCTTTACTGTGAAGCAACATCCTGTGTAAATAGACTGAAGGCCCACGAAGTTGTTGTTACTCAACCATAGATGTGCAATTTGGTACAATGGTGACTTTTTTAGTCTGTTCCTTTTTGTGTTGTGAAAATCTTTGAAGAAGGTATCTGAAGTGTTACACATCATGACCAAATTGGAAGAACTTGTGTTTGAAAGAATGCTGCACATCGGGTCTGCTGGTTGCTATCTCACTGCTTTCCGCCGTATCAAAGGGTATCCACGGCATCTTCGACGCGATTTTGTACTGTTTTCTGTCAACATTTACGGTGTGGCGTTTGCGTGACAAACCGATCAGCTGTTCACAAACTTCTGCTTCTTTATTTTCTCAGGTTGCACATTTTTGTGTGGTACATGCGAGGGATCTAAAGATGGTTGTTTCTAAATCATTCCAGTGACACTTAGCTTTCTGTTTTCATCATGTGATATGTGCAAGTGACGTCCTCAGCTGTGGTTTGTGTTTTGAAACAAAAAAATAATTCAAGCTCAAAGCAATATTCACACTACGAAACTTAGTTGCACCCATCTTCCTGCTTCTGTGCTAACTTTGGCAATTGGCATCTTCAAGTTTTTCTCCGACAATCACAGTTTCAAAATAAACTAAACATACACACACATATATATGTCTGGTGTTCTTCCAAAAACCGCGGTCTTCAGTGCTTGGTTTCCGACTCGTAGGCCCAGTTTGACGTTCCATTGTGACTGTCCTGCAGTTGTGTCGACATCTTGTCCTGCAGGTGAAACGGGATGTTTCAGAGCTCGCGCTGCAATTTGTCTTGTCTGCTTTTGAAAAACGGTTGGGAAGCGTGCGTACCGCGTCGGTTTTGTTGTCGTACTGGACCCCGCAGTGAAACTTTCTGCGAACCTTTCTCGGAAAACAAGGAAGAATGTAATCCATGATTGGACACATCAGTTTCGGGTCGATGTCTTCCCCTTTCATTCGTCCTGAATGAAAAAAAAAGTTGGTTCCGTCACGCCGGCAGTGCATTGTCAGCGTTACTTACCCTCTGTGTCGCGTTTGCACTGGTACCTTTCACAGGACTCACAAATGGTGAGACGACAAACATACTACACACCACAGATTGTGAAGAGTGTTCGCAGGTGGAGCAAGGGAAAAGTCCAGTAATATCAGATGCAAATCAGGGTGCAAACATGAAAATTTCCAGGGAGAATTGAACAAACCACTTGCACCCGCCGGAAGCGAATTGTTTGAGTTCTGGTGCCCTCCCCCCGTCGCAGAACAAACCTGATCACGGGAAATTGGAAAATTCAGGGTCACCAGACATTGGACAATGTGATGTCGGGCTGGTTCCTCAGGTCGACAAGGGTGTCAACAATAAAATCTGTCCTGGATTTGAATTTGATCCGGAGGTTGACACAGAACGTTCTCATGGAACGTTGTTCAGTATCTTCTGACTGCCTTGGCAGCAGATTTTGCTTGATCCAGTCATTATGATATTGTTCTGCCTGTGTGTAGAGAAGGCCACAGAGGGTCTGGTCCCAAACTACAGACTGAAAGTAAGCTGTCTGTCCCAAAAAAAAATTTGAAGCAGGGGTTTGTCAGACACCCGGCTCTGGTTACACATTTTGAGACTGGAGGTCAGTCCAATTGGAAAAAGAAACAACATAATGATCAGAAATCATTTCAAACTGGTTGTTGCAGGCAACAAAATGGCTACATTGAAAGCACATCATTCCTGCAAGCACGTTTTCCTCAGTAAAAGATGCACATTTGCACAGTTTGTATCATCACCGTGCGTAACCAGAAATCATTTGCCATAAAATCCCGCATGTAAGACCCCCTTTGATGCTCACGAATTCAAAAAGGGTGAGGGTGGTCTTGTACATGAGGATTTGACTTTTGATGTCATCAATCAATGGTGGGATCAAAAGTCATGAGTCAAGAGTACAAGGAAGTAAAGTACCAAAGGAGAGTGGGATGAGTCAAGGAATATTACAATCAAGACAAAACAAGGAAATAAATAAAAACTTTACTTGAGTGTACATTTATAACTTTTGAAAAAAGAATTCATACTTTTTATAACTGGGGATGAGAAAAATATTTGGAGAAAGTGAATTAAAAGAGGAATTTCCTGCATTCTGATTTGGAAAAACTTAAAATTTGCATGTGTTATCAAAATTTCCTCAAAATACAAAAAACAGCTTTGTATTGACTTTGTGGCCAAGAAAGGGGGGTGGTCTTGTACATGAAGGTGTCTTGTATATGGGATTATATGGTAAGCCAGTTGTTGCAGGCAGCAAAGTAATGGCTGCATTGAAGCCACATCATTGCTCCAAGCAAGTGGGGTTTTTTGTTTAAGATACACATTTTCATAGTTTCATACATCACCATGTATGTGTCAGCCTACAAGGTATCTCAGCAGGCCATTTGTACAGTTTCACCACAATGGCAGCCATCTTGAGTGACCTACTGTTGACATAACCATCCAGTTCAGCTGCAATGAACCTTGGGGACACTTTTATCTTTTGTTTTCAGGTACCAGGCGGCTTTAAAATAACCAGAAATAATATTTTCTGATGACAATCAAGACAGCTGCACAGTTATGTGATCTACTTCCTGACTAATCTTTCACAGTGGCCACATGAATGATCCCTGAGAGTTCAGTGGAAATTGATGCATTCCCTACTGAGTGGTCAATGGACTCCTTCTTGGGCAGGAAATTTGAAGAACATAAATAGAGCTGCAGCAATCCCAAAATGGTGAACTTTCACAAAGTTTGCCCCAAGTGTGTTTGAGACAAAAATCCAAAATGGCAGACACAACATGTGACCTACTTTTGCAAAAATTAATCATAGCTGAGAAACAGGCAACCAAGAATGCACAAACCAGATGTTGTACCCAACAGAAGTTGTACCCAACAGAACAGTCCAAAGAAGTGTTGCAAGCAAATGCCCAAATATATTTGTTCTCACAAGATATCCTACATATGACTATGTCCATGGGGGGGTCCTTGACTAGAAAGTGTTTGAAACTTTCCTTTTGAAACAAAATACAATTTGTACTGGTTTTTGTTGAGATCTGACCAATTTGAATTTTCAATATGGTATAAATCTACCTGCAACTCACCAATGGTGTGCATGAGACTGGGGGTACCTTTGGCAATTTACATGCTTGAAAAGACCTCCCAGAACTTCCGGCTGTCTCCACAACAGTTAGGTTTTATGATCAGCGGTCAGAGGTCACATGAGTAGAAAAATTTTTGAAAGAAATCATTTGATCTGAAAACATTTTGCTCCGAGTTTTGTTGAGATCTGATTATTTGAATTTTCAAGTTCGTGAAAATCTGCATATACTCACAAATAATACGTGTGAGACTTGGGCTACCTTGGCAAAAATGCTTGGAAAGACCTTTTAAAACTCTAGCCCACTCCACCGTAGCAAGGTTTTGTGAATGTCAGGCCCCTTGAGCAGAAAATGTTTGGACCCCAGAATGATCAGCTCATGGGACCTCCCCCACCCCACCCCCACCCAGTCATCCAATCTTTGATGTTTGATCTCTTGTTCTCAGCAAATTGTTTTTCTTCCTCGAGGATCAGATCCTCGTCCAAGTCCCAAAAATGCTGACGAGATATCCCTTTTAAACTTCAGATAGATCTGGCCTTGGCCCTGAGGTTGGCAACCTTGTTAGAACCTCGTAGGAAAAACAAGGTTGGGTCCTGTACACCCTTACATAGTTCCAATTGTCATTTTGTGATGGTTGTACATCAAGAGTTCTCTAAATTTTCGTTGTCAACCTTTTGTTCAAGTGATCACGAGGAAAATAGAATCTATTAAAATCTGCACACAGGATTCTGAAAACTTTCTCTGTCCAGCTCAGCGTTTGGGATCTGATCTGGATCCTGAGGTTGGCCACCACAGTTGTGTTGGGAGCCTGAAATTGCACAGCCAGAGGGGTTGCGTCTGGCATTCTGGATTCCTCAAACATCAGGTCGGCTGTTCGTTGGCAATGCGCGACAAGCATCGGGAACAAAAAGAAAATCTCACCTGTGATAAGGCTGAGAATGATCGAGAGCAGCATGGTGGTCACAATTCCAATCGTTGAAAACCACAAGAAGGAAACTTTGTAAAGAATGAAGACATCATCCCTGCAAAAAAGATGCGCCAATTCTTTTGCGCAAGCAGGTGGCAACTTTTGGCCCAAGTGACAGTCACAGAGTCACTTCGGGTCAAGTCCGATTTTGTCCGTTTTGCAAATGCACAATAAAAACTTTCCATTTTGCAAGTGCAAGAGGTAAAATTGTTGCTTGGTTGTGCTTTACTGCTGGAGAAAATTGAAAATGCAAGTTGTCTTTAGCTTTGAAAGGGAGCAGAATGTCAGACATATGAATTTCTGACAGTTCTGGCCAAAAAACTAGCCGGACATCTGCAGTGGGCCTGACCTGACTCCATGCATAATGCAGCAGAACAAAAAGCGCTGCCCAATTTACCCTGATGTGGGCGGACGCACATCTGATCGGGCTGGAGAACATCCCGACGTCGGTTTCGCATCGGGCCAGCTTCGGGATGTTCGTGTTGCATAGTTCCCTATGGAGTGATGCACACCTGATCAGGCTGGTCAGCCCGATCAGGCTCTGAACCGATGAGTATGCACGAGGACCGAATGAATCGGGCTGAAGACCGGTCAGGCTTGAATTTTAATGAGATGTTCCCTGGCAACTGTGACTTCTGGCTGCCAAAATGCAGACGAAATTCAATCAATTCTTCTATTTTTTGTGCTTACTTAGCTTGTTCAACATCGTTGAAGGAAATTTTGGAGAAGAACAATTTAGAAATGCCACTGATGATTT
>JAAUXT010037809.1_pt1 | contig 14090 bp, 8 predicted proteins | sample 7278171 | NCBI WGS metagenome assembly JAAUXT01 (sample SAMN14350112, study PRJNA611818) | marine sediment metagenome | isolation source: surface marine sediment (1.8m) | place: French Polynesia: Moorea | collected 2018-08 | reverse complement strand
TCTCTCTCTCTCTCTCTCTCTCTCTCTCTCTCTCTCTCTCTCTCTCTCTCTCTCTCTCTCTCTCTCTCTCTCTCTCTCTCTCTCTCTCTCTCTCTCTCTCTCTCTCCTCTCTCTGTTGTGTGTGTGTGTGAGTGTGTGTGTGTGTGTCCATGTCAAGTTCATCATTCAAGTAAGTTTCTTCGCCTCATTGGAAACAGGTGTTCCCGGAGCAGTTGCTGAGCAACGCGTTGTCCCTGGAGACGGTGGATGTGTCCGGCAATAACCTGACAGCGGTTCCGCCCAGCCTGCTCGGCGCAGAGCACTTCTGGCTGAAGAATCTCCACGTCGGTTCCAATCCGCTGCACTGCGACTGCGCGCTGTCACACATGGTGGAGCTTCACAAGCAGTCCATTGTGAGTGAAAAACTTGTTTCTCGGCTTGTTTCCCTTTCAATGTTGATTTGCTTTTCCTCACAAAACGAAGCGATCAGTTGCGTTTGATCGAATGCCTCACTTTTCCAGGTTGACGGGAAATGCTCATCTCCGGCGAGGTTTGAGGGTGTCGACATCAGCAACCTGCCGACATCTGCAATTTGCGAGGATGAGCTGGAGCAGCAGACAAGAGCGGAGGAGGAAAGTAGGAACAGAGAAGAGGAGATGCGGCGGGCAGAAGAAGACGAACGACGAAAGGCAGAAGAGGAGAGAAGACAAGCAGAAGAAGCACGGAGAAGGGTAGAGGAACAAAAAAAGCAAAAAGAAGAAGCAGAAGAAGAAAACAGAAGACAAGAGGAACGTCTTCAAATTGAACAGGAAAGAAGAAGAATTGATGAGGAACAAAGAGCAATGCAGGAAGAGAGGGTCCGATTGGCAGAAGAGCGAAGAAAACTGGAGGAAGCTCAAAACAGAACCATTGAAGAGCAGCAACGAAGAGCAAGAGAAGCACAACGAAGAAGAGAAGCTGAAGAAGAATTAACAAGACAACAGGAAAACGAAAGGTTGAGGAGAGCTGAGGAAGAAAGACAACAGAGAGACGAAGACAGGAGAATTATTGAAGAAGAGCAGAGAAGAATAGAAGAAGAACGAAGACGTCTCGAAGATGAGAGAATTCAGCTTGAAGAGGCTCAGAGAAAGGCAGAGGAAAATAGAAGAAGAGAGGAAGAAGAACGAAGACGACTTGAAGAAGAGAGGAAGCAACTTGAAGAAGTTCAAAGGAGGGCAGAGGAAACAAGACGAAGAGAAAGACTACAGCAAGAGAATGAAGCAACATTGAGACAAGAGGAAGAGGACAGAACAGGGAATGAAAACGAAGAGCAAGGGAGACGAGAGGTGGAGAAAAACACAACAGACGCAGCAGTTTTGACAATTCACGCAGAAGCAAGTGCTCCGACGGTACAATCTGTTGACAGTTCATCCTCAACCTTTGCCGCATCTTCAACTCCTCATCACCCAACCACACCAAAAACGCCTTCTGCGAGAACATCCCCAAAATGGCCAGTCGAGGTGGTGCCTGTGCACGTGAACGAAATAAATGAATCCAATTACGATCACAACAACGTGCTCAACCCGTTGTCTGGTGAACGTGAACAACTTGCTACAAGTGATGCCACAGACAGCGACATGGCAGGGAACAAAACGAACACAAAACACGAAACCGAGGAGAAGGACACCTCTCAGCAAAACGAAGTTCAGAACCCCAGAAAGAGTTCGCCCAGAGAGGGTCCAACCCTGTTTGAGGTCAAGCCTGACCATGGTCACAGTTTGAAGCCAGACCGATCAGGAAAACTGCGAGACGACGAGGATGGCTCCAACTCAAAGCGCACGGCGACTCCGTTCATCGTCGCAGCTGTCGCCGTCGTCTCGGGAATTTTGCTTCTGGCGGGAATCGCGTACGGAATCGTCAAGGCCAGGGGCTACCTCTACAAAGACAACTACGACATGACTTTCAGTGATGAACACATCATTGACTGTGATCAGGCAGCAGTTCTCAATTTTGCGTGAAACAAGTGAAGTTTGTCAATGTGTCCACCGTGCCATGGCACGCTGACGGTGCTGTTGTGCTGATTTGGTCGGAGGAAGTCTTTTTGTTACTTTGTGGAGCTTTAAGAAAGCAATAGGTCACCAAATGCCGAACAGGCGACCAATTGTTGTTTTGTCACGAAGACAGTCACCACGACCCACCTCGTGGGCAGGAGTTACTGTCGAAAGAGAAACCCGGGTCCCAACTGACCCCGATCCGAGACCTGCTGCAGATCCAAGTTTTGGGCGGAAGTTTTGCGGAAATGTCGGCTGATTTTGGTTCCGTGCACATGCAGTCGGAAAACTTCTCACGAATGAGGAACAAAGTTTCAGAGAATTAACTGATTTTCGCATGCACCCAGGTTCTCAGGTGTTCAGGCCCAACTGGTCTCTGGTGAAAAGGACGAGGTGGTCCTGAACTTGAAGCGAGCTCACAAAGCACCTCAACTAACTTCCGGCTGGTGGTTGTTGCGGCACTTGGCACCAAGCCTGCTTTGACGGGAAAAAAACAATCATCGATTTTCTTTGCGTGAAAACAAGGTTCTCTGGGAGGAACATCGATTCGACAATAAAACCAAACCTAAAAGTCCTGAATCCAGATGGATGTTCCTTTCATTTAAAACTCACACAGCACACCCAGAACAACAGAGGCTTTGTGCGCAACCGAAGTTATTTCCAGCGCTGAAAACCAATCGTTCAGTTCTTCATCCAAGACAACACCGCTCCTGTTTGTTCCTGAGTAAACAACAAAATTGCGTGTTCAGTCTCTGTCAACACGAATCTCAAGTGTCAATTGATCGCAGAATATCCTTGGTGACAAAGCAAAGATACAGTGCGATCAAAAGTGCTCCAGGACGCGACAAGACGCAGCGTGCGAGGCGAGAGGTGGAAAGATGGGCGTTCGTGACCTGACATATGTTTTGGCATTGGCGTTGTTCGTGAACTGCAATTTGAAAGGTGAGAAGCGTGACAAAGATCTGGATCTGCCTCTGCATACCATGCCGTGCATTGTGCTTTCATTTTGCCAAATTTAAAACGAACACGAACATGAAGTCGCTCAGGCTAGTTCTGCGGACACCGCTGGGTTGCGGTCCGGTCTTCGTCATCCGACGACTCCTTTGCCTCAACAAGGTTTTTGATTTACTGCAGCTTCATCTGAATGAATTGTCATTTTTCTTCGTGCTCAGTTCTTGGATTGTGCGGGTCAGGAAGGCGGTGGACTGGCTTTTTGTGCAAAGACTGCGCTTGCGGCAAGTACCAAAGCGCCACCGCGCATCTGTGGCTGAGCTGCGACACGTGCGGACCGGGGAGGTTCTCCGGGACGCGGGCGTCCGGCTGTACAAACTGTCCGGCAGGGAGGGCCAGCAGTGCCACAGGGTAAATATGCACTGAGTTACACCCTTTGTTGATGCAGTTTATCGAGGGGGACTGGGGGTGAACTACTTGGGGTTTCCTATCCTGCCCGTGTGGAGAAAATCCAGAATGTCTGTTCCGTCCCGAGGACGAGTTGTTCGAACGGCGGAGCTGGAACGGACTCCTGCTTCCAGCCCAGCACAGAGGTCAGGTGCCCAAACTTGCCGGTGGGGACTCAAACTCTACCCTTTCAATTTGAAACGGAAAGAGGCTGCGATGCAAAGCAAGATCTTTAGGAAGTTGCATGGAAGGCCTCAGGTCCCTTTGCATCTTCTGCAATATGAATGCATGTGAAAAACTCTCGCCATCCGATTCAAACGCAAGCTTTTCCAGGGCCTGTTCGTGTCCCCAGTGCGGACCCGGGAAGTACACGTCGTCGAGCGGGCGCACGTCGTGCTCCACCTGCGGCGCCGGGACCTTCGCGAGCGGCAGCGGCAACACCGGCTGCACCCCGTGTCCCGCGGGCACCTTCCAGACGAGTACGCTGTCGCAGGACCAAAACTGTCTGTTGTCTGAGCCAAGTTGTGCTGAACTTTGGTGATGCGTTGTGTTCGTAAATCGCCCCGAAATTCTCCAATGGTGCCCGCACTGAAAAAGAATTCACGGGGAAGTTTGGCACGCGCTTCATTTTCACACGCGCGGTGCCTCAATAACCAGAACGGTGGTCCAGAAAATTCCATTGTGTACTGAGAGCCAATGACCAGCGATCAAATGGCTATTGGGGCACGTCAGAAAAGGACCAGACGTATTTGCTAAACCTCCGTTGTTCTCACGTACTTTTGTTGCAGACTCTGGATCGTCTGGTTGCGATCCGTGTCCACCCGGCAAGTACCAATTTTCCACCGGCAGCACGTCATGCGCCAACTGTCCCGCTGGCAGGTTCTATCCTTCCACCGGAGCGTCTGTCTGTACCAAGTGCGCGGCCGGGAAGTACCAGGACCAGACCGGGAAAACAAGCTGCAAGCTTTGTCCGGCTGGAAAGTACCAGAACTTACAAGGCCGGTCATCCTGCACGAGCTGCCCCGCTGGGAAGTACGCTGCGGGGACAGGGTCCAGCTCCTGTAGTCTCTGCCCAGCAGGACAACACCAACCTTCTACGGGGCAGACCGGCTGTCTACCCTGTCCCGTGGGACGCTACCAACCTTCAACAGGACAGAGTAGTTGTGTCAAGTGTTTGACAGGCTCTTATCAAGACACCACTGGGCAGGACAGCTGTAAGCTCTGTGCGCCCGGGTCCTACACTGACGTGCAAGGTTCTGCTTCCTGCACATCGTGCCCTGTGGGGACGTACTCTGGGTCCGGGGCTGGCAGTTGCACACCGTGCCCCCTCGGGGAGTTCCAATCACTGCAAGCTCAAAGTTCGTGCGTTCCATGTGGCGCAGGGACGTATCAGGACTCCACTGGGCAATCAGGCTGCACCGACTGTTCGTCAGGAACCTACACCGCTGCGCAGGGCACAGTTACATGCGCGCAGTGTCCAGCTGGAGAATACCAGCCACTGATGGGACAAGATGTGTGCGTTCAGTGCGCACCTGGGAAGTACGAAGACACAACGGGGAGTTCAGTTTGTAAGGACTGTCCACCAGGAACCTTCACTGACACTCCGGGCACCACGACATGCGCGAACTGCGCAGTCGGGACCTTCTCAGCTGGTGGCGCCACGGGCTGCAGCGAGTGTCCCACGGGGAAGTATCAGGCCCTCACGGGACAACCGTCGTGCGTTGACTGTCCTCTTGGACAGTTCCAGAACATCACTGGACAAGCTGGTTGGTGGCAACTGCTTTGTTACAGCTGTTTCTCCTTCTTCAAATGAAAGTTGGGCAAGTTTGTGAGGACGATGAGGTTGCGCTGACAGGCGGTTCGATACCGATGTTTTGCAGATTGCCAGCTGTGCCCCGCCGGGACGTACCAAGACACGACGGGCAGCAGCGGCTGTGCTCCCTGCTCCGACACGTGGCTGTTGACCTCCGTCCCAGGCGCAGCGGTCTGTGACGTGGCCGGACCCGGTGAGAAAGATCAGAACACATGCAGCACACACCCCACTGTGCACCGAGATGTGGTCGTCCAGTGAGCTCTGTTCATGAATGCCCGAAATGTCCAGGAAAGGAGAACATCTGCTCTGGCAGCTTTCATTCATTGCTCCAATGTGTGGGTTCAGGCTTGGTGTACCCTGCACTTCAGCTCTGTGTTGTAGGTACCCTCGACAACACGTACTTTGTGTCGGTCCCGACGACGCGGGCGTCGCCGCCGGTCGGCGCGGAGACGGTGACGGTGGAGGACGCGCGCTCCCCGCGCCACAACTGCCTCTCGCTGTGCCGCCGCCGCCGCCGCCGCCGCTGTAGCGCCGTCAGCATCTCGCATCTCTCCCGCACACGAGCCACGTGCGTCGTGCTCGACTCGGTCCCCGCCGCGGCAGAGCAGACGCAGAACGCCAACTGGGAATTTCTGTACATTGATGGAGTTTAAACGCACAACAGGGTGCGGAGGGGTTCACTAATTTCGATCACAAACCTTGGAAAAAAATTGCTTTTGGATCTCTCCGATCGTTTGCTCAATTGGCCTGTCGTGGTAACAAAAGGGCACAAAAGGAGGAAAAATTTACTGACACCTTTTCGACTCGGCCACTTCTGACAACATGATGCGGAATCTGCGCTTGAGACACAGAGCGTAGGTTCTCATACATGGCCTCACAGTTTGTTTAGAGTATCCCGAACCTGTGTTTTGATTTGTTTGAAATCAAAATTTTCTCCACAAACGCGGCGAACAGATCACAGTGCACGGTACGGGAGACGCCGACTGTAGGTTTGGAATGACGAATTCCCAGCGCAAAAAGGTTTGTGTCATCTGTAAGCTCCAATTTCGTGGTTTCTGACTGCAGAACTTTGGTTTTCTTCGAGAGTCTTTGGATTTGTGTATTCGATGATCGCACAGTCACGTTCTGATTACTCGCACGACTGCAAGTCACAGAATGGTTCTGCTGTACTCGTTGTTGTGGAGACGAGAGTGTCATCAAGTTCAGTGTCCGGTGCGTGTCTCAATGCACGGACGCTCACGCTTCCAGGAAAAGGCGCTGTGTTTCAGCGACGCGATGCCTCGTCACGTCGACAACTCGGCGCATATTTCCTGTTCATTTCCGGTCTGAGCCTCTTAATGAGGCGAAATGGGTTCATTTCCCTCCTCAGAGCGTCGCACCCGCTTCACAGGCGGCAGCGCTTCTGCGGGCAGGTGAAACGGAGACTGAAACTTTAGAAATGTCGCAATCTCGTTCTTCGATACTCGTCAGCAGGAACCTCACATGCAGTTTGGATAAAGCTTGTTTGCTAACTGCAACACGCTGGTGAAAATTCCAACCAAGGGTCGGGGATCTTCGTCTCTGGATCCGCTGAAGCAGACGCCCCACAAAAAGGCTTGATAACGAAAACGAGATCTGCTTTTCCACGAAACATTTCATTATGAGCCATTCAGAGTGTACCAAACTAATTTACCGACAAATACTTCATCAAGTATGGAACTCGCGAGGCCCTGTCAGCGGCGTTTTGTCGGGGATTCCGGATGAAGACATCCGCTTCACGCTGCCCATTCACACACTCCAGTGAGATTATGTCCATCATCACACAGGATTTCCCCGGGCCTTACGAGCACGATCCAGAGGGGCTTCGTCTCATGTTTTCCCATCTGCAAGCCCTGGCTTGAGTTTTACGGTCACAGAAAATCAGACCGATTCTGTCGTTCCACATTGAACTGCGTGCGAATTTATGAAGTTGACTTTCGAAAAAGGCAATGAAACACAAAAGAAATCCAAGTTCCAATATTTCGCCCACACAGCCTCAGTTGGTGCTGCAGGGACAGACTCGTGTCGAAACTGACTCCTTTCGGCAGCAGCTTCAGGGAGAAGTTCACTTGACACTCTCCGACCGACCTCCGTCCATCCGCACCCACGCAGCGTGCAGCCGCCGCTCTCATCCGACAAGTCCCTGAACCCAGGCGATGAAATCTGTGTTCGTTTCCCAATCATCTTGTCAAACTGTTCGGAGACGGACCGTGCCCGTCTTTCTGACACAACCAGATGAGGGACAACGTTGCGAGTTGCAGGTGAACACATTTTTGCAGAATTCACTCAAAAAACAGGTCGCTGCATCTCACGTTATTTCGCAGAGACGATTTCCGTGCGTTGAGCATTGACAGGCGTCGCTGCATTTGAAGTGTCGTGCGTGTGTCGACGGACTGATTCGTTTTGATTTGGCGCTTCGGGCCCTTTGTAACACGGTTTCCTGCAGGTGAATTCAAAATTTCCGTCAGAATTTGCGCGTGTTTGGCGTTATTTTCGAGTGAAAAATAACTCAAAGCCAGTTTCTCTGTTTCTACAGTGCATTGTGGTTTGTCACAGGCACGGAAAGGGTGTGGAAGAGTCGTCTCGTTTGTGCAAAGGTCCCTCAACGGTCGTGGTGAACCCAACGGACTCTTTGAACCTGGTCTCCGAGTGCTCGCTCCCACTGGCTAAAAATGCACATGAAAATCACTCTGGTGCAAGTTATTCTTTCGGAATGATGGAAATTTAAATCTGGAATCCCTCAGTGCAGCGCCTCTGGGGCCCACAGATGCTCAAGCCCGTTTTCTCCCCGGGGAATGTGAGGCTGCGAGTCCTCGCGAGATTTGCTCAGCTCAGGTAATGAATCCACATGTTAAATTGTTATTTTTCCATTTTCTGCCACGTTGGCAATATTCATAGCCATCAGGCAGATGGTCACAGCATTTTGCGCTTCACCAGGCTGCAAAATGTTGTCTGCCACTCAAATCAATGACGCTTCGAAAGCTTCTTCCGTCTCAAAACTTTGTACCTGTTGTTGCGAAATTCCATGTGAATTTGAGGCACAAAAGCTTTTGGTCAAACGCACACGGGTGTCTCTCAAACAAGAACGCCCAAACTGCAAAAGACCGACTCAATTCTCCGAATCACAGCTCAGCTACCCAAGCGTTCGACGGTCAATCGACATGCAGCACTGACAATTGCTCTTCCCTCTGCTGAGGAATTCATTGTTTGCCCTTCAAAGGAAGGTGTGCGTGCGTTGCGCAAAAACTTGGGATTTGTCGATTAGCTTGAGTCGTTTTTGTGTTTCCGGACTCAGCTTAATTCAGCACGGAAGATTGTATTGAGTTTGACGCCAAAACAATGGCACCAAGTTACTTTCCCTGTGCAAAGTGACAATTCATCTCCTTTTCAATGTCCCTCCTTTTCTCTTCATGACGGTTGCCATGAGAATTGAAGAGAATCCCGAAATTAATTTCTAAAAGGCAATTTTCTACACAAATGGGCAAGTACAGTTATTTCTGAAATTGCCATTGATTTTTGCATTATGACTGAACTGTGAAAAGCTTGTTTCCCAAAGAGATCACGTTTGGTTCCAGAATGTACGGCCCTGACAAGCTGTTTGACGACAAAACTCACTTCAGCTTTGGAAGAGGTTTGAAAGTGAAGTTGTGAGCGGAGAATGCACGCCCGTCGTTGTCGCTTCATTGTTTGTTTTTCAAAGAAGACTGATTCGAAAGAAATGTCTAACTGGATTTAAATTCCGAAGCAGCTGAGGCGCCTGTCTGTCTTTGTGCACGCTTTCATCAAAAGTGAACAAGTTTGAAAACGTGTAGAAGTCCCGTTTCGATCTTAAGATTTCGAAAGAGCAATGGCGAACTCGGGTGGGTGGCTGGCCAGGCAGCAACGCCTGTCTAGAAATGCGGACAAATGAAATACAGCGTGCGGTGAATCCATTCACCTTTTCCGCAAGACAGAAAAGGTCCAGCTCTATGGGTCTTTGACTGTGTCATCCCAAAATGGAAAGCCCTTGTATTTGTGACTGCTTTGACCCCGTTGCAACTTTCTGTTTGGCCGTGTTGAGCGCGGGCGGATTTTCAGAACTGTCAGAAGAGTTCACATCCTGCTCTTGAGTGGATTGAACTCATGATTGAACTCTCGTTTCCTGCCACAAGATCGAAGTCACTCCGCTGGTTTGGACGGCAAATGTCTTTGGCTACAGACCCATTCTTTACAACAACTAAATGTTAAACACCAAGAGACATGTACAGTTCACAGACGACCAATTGACAATTGACTTTCAAGAAACAAACAGCAGACATGTCAGTGCTTCTGAAACGACAAACCCAATCTCCTTGGTGATGTCGTCTCCTGAAGTCGTCACTTGTCACGTCACAGCCATTTGATGCCATCACTCTAATTGGTTCGGGGTCTTAGCCTTGGTTCTTTGGAGAAACGATCAAGAAACGATATTGACAAGTAATGAAACCAGATCCCGCACGCCTCATGTCTTTCACTGTTTCATCCAAAAATCAGAAAAAATCCAAATTCGTGTCCGATTTCCAGCGCTGGTTATTTTTCATGCTGCAGAGTGCGGGAATGAATTATGCATGAGTGATAAGCTTTCTCCTTCATCTACAGCAGTGGAACACTCTCACAGCAGTCACTTCCCGCCGAGGCCTTTTCTCTGTGTCAACTGGAGCCGAAAGGAACTCACGGCGCTGGAAAAGTAACATCTCACTGCCGCCCAGGAGTTTGCAGGGCTGTCACCCAGGCTCAATTTGGATTTTCTAGCAAACAAGGAGTGTTACGAACTGTGAAGTGGTTGATCTGCGGTGACCAAATCTGGGTCAATGATTGAGGGAGTCGAGGCCTGTTGAGAGGCGTGTGGTCCTGCGCCCAGCGCAAGCCATTCGACTGGCCTCTCTGTTCGAAATTCAAGACCTTTCCACACGCATGGAGTCAAAGGCAAAGACCAAAAAGGACAGAGACCAACACCAGGGACAATGCACCATCGGCTGAATTTGGTGCCAAAAGAGATTTGGTCACACTTCCAAGCTCCGATGACTGCAACACTGAAAAACTGTCTCCTTGGCAATTTAAAGCGAAAAAATCCCAAGTTGTGGCCCTGAATGAATCGTCCAGGGAAAACTTTGTCGTGTTTTACGATGAAATGACAAGAGAACGAGAAGGTGACCAGGGTTTGTGGACTTTACTCCAGAAACATTGGAACTTTGGTGAAAATGACCACTTGTCGTGATATCACAAACACACTGGTTAGTATCTCAGGAGAGACTGTCCCCGAGGGTGGGAACCTCCGTATTTATTGACCTCATTCCAATCATGCCATCTGGTGAGTGGTGGTTCTAACATTTGGGACTGGTGTGTCATACCACACTCCTCCCCTACCAGGGGGTGCTGGCCTGTACAAATAATTTTTAATATTCTGAATATTTTTATAATAATTAATTAGATAGAAAATGGATGGAAAATAGTACAATATCACTATTTTGCTCACTTTTTAGCCTGCATTCCTCCCCCCCATGGGGGTATTACATGATCACATGACCCCTTGAGGTTTTCCTTTTCAATATACTGACAGTGAAATCGAGTTGTTGAGTTTCCTGAGACAAAATGTGGTGAGAAAACTGTTGGAGGAGGCTGCCAGACAGAACAGGGATAAATGAGACCCCCAAGTAATCACTGCAGTGGTCACCTCTTTCAACCTAGGACCAGCCCCCCATGGGCTATTCCACAACACAGTTCATCAAATCGCCCATTCGTTCTACAGGGCTCGTTCATTTAATTGTGGGTCGAGCTGCGTTTCTGCTCAAGAAGACGACACATGGTGAAACGATTCTGCCGCAGCAAACTTTAATCTGTCAACTGTCTCAACATGGCTTAACAAAGAAATTTGACAAATTTGAACTTGGTGAGTAAACTTTCAAATTTCAGGTGAGTAGCCAAGTTTGTGAATTGTCTCCAGTTGCAACCACTGAAGGGATTTCCAAGAGAGATGGCACAAAGTCAGAGGACAGTCTTGGGCACCTGCACAACAAGTTTGAGTCATTTGCGCTCAAAGTACTCTCCTCCAGATGCGATTATCTGACGACATCTGTCCGGCAACTCATCCATCACATCAGCAAAGTCTTGTGCACTGATGCTTGCCATTTCTGCGGCAATTGCTTGTTGCAGGGCGAGCACAGTTGGGTACCGCACTCCCCTGACCTTCTTCTTCATCTTCCCAAAGAACCAGTAATCACAGGGATTCAGGTCAGGGGAGTATGGTGGGTGGGGCAGGGTGGAGATGTCATGATATCTCAGGAAGTCGACAGTGGAACCAGCTGTGTGGGCAGGTGCCCCATCGTGCAGGAGGACCCAGTTGATTGTTCCATCCCAAAGTTGAGGTCTCTTGCGGCGCACTGCTTCTCTGAAGCGGTCCAAGATGCCTTGGTATGCAATTCTGCTGATGCCAAAGCCGCGGGGTGTGAACTCATGATGAATGATGCCCAATTTGTTGATGAAAACAGCCAACATGCACTTGGGTTTGAAGCGATCCAGGGCCACAACTGTTGGTCTGTCTTCTCCTGCACGTCTCCATTCACAGTTGCTTTTCTTTGAAGCTGGATCCCATGTGAAGAACCATGATTCGTCCTGTGCAACCACCCATTGCACAGGGTTCACTCTGCGACAGAAAAGCTGAAGATTGTCACGGCATGTTTGGACCCTTCTCATTTTTTGGTTGTTGTCCAGGAAGTGTGGAACCATCCTTGCAGTCTTCTTCTTGAGAGCCATGTCTTTTGTCAGCAGCTTGTGGGTGGCTCCCACAGACAAGTTGAGATCATGAGACAATTGCCTCACAGACTTGCGGGGATCTTCAGCGATCTTCTGCTGAGCTGTGGCAGTGCGCAGGGTGCGCAGCATTGGTGCTCCAGGGTGTGGTTTGTCACTCAAGTCATCACCTTCATCCCGGATCCGAGTGATCCATCTCTGAACAGAAGATTTGCTCAAGGCATGGGCTCCATGCAGACGTTGCAAAGTCTCCACAATTTCCCTCTGTGTCTTGCCTTCCTTGAAAAGGAGTCGGATCTCCACCCTCTGATCCCCTTTTGCACATTCAACCAATGATTTCGGCATGTTGCAGATGGCCTCTGAGAAGCAATTTGCCAAATGGACGATCGCACACCAACTTCAAATGAGGATTTCAACCAGTGCAAATGAGCCAAAGATGATCTTGTTGCACCCATCCTTGGACAATAGTGTAGTCTTAATGGTGCCAGAGCGGCATCAAAAAATTCCAACAGGTTCGAGCAGAAACGCAGCTTGACCCACAATTAAATGAACGAGCCCTGTAAGGTGAGTGGTTTTCCACATTTGGCCCAATTCATGTCACCCCACAACTGAACATTTGTTGGATCTTTGCTCTTCCGTGTACTAGTCTCCCCCAGATTTACTGAGCAAGAATTTCTGAAGTCGAAACCAAAAACTCCCAGCCCCATCCAAAAGAGTCCCTGCTCTTTTCTGCAGAGAAAAGTTATTTTCTATCTGTGCGAGGTGACAGTCTCGTTGAGCCGATCAGCGGAAATTAGGCGGCAACTGTAGAAACCCAGTTCACTTTGTGCGGGATGTTCTCCCCGCTCAACGTACTTGCAACATGAGTTGACGAAAACCGCCCAGCAAATCAATGGACACTGCGCAGTTTTCTTCGCCTTGTGGTGTGAATTGGATATTTTGGCCCAGACAGGACGTCCACAACCAAACGTTTTGCATCGTCTGAAACAAATAGGTTCAGAGTGTAATCTTTCTTCTTGCAGGGATTATGACGTCATTGAGCGAGACTGGAGGGGCACCCACCGTAATTCGATTAATTATCGACTCCGCAATAAATATTCTGCAGGAGGCCCACCCACCGGGGCAGGAGGCCGCTCGGCTTCTATTCAGGAACCAGGTTGAGAGGACAGTGGTTCTGGGTTCTGAGCAGCATCCGAATCCCCAGGGATAGACACTTTGTTTGAGACCATAAGTGGCATAGCTTTCGACGATCGGGTCGTTCTCTTTGTACGCCCAGAAATGCCAAAATGGAAGTTTTGTGACCCAAAGGAGTCAGACCATCGTTTGTTGGTTTTGGCAGGAAGTTGTGTTCCTCACTTTCAGAGCAATTGTAAAATTGTGGGTGAGTTTCTCTTGCAGGAAGTGATCATGCAATCATGCGGTCATTGCAATCACAAAAGGGTCTGAGGCACAAAACAGGGCAGGGATAGGGAGTTCAACTTTTTCGAAACGATAATAGAGTGCTCGCCCCACCCGCCTCGCCTCCAGATCAACCCGTACTTCTCAGAATTTGACTGGAACGAACAGAGGAACCAAATCCAGCAGCATTTCTGTCGGGAGGCCGCCCCAGGCGCGGAGAGGTCAGCTGATGTGTCGAGTCGTGCAGAATGGGTACCCAGTACTTGTGTCTGAGACGCGATTGCTGGTTCAAGAACCTGACAGGAAACGTGTGACGGTGCGGGAGGAGGAGGGGCAGATTGAGCTGTCCATCAGCACGGTGGGTACACGCACGCAGAGGCTGAGCCAGTGATGATGTTGAAACTCATCTGGAGCGCGCGGACTCTGCCCTGGATTTCAGTTGTGCTGTGCTGAGCGAGGCATTCGTGAGTGAGACAAAATTCGACTCACGTTCTTCAACCTCGTTTTGCCTGTTGTGGCATTTTCCGTTGTTGTTCTCCAGGTCTACGCACGTGATTGAGCAGTCGCGTTTCCTTCACACACACACACACACACACACACACACACACACACAAAGCAGAAAATACAGTGCAGCACGCATTGACTCGGGCAGTGTGGATTCAGCCTCCCGAGTGTGAATTTTCTTT
>JAAUXT010011618.1_pt1 | contig 14091 bp, 19 predicted proteins | sample 7278171 | NCBI WGS metagenome assembly JAAUXT01 (sample SAMN14350112, study PRJNA611818) | marine sediment metagenome | isolation source: surface marine sediment (1.8m) | place: French Polynesia: Moorea | collected 2018-08 | reverse complement strand
GACGGGAGGGCAGGGCAGGGCAGGGCAGGGCAGGGCAGGGCAGGGCAGGGCAGGGCAGGGCAGGGAAAAAGGTAAGAAGGCGGGCAGGGGCAGACAGCATGGGACTGGACAGAATAAGCACAGCGGAGTTTCAGGCTGGGAGAGGGGCACTGGGTGGGAGTACAGGAATAGGTGTGTGTGTGTGTGTGTGTGAGTGACACGGGGCAGCCTGGGCGGACGTTGCATCAGTGCGGGGTCGCTCGGCTGGGAGGGAGGGCCATGGCTCGGGCCTGGCTCCGCAGCTGGTTCGGCTCTGGATGACCAGGCAGGACCTGGCGGGAAGGGGGGGGGGGGTGCGGGCCCGGGGCCCAACCCCCCCTTCTCCCCGGGCCCCCCACCCTGGCTCCGCCACAGCCCTGGATCGGCTGTGGACGGGGATGAATGTTGTTCCCCGAAGAGTTCACGATACAAGATCTCATCACTCAACCAGCACTGATACAACTCGGGTTCTGAGGCGCGGAGAAATCCACATCGAGGCACCAGCGCCGTCCTCGCAGTGTCGAGGAACGACGTCCCTGGAGTGAGGGGCTGAGGCTGCAGTGCCGTCATCACAGTGTGGGGCTGAGGCTGCAGCACCATCCTCACAGTGTGGGGCTGGGGCTGCAGCGCCGTCCTCACAGTGTGGGGCTGAGGCTGCAGCACCATCCTCACAGTGTGGGGCTGAGGCTGCAGCACCATCCTCACAGTGTGGGGCTGAGGCTGCAGCACTGTCCCTGCAGAGTGGGGCTGAGGCTGCAGCACCATCCTCACAGTGTGGGGCTGAGGCTGCAGTGCCATCCTCACAGTGTGGGGCTGAGGCTGCAGCACTGTCCCTGCAGAGTGGGGCTGAGGCTGCAGCACTGCTCTTGAGGCTCACACCCTCTTGCCGTGTGGGGCTGAGTCCCTTGTGGAATCGCACACTTTGTGGCTCAATCCTACAAGGACGTCGCCTGGCAATGACCTGAGAGTCCGTCCGACCTTCACGTCTTTGATAGCTTCAGAAACTCGACTCTTGAGACTCGAGGGAGAACGTAACGCACCGTCATCTGTTTTCGCTGAAGATCTGTGGACTGCGTCTCAAGACTTGCATTCCTTGCAACGTGGCTCACCTTTCAAATCCAGGGGGCGATCCATGGGAAGCTGATACTGCCCAGAAAATTCGTTGTTGTGGGCCAACGCTCCTGATTCCACAAGTTGTTCCCATTATTTTGTGGTGGGCACACCACTTTTTCCAACATCCAAAAGCAATATTCTTCAAACCAACCGCCCGCTACACAGGCACCCACACCTTGCACGCACCCGCACACATGCCCCGCACGCACACACACAGAGACAGACACACACACAATTGGGGCCTCTCCACCAAAACCTCAGATCCGCCCCCCCACTCCCTTCTCGAAATTAGCTCGACTCGCGCAACATCATTAACTTCCTGTCTGTAGCCTGGGGACCAATAATTATCACTGGCTTTTTGAGGAATCCGAGTCTGGGGCTACATTCCTGAAATATCGCCCACCACGCACCCCGTTTTGAAAAATGGCGAAAATACGAGGCACAAGACAAGCCCCAGACAAACAAATTGCGCTCGACTTTTGACGGCTTGAAATGATTTGGAGATGCATCAAACTCAACGAGCTGCGTCACGGTAAAAGGGTAAAAAACGCCGAGGCTTGATGCACACTGCGTGCGTCATGCGTTGCTGTTCACGTCAGTCGGTGCTGTAACCCTACCATTGGGCACTGCCACAAGCCGTTTTCACATGGGTGCCGCAGGCATGAAAATTTTGACGTTGACAGGAGAACTTTGACGTCAACGTCAAAGTTTAACCTGACGCCCAATTGGTGGGTGTCAAAACACGGTCCAGACCATTCTTTTGACGTTGTCAAGAAAAGCTGCCGCTGACGTCAGAAGAAGCTGACGTCGTCATCAACGTGAAAACCCCTTCACTTGCGTGACGTTGCATCCCAACAACATCGTGCACTCTCCACTGCATGTGTGCTCAGCTGAGTCCCTGCACAGAGAAGTGACGTGTCCCCAGGTACGTGTCACCGGGCGCTACGTCGCTGAACACGTCAAATTGACGTGAGGTATGACGTAGACAATGTTTCACACTGGATGCGTCATGCCATGTGCAGGGATGCAACGTACAAGAGTTAAACAACTCACTGCGACCAGTTGAAACTGCCCCGCCCCCGGACGCAAAACCTGAATCTTTCTTACCTGCAAATAGAGAAGCAAGAACATTTTTGAGTTTGTGCAAATCAATGGGCATTGCGTCAACTTGTGCAGGGACGTAACGCTTGACGCATGCAGCGTGAAGCAGCACAGGCACTACCGCTAACGCTTTCAAACGGTGGTGAAAAAAAGCGGCCTACATTGTGTCAAGTTGAGCCATGAATCACTGCGCAGTTTTATCAATGAGCGAAGTACGTGGTTCCCACAATAAAAGTACCCCAGCAGTACACTGTAAGTATCCAACGCTCCAGTGACCCCGGCCCCGTCTCCCTGTTCTGTGCCTCACTCGCTGTGCCCAGAAAATGCGTTTGTTGTTCGCAGTGAAGACAGGTTCACACTGGGTGCGGCATTGCGTGTGTGTGTGTGTATGCGTGTGTGTGTGTGTGTGTGTGTGTGTGTGACTGGACACTGCATCATTGCTTGTTCACACTGAATGCGTCATGCGTTCCGCCCGTGCGCCAGCGATGGGGTGCAGTGAGTACTGCGTCATTGCTGATTCAAACTGAAGTCCCGCGTTCAGTATCTGCGAACGTCAATGGACGCAAGCGTGACGCAGCGTCCATGCCCCACGAAATTTTCTGTATCTCTGCAGCAGGGCTGGGACACACCAGTGTTGAACTGGCTTGTACAGAAATACTTGGCATGACGCACGCCGTGTGAACAAGCCATGACGTAGTGACGTCCACAGTGACGCGACGCGTGACGCGTCCCGCGTGAACCCCGCCCTCCCCGATCACATGAGAAGATCCCTATTCAATGTCATGTTCTGATGCGACGCTTGTTGTCGTGCGATCAAGTGAAAGTCTCACAAACATGTGAAACGCTCCTGTTCTGTTCGCTCCCCGAACCTCGCTGCGTTTATCAACGCGGATCTCTGCACTGAGAAACAGTCTGTGGTACCAGGTGGGGCCTACAGAACAGCACGGACACGTGAAACACGATGCATTCAGTGTGAAATAGGTTCAGCCGTTTAGACGGTAGATTTCAACCGCGAAAAACTGCCCCGGATGTCAGCGGGTGAAGAGGCTTGGAATCACCCCCCCCCCTTCAGAAAACCCTCTTCACTTCTGCAGGTCACTGAAGGCGTTAGAAGTTGGAAGTTTGGACGCTCAAGGTTTGCCCCCCCCCCTCCTGACCAAGGTCAAATCCGTCGAAGGTCATTGTGCGACAACACTGCATGTACACACACACACACACACACACACACACACACACCACACGCACACACTGTTCTAAACAAATCACCTTCACACCACGACATGCTCTTTTCTTTCCTTTTTTTCTGCGGACAATAGAAACCAACACCTGTGCAAAAGACGATTCTCTGTCGACAAACGACATCTTTATTTTTCTTAGTCTCTCACTCAAATGGACCTGTGTCTATCTCTCGTGTCTTTGTGACATTGATACCCCATGGCGTACTTGTGAGTAAGTATGGTGGTGTACTTGGAGCATGTACTACCCGCAGACGAGACGCGTTCTCGCTCCGCTGACTCCAATCAGTACCAAACCCTTTGTACTTCTTTGTACTTGTCCTTGGACGTCTGGGTACTTCACGGGGGGGGGGGGGGTAAGCAGTACTCCGTGCGGTGGTGCCATCTGGGGAAGTACTGCTGCACGTGTTGAACAGGTGACAGACACACCAATGGAACTGACAGTTCTTTTCTCTTGCTCTTCTGCGGCGGTGAATCTGCACACGTTTGCAAAGACCAGCGGGCAGGAACTCTCCTGGCATCTCGCACACACACAGTGACCCACACACGCACATAAGCCGGGCTATGTGGTGCAACGCGCACACATACCCACACTGTGATGCTGAACTCACACACACACACACACACACACACACACACTCACTCGCACTCTCTCTCTCTCACTCACTCACACACACACACACTCTCTCTCTCACACACACATGCACACACACACACACACACACACACACACACACACACACACAGTGACACGTTTACCCAACACACGTGTCAAATCCATCACAAAATGACTGATCTCGTGTCAATGAGTAAACACTGGCGTTTCAAACACAGTGTGAAGATATGCGAAGAAGCAGGTGAAAGTGAGTCAGGCCTGGTTCACACTGCGTGCGTCCAGAGTCTGCGTCGTCTCAGCGCTGCCCCTCACACCGGGTTAGTGACATGTGAGGTTCGTGCATGTCTCTGTCTCTCCTGTCTGAGGTCTTGTCGACCAGTGTCTGGCACACTGTGTGTGTGTGTGTGTTTGTATGTGTGCGTAGTGTGAGTGTGTGTGTGTGCATGTGTGTGAGAGAGAGTGTGTGTGTGTGTGAGTGAGTGAGAGAGAGAGAGAGAGTGCGAGTGAGTGAGTGTGTGTGTGTGTGTTTATGTGTGTGCGTATATGTGTGAGTGTGGTTCGAGACGTGTGTGTGTGCGTGTGAGCCAATGAAGATGTGTACACTGCAACCCGGCGAGGCTGCGTTGTGTGCGTGTGTGCGCAGTGTGTGTGCGTGTGGCACCACGCATGCGCACTGTGAACAGCCCCTCCCTCCCTCACTCCCTCCCTCCCTCCCGTGTTTGCTCACTGCGCGCAGGTGAGTCTGACTCCCTCACACCGCACGTCGTCGATCACCGCGCGGTCTGTACAAACAGATTAGACGAGAATAGAGACTCGGCACACACGGCGCTGATTCAATACGGGACAGAGGCGCCATCGCTCAACGACCGACGTGTGGCGCGAGACGCACACGTGGCGCCACCTGGTACGAACACGCTCAACTCGAACGTGGTCAACTGGAACGCCTCCAATCCGAACTCAATTCGAACCCACAAACGCGCTCTTGTTTTGCAGGGTCCAGTGCACACACACACGCACGCACGCACACACACACACACACACACAGTAGTGTGCGGAGGCGCGTGGTGAGAACACACATGGAGCCCCGAATGTGAAAAAGAAATGTCCTCGACGCGCGTTCAATACTCAGAGAAATGAACACATTTCTCACAAAGAATACCCTTCACTTCTCAAGAAGTCCGCACGATTTTTATTTCATCACGGAGGAATCGAAATCCCGAGGGCCTTTTCACACGGGACGCGTCACGCCTTGTGTCCCTTCACAAATCAATGCGCCCTGCGTCGTCGCTCTGTTGAGTTTCGACGCCAGGGGGACACGAGACGCATGCAGCGTGAAACCACTTTGGTTGGTGAAGGCGTCAGTCAAAGTAGTTCTGCCTCAAAAGAGGTTCCGTCAATTTTCGTGTCAAGAGAATTTTTTCCCTTTGTGGATTGACGAGTGAGGGGAACATGTTCTGGAGGGTGGGGTCGGTGGGATTCATTCAGACTGGATGCGTCGCGCGGTGCGCAAAGCGTGCGCGCGCCACACGTTTGCGTGTGCGTGAATTTTTCTCGTCCATCTGCACTATTGCAGACGTACCCGTGCACGTCACACACACACGCACACACTCCCAAAGTCAGTCCTACTCTGCACTCACACCTGGTCCTGGTCCACACCAACACCCACCAAACCACACGCACGCACGCATACACACACGGCGCACTCTGTGATCCAGTCTCCCCTCCAAACCCTGATGCGAAAGAGACTCTCCGTCCCACAACGCAGCCTCGTCAATAAAAATGACAAACTCCCCCCGTAATCGAGTCAAACTGACGACGCTGAAGCGATGACAGAATAGGAACACGACACAAAGACTGCTCCCCACATAAAGCAGCGAAAAAAAGCCGTATTCCTGGGGGCAGAGCCGACTTGAGGCGTCGCTTTTTGACGAGGAACGAGCGCGTTGTGTGGCGTTGTGCGCGCTGAGCGGGTGTCACGTTTCCTACAGGGATTCCGTTCAGTGGGATTCCCCCCCGCGGGCGGTGAGAGGCGGATCCGGGAGAGAGAGAGAGAGAGAGAGAGAGAGAGAGAGAGAGAGAATGTTTGTGTGTGTGTGTGTGTGAGAGAGAATGTGTGTGTGTGAGAGAGTGAGTGAGTGAGTGAGTGAGTGAGTGAGTGAGTGAGTGACTGACTGACTGACTGACTGACTGACTTGAGCCAACCACATTCGCACACGTCACTTGTCCAACGTTCACGTGCCACAAGCACAGCTTGATCTCCCTACTGAAGGAAGGCTTGACGCCCACGTAAAATGGCACGTGCAGCGCGAGGTGAATCTCGGCTAAAACTCCCTACCGCAGGAATGCGCATGCGTCGTGTGATACCCTCAGGCTTCACTCACTCAACCTGAAACTGGAACAGGCCTGACGGGGAAAGAAACTCTTCATTTGAAAACTGCGCACAGCTTCCCAATGGTGAGGAGGAGGAAACCCGAGCTTTCTGCACGTCACCGCCCCAGGGTGATCAACTCTGCAGAATTTCTCCATTTTACACGTCACGCGACGTTCATAAGAATTCCGATGTCCGCGCAGACCGGGGTTCACGCTCGACGCTTGTGTATGGTGCTGTATCCCTGCACAAGTCAATGGGTGCTGTATCCCTGCACAAGTCAATGGGTGCTGCGTCCCTGCACAAGTCAATGGGTGCTGCATCCCTGTACAAATCAATGAGTGCTGTGTCCCTGCACAAGTTAATGGGTGCTGCCTCCCTGCACAAGTCAATGGGTGCTGTATCCCTGCACAAGTCAATGGGTGCTGCCTCCCTGCACAAGTCAATGGGTGCTGCATCCCTGCACATGTCAATGGGCACTGTATCTCTACACAAATCAATGGGTGCTACATCCCTGTACAAGTCAATGGGTGGTGCACCCTGTACAAGTCAATGGCTGCTGCATCCCTGCACAAGTCATTGGGTGCTGCATCCCTGTAGAGTGGGCGTACGCCCACTTGCCAGTCAGTGCGACCAGTTTCAGTGCAACGTTGCAAGCGACGCAGCGTCCGTTGATTGGACGTCACGTGACGTGTCCAGCGAACGTACCTGAAACCACCTGAAATGTCACATGATAAATCTTGTTTTTGTTTCACACTTTGCTCTTTCACGTGCGAGACTCATTTACAAAAACAGACCCACCCTTGGAAAGAAAACTCTCTGTCACAGATATTGTGAAACATATCCAAGAGAAAAAAGACGCACTTTTGCTTTTGGCGCTCAATTGTTGAAGCAAAACATTTTTTACAACGGCATCAAAAGAATCTTCGGTGTTTGTGTTGCTGTCGTTTCCTCTGAAAGTTTTTGCTTTGAAGCTGCAGCAAAGCCTCCCTCCCTACCTTCCGGGCCCGGCGAGCTTCATGGGCGTCCCACGGGCGGCGTTCACACTGTGTGCGCATGCGCATGACGCGCAGTTTTGGTGACATTATGCACCATGTGACACTGCCACAGGCGGGGTCAAGACCAATCTGTGATGATACATGGTGCTTTTACTGGCACGTCGGTGTGAACACAGCACAGACACACCCCATTGCCTTTGTGTGTGTGAGACACAAAAGAAGTGCGCTGTCACCTTGGTGTGTGAATGAACTGGCGCACGCAGTGTGAACCAGAGGTGAGAGTAACGTACCAAGGGCGGGGTGACGCATTGGCGGCGCCTGGCGTCCTTGCACAAGTTGACGTTTTTGACGGTGGCGTCAAGCCTGATGTTGCTGGAACGTCGAGGCGAGATCGTGAGGCAGGCGTCGTGTGTGGCGTCCCTGTGGCAGTTGGCGCTGCGTCGTCGCTTGTTTGCACTGAACACGTCAAGCGTGGTGCCCTGTGCACGTCAACGTGACCTCTGTGTCGTTGCCAGGGACGTAGCGTCCGTAGAGACCTGCTTCACAACAGACGCATCACGCGTCGCACCTCTGTTCTCGTCAGTCTGACCAGCGTCGTCTTTTTGTGACGCTGCGTCCTTTGTCGTGTGACGCGCCCAGTGGGACGTAGCGTCTATTGACGTGCACTTGTGGGGACGCGACGTACGACGCGTCCCGCGGTTCGCAGGCCTTGAGCACCTGAAAGGCCTTGACGGACGCGGAAAGCTGCTCGGCTGCGGTAAAACGACCCTCCTGTTGGCAGCGGCCGGGCCTGTTCACACGGGATGCGTCAAGCGTTGTGTTCGTGCAAAAACTGAATCCGTAGCGAACTGGACCCAATCACTCGCGGGTCAAACTCTGTCTGTTTGTCTGTTTGTCTGTCTGTCACACACACACACACACACGCGGACGCACGGAAAAACGCGGGAACACACACACGCACACACGTACGCTGGTGCACATCTGGAAACACACGTCTTTGCAAACACACACCAAACACACACACACACACACACACACACACACACACACACATCGCCTTCTCCAGAGACACCACGCTTCACGTACCCAGCATGCACCGGGCCTGACGCGACCGAACACCGGAGACGGCCACTCTGGACGTCGTGCGAAGCGCATGCGCAGTGACGCGACGCGACACGACGCGACGTAACGCGTGGGAACAAACTGCGCTGCAGCCGCTTCTCGCTACACAAGACGCTCCCTGTGCAGCGTTGCTCAGTGCTGTTTGCGCTTCGCCGCTTTCAGTCAAACAGCTGAAGGACAGAGGAAGAAGAAGACACTGTACGGATTAAACAGGGAGAAAATGTTTGGATTTAGATGCAGGACACAATTAAGTGCAGAGTCTGGTTGTTTGAAAAATTTTCAGGAAGAGTGAGACAGAGGGAGAGGAAAGGAAAGAGGAAAAGGAGAAAGGAGCAAGGGACAGGAAGGAAGAGAGAGGGAGCGAGAGAATGAGAGAGAAGCGAGAGAGAGAGAGAGAGACAGAGAGACAGACAGAGAGACAGAGACAGAGAGACAGACAGAGCGAAAAAGAGAGAGTGGACAGATGAGAGAGAAGGGGAGGGATAGGGAGAGTTGATTGTGCGTGTGTGTGAGAGATTGTGTACGTGCGTGAGTGCTTACAAGTGCGTGTGGGTGGGAGTGTCCGCGTGTGTGTGCGTGCGTGTGTGGGCAGCTTCCTGGTTATTGTTGACAGATCTGCTCGCCTGAGGAAACACGGAAGCAGGGATGATGTTTCGTTTTGCCTTGTATGGGGAACTCGTGTCTGTGGTAAATGTCATTAGAACAGAACAGTCACGTGTTGCTGACAGTAGCGTCTGCGTGGGGATAACAAGGGATCGCGTTGCCATGGATTCTGCTGTCATAACGTTGTGGGCGGTTTGCTTATGCGTCTGAGGCCGCGTTCACACTGACAGCGCGCACGTTGCGTGGGGGCTTGTGTAGGGCTTCAAGTTGTGACGTCATGATGTGCTGTGCTGCACGCAATATGCAACGCAAGAATGGGGTCGATACCTATTTTGGTTGCGTCATCCACATAAACGTTCCAACACACAACGCAACGCAAGTCTGTCTCAGGCCGATTTCACACCAGAGGCGTTACGTGGTTGTGCTGTGTGCAAATCGACGGGTGCTGCGTCGTTCCCTTGTGTGTAAAGGGGTTTTCACGTTGGTGACGCCGTCATGTGTTTTTTTGACGTTGACTGCAACTTTTTTGACGTTAACTGCAGCTTTGTTTTCACATTGGCATGACTGCAACTTTGCAGTCGATACTTGCTGCAGTGACTGCAACTTTGCAGTCGATGTCATGAATTGATACATAGTATTTCAATGAGTCTTTTTCACTGCATCGACTGCAACTTTGCAGTTGACTTCAAAAAATGGTCTGGACTGATTTTTACTGACTTCAAAACTGCTGCAGTGACTGCAAAAAGTTGAAGTTGACGTCCAAAGAACATGACGGCGTCACCAACGTGAAAACCGCTTAAGTCGCACTGGATACGTCAGGGATTGCTTCCCTGCGTGCGCAAGTCAATGGGTGTTGCGTCGTTGCTTATGTTCTGGCTGCACTGGATGCATCCAGGGGGTGGGTCGCTGTACAGTGTGTCAATGAGTTGGGTGGACAAGAGGCAAAGACTTGGTGCCGCTCAGGACGTAACGCGCATTCAGTTGTGCTACGAGTCCACGCAACGACGCAATCGTGCAGGTGTGTAACAGACCTCAGACAAGAACGTCATCTTGAGAATGTGAATTTTTGGTGCATTGTGTGTGTCACACGTCGCGTCCTTCACATACACACACACACACACACACACACACACATCCCCTCTCTCTTTCTGCTTGAGGCACGCATATCAACCAGCAGACAGAAAGACAGCCACACAGTCAGCACGGACACACACTCACACACACACACATCACACACACACGGACAACAAGACTGACGCACACACACACACAGAGCACACCACACACACACAGAGCAACACACACACACAGAGCAACACACACATACACGCAGCCACACACACACACACGAAAACTCACACACACACGAAGACTCACACACACACACACTCACACACACGAAAACTCACGCGCACACACGCACACACACGAGTGCCTTGGCGGTGTAAAGACTCCAGTGTGTCATAGGCCAAACTTTTCCAAGCACTGAGGGAGAAGACAGACGGAAGAAAAAGACAGGAGAAACACAGATCTAATTTCCTGCTTTCAATGTACGTTGCGGGAACCTTAGGTTCTCGGAATTGTATGACGAAGGCTTTTTGGGACGAACTTTTGGTGTCGGGTGCACGAACACGTGATCGTACGAGGAAGAACAGTCCGTCGCGCCTGCGTCACACTGAATGCGTCCGCAATAGGCAGGTTCGGCAAACTTGAAATTTTTGACGTATGCGTAGACGTAGCAGGACATATTGCTCCTCAACTTGTGAATTCTTTTTTTTAACACCTAACAAAATACTGTGGAGCTTTTTCCTTCAATTTGGTGAACTGGCCTGATTTCTGTTGAAGGGGAAAAACATTCTTGAAAAAAATTGCTTGATTCAGTGGTGTATTGAACCCCCACAGGGTGGGATTCTACGCCTACGCACACGTCTACGTCTACGTTTTGTGTTTGCCGAACCTGCCTCATGCGTTTCGTCCCTGGATGACGCAGCGCCCGTTGACTGGTGCAGGGGCGCAAAAACGCACTTCTGATTTGCAAAGAAACATCTGCGCCTACTTTTGCGTCGTCTTTTTCGCTGACTTGCGCAGTGACGCACACACAGTTGGACGCAAATGATGCGTCACACACACGAGTGACGACGCAGCGCCCTGAACACGGACACAAGGCGCAATGCTTTGTGATACACGCAAAGACAGACGCAAAGACGCAATGCATGGCGCGTGGCGCATACACACACGCACACACACGTACACACACACGTACACACGCCACAATGCACACACGCCACACACACGCCCCCCCCCCCCACACACACACACACACATCACAACTACCCTGCAGCCTTGTGCAGAAACGCCACGCACATCGCATCCCGCGTTCACTGCGCGTGCGCACACACACGTCCGTGCGCCATGGTTGGTGTGAAGCGCCATCATATGGACACAGCGTGTTGTGTTTAATAATTTAGACGGAACGCTATCGACGGGCCCATTGTTTGGCTAATTGACTGTTCTGTGCCATAAACGCGTGCGGCGACCGCAGTTACGAGCGAGCAGGTTAAAAAGCAGGCTTGAGTCTCCCGCAGGTCAGTCGTTGCACGTCGTGTGGTAAACAACTTCAGAACTGAAGGAGATACACACGAGGCTGGACATAGACACTGGTGATCCTTGGGCTACTTTTGAAGGAGATAGGCTGGATAACAACTGGATGGATTCAAGACATGGATGTGTCTATGTGGCTGTTTGAGGTCAGACCGGGTTCTCTGCTTCTCTGGATTCAGGAACAGTTGACGTGGAAGTGCCAGGGCAGGAGGTGTGTATCCAGGGTTGCGTTGGAAGTGACAGGACAGGAGATACGTGACCATGCAGGGTTCTGTTCGCTACAGGAGTCAGGCAGGAGTGAAAATTGTGTTGGAGAGGTGAAGTATCGTGGGATCTTGGACAGTATGAGGGAGGCATCTGGTGGTGTTAGAAGTTATAGGTGAACAACAAACAAGAGATCAGTGAATCCGAGGCAAAGCCGAGGATTTTATTTATCTCCTGTTTTCTGTTGGTCACCCAAAGGAAGGCACAAGTCAAGGCAACCAAAAGTGTAAAGGTGTCAAACTACTACACTGACAATTGGAGATTACTTGTTTCAAATCTCCTGTTGAGAACAAAGGTTGCCCCTGACGACGTGCCTTACCGCAAGAGTCATGCTTGCAGCAGGCCAGGTTCTCACTGAATGCGTGCTGGGTTGTGTTGCTGTTGTGCTACGTCGCCTGGTCCCGTTGGGTTGTGTCTGTGTTGGAAGCAGCGCGTGACGCGCCCTGGTGTCACAGAGGCGAAGTCAGGACGGGGATCACGGACAAATGATCATTGTGTTCGTCGAGTCTTGAGCCATTCAACACCTTTGGAGGGAGCGTTGTCTGCACGCTGGAACTCAATCCCGTGAGTGTTTGTGAGTGCGAGACAGCTATGCGCAGGACAGGGATCAGTAAAGTGGCAAACACACACACGGAACAGGAAGCTGTGTGATGCAACTCCCCTGTTTCGCAAGACTACAATCTAATTTCAAAAAGTAATTCTGCAATCACAAACACGAGGTGTTTCTCGACCCATTGACAAAGCATCAAGTTTCAAAGGACTCCTTAACCCAAGTTATATTTTGCAAAGAGTGAACATTTATTCGTTTTCACTTCTGTGGACCCTGCAATTTTAACAGAAGCCACGTGTTTCACGTGTATACGTTCGGTGGCTGCGGAATGTGGTGCTGAATCTCCTGGAGAACGCAGGTGCAACTCGACGGGAGGAAGGGAGCGGGAACCAGACACGGGGAGTTTAATGGGAGCGGAAGAAGCGCGGGCACCAGGGTGTCACGTGATACCGAAGAGACGCCAAGAGAAACGGCAGCGACGCTGTCAGGCCGGGTTCACACCGGGTGCGTCGTGCGCTGCGTCCATGTGAGCCAGGCTGCGTTTACACTGCACGCGTCATACGCTGCGTCCCTGCAGTGCAAGTCAATGGGTGTTGGTTCACACTGGGTGCGTCCTGGCTGCATTTGCACCGGGCGCGCCGTGCGTTGCCTCCCTGTTCAAGGAAATGTTCAGGCACTGCATGGGTTGTTGCTTGTGACAAAGAGTCCAGGAACTCAGCACCCATTGGTACAACCACAAAGCATTTGTTCTTGCAGGAACACATTGACTCTTGGTGCAGGGGCCACAACGTCCATTGGCTGGCGCAGAGACGCAGCGTGTGTGTGAGAGAGAGAGACATACACAGAGAGACACAGAGAGAGGTGCATGGGGAGAGCCCGGGGTTTCCCTTTGAACCGGATGTGAAATGAACTTCTTTGTGGACAAGTAACAGGGTCAGGCCTGCTTAACACTGGAGCTTTGGGCTGTGTGTGCGTGTGTGTGCGTGCTTGTGTGTGTGCACCCAGCTTCGGATACCGGACGCAGCGCACGACGCATGCGCTGTGAACCTGACTTCCGGTACCGGCCGCCGAACACGACTCCGCGCTGAAGTCGTGACCAAATTCAATTCGTCTCACCTGCAGAAAAGCGAGTCTTTTTATTCTCGCTTTGTTGCTAGATTTTCAAAGGCCTGTTGTTCGGCAATGGATGCGTCGTGCATCGCGTCTCTGAACTGGTGTTGCTTCTCGTACACGTTGACGTGGCCGCAACCAAGCAGCATGAGCTGCCAATGAGTGCTGCAGCCCTGCACAAGTCAGTGGGTGCTGCATCCCTGCACAAGTCAATGGGTGCTGCAGCCCTGCACAAGTCAATGGGTGCTGCAGCCCTGCACAAGTCAATGGGTGCTGCAGCCCTGCACAAGTCAATGGGTGCTGCAGCCCTGCACAAGTCAGTGGGTGCTGCATCCCTGCACAAGTCAATGGGTGCTGCAGCCCTGCACAAGTCAATGGGTGCTGCAGCCCTG
>JAAUXT010145216.1_pt1 | contig 14094 bp, 11 predicted proteins | sample 7278171 | NCBI WGS metagenome assembly JAAUXT01 (sample SAMN14350112, study PRJNA611818) | marine sediment metagenome | isolation source: surface marine sediment (1.8m) | place: French Polynesia: Moorea | collected 2018-08 | reverse complement strand
ATATGAAGATCATGACCATGGCTGTGAGAAACTCTCATTGGAATTTTCTCAAAAGTATTGCCGTGAGTACACAAGCCGAGGAATCAATACTTATGAAAACCGCCTCGTAACTGGATCCTGGGCATTTCAGCTGCCCCAAAATTGTATTCCTTCAGAAGTTTGCATTCCATATTCTCCGACTTCATCGTTGCCGCTTGCAAATTGAAAGAATGTGGCATGAAGCGCGGCAATCCATGGTTGAGACTCAGAAGCTGGACAGAGACAAGTTGGATTTGGACTTGCTGTGTTTCAAACGCACCTCTGTTCGGACGTTTTATGTTCAGGCAAGTGGTGCTTTGCAACCCTTTTTTTCTGTTCAAGGACATGACGCTTTTGCTGGTGATGTTTTACTGCCTGGCGGGCCCTGAGAAGTGACACTCAAACATTTTATCATGCATGAACTCGTCTACTTTTCTGGGGTTCCGTTCTCATTCAGTTGGCCGGAAAACCTGTGTAAATAGTGCACGCCCAAGGGGCGGATTGTGATGACGACAAAGTTTCATGTCTGTTTTGCCGTGCCCCAGAAGCGAACCCTTGGTTCGTGAGCCCCACCCACCAAGATTTCCGACAAAAGCAAGTTTGCTCCCCCCATCCCTGATTGTCGTTCGCACTGCCTGCAGGCACACATTTGCTGCAGAAGTCGAATGTTTATGAAAACTGGGTTTCTCTTGAAGCAAATCCGCCCCCTGTGTGTTTCAAATGGGCGGACATCCAGCATCCAGCCGCGGACCGATTCGTTCCGACCGAGGCACGCGCAGACACGGAACATTGAAGGGAACTCGACTCCAGGTTGTTCTCGGCTGGTGTGTGAAATGGTCTTCACTTGTGGAGGCTTGTACTGGCAGGTTAAGTGCACCGCACCTGTGATCCAGAAAAGGAACAACTGCTGTCACTTTTATTCTCACAGCCTGGTGCAGCCGCTGCCTTTATCACCTGAAAAAAATCATTGAGATGGTGAGACAAGATGTGATCGCCTGAACCCAACCGAACCCCACGTCGAAGCGCCGAGCGTGCGGCCTCCGCGATGGCGGCGCAGCACCAGGAGCTGGTGTGGAGATATCTGGAGGCCTTCGGTGGGTTAGCTGTTACGCGGCTCGCCCAACTGGTTCGATTCCACAGAGCGTGTCGAGTTTTGGTGCAACTGAATCGCCGAAGACTCAGCAGCTGACGAAAGTGATGACTTGATTGCAAAAAAAGAACAGGGTTTGCTGCACGCTCCTTGTCTGCTGCGGAACCCACGACATGAAACAAATGTGAAGCTTTCTGAGCGGATCCAGGATTGGAGTCGAGGGATCAGTTCCGGTCGACCAAAAAGAGCTCAAATCATGTGGGGGGAGGGGGTTTGTACTGCAACTTCAAACGTTACTTGCTGAAGTTTTTGAATTTGCACCTTTGGTACAAAATGAGGCTGAGAAATGACTTTTTCTGTGTCAGAGTGGGGGCCACGCCTTTGGAAGCGCCAGAGGGTAGGGCAAACAACTGTTCGTCTTGAATGACGTGACCACGGTCTTGGTGATGCGAGTTGGTCGCTGTGTTTCGTTGACCTCAAGTATCGTTTTGGAATCCGAAGCTGTGCAAAGTTCTGCGCGGTCGCAGTCCTGTCTGTCTCAGTCTCACGAGACTTGCCCCAGGATCAGACCCTTGGAAATGGCCGTAGATGGATTGGAGTGTTAAGAGAATGGTGGGTCGAAATATCGAGCATCTCTCGGCATGGAGAGCTCGCAGCGCCGAAGCGCGACCATTCGGCTCACACACTGCGTTCAAGTAAGTGCTGCTCGCGTTCATCTGGTCTGTCAGGGAAAGTACTCGTTTGGGTCTGCACGATCACATGTGCGGAAAGTTCATCCGCTTCGTGCCGAAAATTTTCTGCACAAACTGCAACCACAACGAAACTTTCCATTCGCACCAGAGTCCCCGCAAAAGTGTGTTCTTTTGGAGCGAAAAGGTTCCTGCGTTGAACTAAGTCTTCGGGAGGAAAGGCGCTGGCGCTCGCAACGAGCGTCGGCGTATTTGCTGCGTGCCGTCTGCACGTTTGACGCTGTCGTGCTGCGACGTACTCGTTGAGCAGGATTCTTTCGCTATTGTGCTGGACCTTTGCTGAACCTCCCACGGGAAATTCTTTTCAACTTCACACCTGGTCAGTTCAAAAACTGGTGTACGAGTTATCCATTTGAATTCATGTGCAGCTGCGTGTGGATGAAAAAGCTCGTTTTGCAGTTTCTTTTGTTATTTGCAAGCTTGTGACTCGGGCAACTGGAGACGTTGCCATTTCACAAGGATCGCCACGAACAGAATTATCCGAGTCTATACCCTGTGGTTGAGAGAACCCTGAGTCGTGTTCTTGCTTTGGTTCACCATAGCTTTCACCAGGAAGAAGAAGAAGAAAAAAAAATTGTCCCCTGATGTTGTTTTTTGCGACTCCGACGGGTCAGTCCCCTCAGACCAAATGCGTGCCCCCTGCTTTGTGTCAGGTCTCTCTGGCTGAACTTTGTGCACATTGTGACAAAATGATCGGAAGGCGTGAGGACGTGGTCTCAGTCGTCTGACAAAGACGCTTGCTCAGTGCGGTGCATGGAGAAACAGTTGGAGTTTGTCGCAGTGAAACACGCTGAGAGGATCTTTCCCTGTACGCTCGTACGTGGGCGCGGTTCCTTTTTGTTCCGTTGGTTTTTACTGGTCGTTCCGCTTCGAGGTAAAGAAAGAAACTTGCGAGATTCCCCCTCGAGCTTGATTTAGTGTCACACACTCAGTCAAATTTTGCTGTTTCTGCAAAGTGAAGACAACCGCGGAAGCTGATCCAAGCAACTCGAGAACTTTGTAAAGTTGTTGGTTTTCCGCTCGATGAGGAGGAGGAACGGCGTCGCTGCGCCGTCATCCACGAGACTCTGCCATTTGTGAGTGCGGGCTGCACTGGATATAAGATTGGAGAGAACAAAACTGTTTCTGCCATCCAAGCCCCAAATGAATTCGGAATCCAGCGACACTCATTGTTGCGTTCATGTTGTGGACATCCACGACGTACGAGTAAGTTGTGTTTTCATTTTCGGACGATGTTTCGAAAGATGTTCAGCCGACCTTTACAGGTTGTCACCGACATGAACTAAAAAGAACCAAACAACCAACAAAATATTTACCATCCTTTTGCACACCACTCAGTTTGGCCAACTGCTCAATCGAACACGCAAGGCAGTGCGTCATAAACCACGCTGTTCCTGCAAGATTTCGCCACATTGCGCTGGACTGAGACAAACAATTTATGCCCAGCACAAATAACTCGTAAACGGCATTTCCTGCCTTGTGAGTGTCAGGCTTCGAACGTGGGTTTGTTTTTGCACGAGGAATTACTTTGGGAGGGTTCATGAGGAACTGTCATCGAGGCAAAGTCTGCCTGCTCATCGAGGCAAAGTCCACCTGCTCGAGTACGAGCCTTCACAGACATCAGATTCGAACTGATCACCGGAACACAACGACCACAAACCTGTCGTGTGTGCCCCTCGTCGTTGTTGAAAATGGTTCTCACCCTCCAAAAGGGTTGATGTTCGATCACACGACTCTCTCTCTCTCTCTCTCTCTCTCTCTCTCTCTCTTTCTCTCTCTCTCTCTCTCTCTCTCTCTCTCTCTCTCTTCTCGACTGAAGGTCTCAAGAAGTTTTGTGAGGTCTGACGGCTTAGTACTGGTCTGACGATATTTGAAGCTTTTGGTAACAATCTGAAGGATAACACAGTATTTTCGGACGCAATTGCTGCACTGTCATGGAGATTGTTGAGGATCGATCAGGCAGCGAGGGTTTTGTCGCCCTCGTTCATAGAAATGGACTGGAGTCATACTTGATGCTAAATGTCAGTTTTCAGCTTCCGATATCCAGGAAGAAAGTGATCGTTGTCACACTGAGTTAACTCGTGGTTCGTTGTTGGGCCCGGTGAGTTGGAACTCCAGAGTATCAGTCGAGTTTTATGCTGGCAATTCTTTGACCAGCTTCCAGCCACTGCTTGTCTTGCTTTATCTGTGCGGAGTTGTTCGTTTCGGAGTGAAGGATTCCAGAGCTCAGGTTTGTGAAGACGCACGTTAACACCTTTACCGAAACAAAATTCAAGTCTTCCTCGTGAGACTTTGGGCCAGGAAAGTCATCGTCTGCGTTGCATGGATTCTGAACGAAACGTTTTGCCTGGAAGCAAATCTGTCCGCATGTCAGATCTTGGACGCAAAGGGAAACATTTTGCCAGTCAAAGTGGCTGCTTTGTGTGTTGTGGGCATTGTGGTTCTGGTACTCAAGGCAGTTGTTGTGTCCAATGAGCTCCGTACACGTAGCGACGCAGATCAACACGTCGAGACGTGCGGCTGTTCACTCCGAGGAGATGTTCTGAGTCGCAAACTCAATCTTGACAGTTTTTCAGATGTTTCCACACCGCGTGTGAAGGACGACAACAGATTCCTTCAACTATGGGTTTTGCTGAAACTGTGTTCACACGAGTTTCTTCGTGTGTGCGTGGTGCGCAAGAGGATGGTGGTGCACTCAAAGCTTTTGTGCAGCGTGGTGCACACGACGCCGTGTGCAACGCTGACGTGGCCCAGCTTTTCCTGAACGAGAACCAGGGACCTGCAGTTTCAGCTGTGGCTTTCACTTGTCATGTGCAGAATCGAACATCGGCGTGCAGTGTCACACACCAAACGAGGTGGAGATGAGATGTTTCTGTGATCTGGAATAGGTGACGTGAGTTTTGGGGAGACAGTCAATGGAAAGAACTTTTTCCACGGATTTCGAGTGGAAAGGAGTGCGCATTGCTGGTTTTTGCTGATAAATTGAAGTTCTCTCGGGAGTAACTGTGGTTTCACAGCTGCATGTTCTCCGTGCACTGCATGATTGGGTGAGTGCTTTGTGAGTAACCGGTGAGGACTGAGTCAGCCTGTTGCAGTGAACATGCGGCTCACACGTGGTGTGCGGATGAAGAATCTCAACACGCACATTTGTTCATTGGTTTTGATACAGACAGGCAACAATTGGAATCCAACGGAGTGCAGGAACAAGTTCTTTTTCTGCCGGAAATCTGTTCGCACCAGCAGATGGGGTGAGGACATTCCTTGTACGGGCCTTCGTGTCCGCGTGTGTACACGCGTGTTTGTGTTTGTACCAGGAGTGCACCGCAATACTCAAGGAGCAGTGGGTCCAGCCGGTTCAAGTGGTTCTTTTGTGACTCGTTCAGATCCAAGGTTGACAAACATGCTTCTCTGTTGTCAAAGTTCTGTGTTTCAGCTTGATTATTCAACCAAAGATTCTCACACTCACAAATTGCCAACTTTTGAAATTGCTTTTCTGAATTCTTGAGCCTGTAGGCTTAATGCAGTCGCGCGCGCGTGCGTGTGTGTGTGTGTGTGTGTGTGTGTGTGTGTGTGTGTGTTTGTTCTGGGTGACTTGACACAACATTTCAGGTAGTGGGAATAGAACTACCAACCGACACCATACTTTTGAAATTGTGTGTGTCGTGTGCAACGGCAAGAACTTTGGTATCGTATGTCCTGTCAAAAACACACAGGGGCCTGAGCGGAGCACTCAGGTTGAACTGAAGATGAAGTGTTGATGTCCACAGCGATCAGACTTTGAGGCCTGCAGGCACGGGTCTGCAGACCTGGTCTGGTCACCTGCGTGAACAACGTGCTCATGTCGTGTACCCGGGAAACTCCCTGCAGTCGATGCATTCAATAGGAGTGCGCTTGTCTTGGTGCACCGAGTTTTATCCGATCAAAAATTTATGAGTATCCATGTTGGTTTGGATCATTCTCTGATTGAAACTTTTCTGGAGGTCTAATTTTTCCGTGCTTCCGTTCTTTTTGGAATCCATGTGCGTCGGTCGATATGTTTGTGGAAGTAATTGTTTCTTTTGAGACAAACACTCAGGTGTGTTTGCAGAGTTCGACGTGTGGTCTGGCAAAGTCTCCGTGTGCGCAAGTTCCCAGTGGTGATGAGCACAAGAGGCTTTTCATAGAAGGTGGAGGATTATAACCACGCGAATTTGTCGTGTGTGGCCACCCTTTGCCCTGCTTCCTCTCCAGAATCACTTGGAGAAACAAAATCCAGGTCTGACACGACGCTCGCCTGCGTCCTGTGGTCAGTATTCGTGTTCTTTTCGAGTAACCATGTTGAAATAACAGATTTTGAAAAGTCTGTTGTGTACAATAATGGATGGAAGTTGTTTTCAGCAGCTCTCCTGAAAAAAGACCACCTGCAGCATCCTCCCTGTCCGGGTTTTTACTCGATCTGTTTTATACCCAGATGGGATCACACTGAGTTGCGAATTGTTTTGAGAGTGCAGGAAAGCGCTGCGTGAATATGGATTGGAATTGATCTTTATGTCATGAAGGAACACTCAGTTTGCTTCCGGAGATACTCTGATTTTCTTGTGTGTGTCCTTGATCCAGATCAGGAAGACCTTGAAAGAAGAGGGTTCAGGACTTTGGAAGAATGTGACATTCGCGCAAGGGTTCACCTCCGTCTGAAATTCAGAAAGCTCTTCCGCAGGCTGCTGATCTGTGGACAGATCGGGGCTCCTGCACCATTTTTAGTTGGCCTAGAAAAATAACACGAGTCCGTCCCGAACAATTCTTTTCTCACATTGCGAATGATGAACCCAGCGGATGTTCAATTTTCCTCAAAAACCAGCTCCAGAAACAAATCCGTGAAGGAAGATTGTCTTCCCAGGATATGATTGGTAAACCTTGAATCCCAAGGTGAACCAAAAACAGGTTTCATGGATCGCATTTTTCTCACACCTGGTTGTCTGCGCATTGCATTTGTTGTTCTCTTTGTGGTTTGTTCCTCAACTTGAACACTGTTGCCGTCAGTTTCATTTCGTTACACTTTTGCGCTGTCAGAATCAAACTCCCAACTTTTCATTTTCATCTGCAAAAGGAATTGCCACATTTTTTGACAGATTGAAGTGCTGTATTTTGTCGAAAAGTTTGCCGCACTTTGTGCAAATGGATTGGAGCGAAAATTGAACTGACAGTTGGGTTTTATTCTTCGTGCACCATTACCTTTCAGTGAACAGTGGTATCATTGGCGAATTAGCCTCACCGACACATGTCTGGCAGTCGTCCTATCAGCAGGTTCATCAGATTGTTCTGTTCAGAATGACGTTGCATCAAGTGAAGGACATACCCCCCTCCCCTACTCTCACCAAATCCGATGCTGAGTGATTTGATGCTGAGTGATCACGCGTGCATGTGTGGACCTGGCAGGCTGCAGCGTTGACATTTAGATCAAAGAGGGTGAACCCTCAAGTGAAAGCTCTGCCGAAAGGGACGGAGATTTTTTGAGAGTACGCCACAGGGACCCGGCCAGGGTAAAGGGTGAAGAGTGCATGTGAAGGAGAGATCGCTGAGAGAGATCGACCCTGGATGGAAGTTTCACGTGTGAAGGTGAGGCTGGAAGTCGCCTTTGTGTTGCGAACACCTGCAATTCCAGGGGATCAGTCGCAACGCGACTTGACAGATAATTACTCGCAGAACAGGTGTGTTACCTGTGGATCCTCAGTGGTTAACTTCTGTTTGCGCAAAGATACGTTCAAACGCGGTGAAATTTGTTCATCAACGGCGGTCAAATCTCCGTTTTCCGCCAGAGAACAGTCGTGCGCCGTGGAAGCGGCGCAATTGCTTGGTGTTCGTGGTGGGTGTTTACTTGGCGTCCGTTTTGCTGGGCACAGTGCTGTGGTCTGCTCCTCTACGCTCGCCTGTGTTAGGGACTCAGCTTCCACACTTTTTATGGCGTGTGGCGTGCAGTACAGGTTCCTGAACGCCAGAGCTCGTCAAGAGAATCCACCTTTTGAAGACTGTCGAGACAGTACAGCTGTCGAGACTGCATGCAAAAGGTGGACACTCAAGACGAGACCTGGAGTTCAGGAAGGATCTTCCAGCATGTTTGGTGGATCTTGAACAAACGACCAAAACAAATCAATGAGTGCGTTCAAGAACCACTGAAGAGCAGAACTGGAATCCAGTGGATTGAAACGGCTTTGGCGACAGACAAGAGTTCGCCAGAGTCCGTGCGTCGTTCGGGTTATGCAAAAGGTGCCGTACTTGTAGCCTTGACCCTCAAAACCAAACATTACTCCACAAATATTGAGGCTCGGGCTCGTGTCCACATCATTATCCCTTGTGTGCTCAAAGCTCGTTGTGGTTGAGGGAGTTGGTTCATAATTGGACGACGTCCGAATGACTGCTGAACTCGCCAGTTACAACGTGATTGCGGAAGCTTTGTCTGTGGCGCCGTTTTGGCCGGAGTGGAGTTCAAGACAAATCTGCAGCTTCGCAAGGCACCAATGCAGTTTCTTCCTGTTTTGACATTTGTTTTGCACGCCCAGGTAATCAGTGCCGTGACCGGCAAACAGCAACTGGGGTGCAAAGTGTCACAGAGCGTGAAGTTTGGCGACACGGGTTGGGACATTTTCAGAGCAAAACAGGATGCTTTTTTGAATCACAGTTTGTCTGGAATGTTGACAGAATGTTTTTCCGAATGGCGACCTGCTGAGAGCTTCCTCCAGTTTGTGAAGAAAAGGTGTCGAAAAGGTGTGGACGCTTGAGCTGTCCTTTCGCATTTGTGTCAACATCATTGTTAATGTGGTTCTTACATCGAGGTGGGTTCAGGCCACCCAAGTCTTGGCCCGTCTGTTTGTGAGTGATCAAGTTCTGAAGTAAACCTTCCGAACCATCAGGTTCTGCTCAATAACAGGTTCTTGAGTTCTTGCCTGGTGCTGGGTCACCAGAATTTGGGGCGCAGTGGTTCCACATCGCACTGGGTGATGACACCACAGACATCACCAATGATTCTACTTCTCGGTGTTTCTTTGATCTTTGTTTGATGGTTGAACACGCTTTGTAAAATTAGACATCTGTCACCATCTGACCTTCCAAAAGTCATCAGGAGTTACACTCATCCGCACATGTCAATTTTTGATCCAGACAAGTTTGCTATTTATGGAGTCCGACGTCATCGAGACTTTCGAGCATTGGATCGAGCGACCAGTGCCCAGAAGCCAGGGAATAGCAGGCGAGTTCACTTCTCTCGTGACAATAATTTTCTGTGTTGTTTTGTTTTTTAGGTGGTGGGCTGTTGAGGCCTTCAAGATGAGTGTGTAAACGGCCGTTCGATATATTGCACACCGCGCGTCACATCGCAAATCAGCCCGTTTGCCCATTTGCACACGAAGTCTGGCAACCGACCAATCAGAAATCAACCATGAGCAAACATTCCAAGATCGTCTACACCGACGTGATCGTTATTGGTGAGTACTGCGTCATCATGCCATCACTGTTCAGCGATGCATGCTCTTTCAAATACATTCAGCTACATCAAGGAGGGGTTCAAAGATCAAGAAGAACCGATAAGAAATCGAACATTGGCGTGTTTTCAAAATTCACTTTGGTACTCGCGTTGCTTGCTTTCGCAAAAATTGTAACTTGCATCACAAGAACTTTGAAACACTCAGACACCAGCGACGCGCTGTTTGTTGCAGGTAACGGTCCGTCAGGGATCAGTCTGTCCTATCTGCTGGCGGGGAACTGGCCGTACTACACTGGCGAGATCCACCCGAACGAGTACCTACAACTGCGGCTTCAAGATGGAGGAGACGCGTCGCTGGTCGAACAGGTGCAGAACAACGTCGTAATGTCGTGTTTCCCACTGACCAGTTTTGTGTTTGGACAAAAACGCAAGCGCGTCAGAGCGTAGATTTTTATCACGAAGCCAGCATCGAGGGCTTGTTTTTGCCACGATTCCCTTCCAACGGACACTGTTCAGGTTTGACTCAGCCTTTTTCACTTCTCACAAGTTTCAACTCTTGTCGCCCTCCATGGCCACGGGCGAACTTTGAGAAGTTTTGTTTTCTCCTTCTCCATTGCTTTGTGTCCACATTTCTCACAGGCTGCAGCACGAACAGTTGTCTGATTCCATTGAGGGGAGGCGGAAGTTGACTCAGTGCAAATCGAGAGCATTGCAATGACACTTTCCAAACAGTTGCCTGGCAACCACTGTTAAAACTCATTGGTGTTGTTTGAGTTGGAAGGAAATTTGATGGAATTGACGCACATTTTTGTGCTGTTTCATTTTGAAGCCATCCCTGTCAAAAATGCAGGGTGTCTGCAAGGCCGCTGCCAGACCAAATGACCCCGATTTCAGTGCGTGCAAAGACTGAATTGAGTGGAAACACCGCAACTTTCAGAATTTGTGAATCTGATTTGCATGCAAAGACCGCAGGCCTGTGCTCTTCATTCTGTTCTACCGCTTGTTCGACACACAAACGGTGGATCACAGACCAGCACACTGCACCTGCGCGCGTTTCTGTCTGACGGTCTCTTTCCTTGTGGACTCCCTTCTCCCAACTGTCCATCAGAACAAAATGTTTTCATGAACCGATTTCAGGACCTCGAGTACCTGTCCTCTGGTCTGGAGGGTCGTTCATCCAACCCGATCGCCTTGCTCCTGGATACGTTGACACACCCTGACGCCGACATCGGCATGGAAGTGCCGTCCATCTTAGAGTGGCGCCATCTCCCAGACAAAGCCATCGACCACGTGGTGCTCGGAAAAATGCCCGTTGGCGGTGCCTGGCAGGTAACGTTGCTTGATTGTTTGATTCATTCACTGGTGCATTCAGGGAGCATGACTTCATCCTGGTTGTCCTTTTTTGTTTGGTGTTGGAAAAATGACAAATGAAACTTTTTTTGACGGCGATTCGCCCTCTTTTCTCTCTTCTCCACACTGGCGGGTGTAACCCAACGCTAGTTGTTTTCTGTAGATGATGGAGGGTTCGATGCAGACGCTCAGCCTGGGGAACTGGATGCAGCTGCCTGACCTGCCCTTCAAAGATTGGCTTCGCAACTACAGGCAGTGCGTGTTGAATTTTCTTGACGTGCAGTCTCAACAGCTGCGCGTCTGTTGAATTCCCCTCGAGATATAGACAGGTGAAATGGGGCGGGGCAGGGTCAACATTGCGGTGTAGTTACAGCAGGTTTCCACCGTGCCCGGCAGACTTGCAGTCAGGTGTACGTATTGCACACGCAGAATGTGACGCAGGTCTGCCTGACTGCAAGGTAAATGCGAACTGTCATACAAAACACGGACTTGGAACGGACCCTTCAGATAAGTGACAAAGGGGTAAGCTGCAGGTGTCTGTCAGTGCAGGTGTAACGTAGCAAAAACCTGCCCCGTGATGCATTCCACTTTTTGTGACGTGCATTTAACGCCCAAGGATACCCTGTGTTTCAGCCATCGGCGTGCTGTAGCAAAGTAACGTAATTGCCACAGCTTGGTTGCAGTCGGGTTATATTTCATGAAGTGTACTTGACGCGGTGCGTTGCAGGAAGGTGGAAGCGCATCACCAGGGCGACGAGTCTCCGCGCAAAGCAAACCGCGCTTCGATAGAGGAAGTGAAAAACTACTACACCGAGTACGTCAACATCAAAGGCATCAAGAAGTACTTCAGGTACGTCCGAGATAGATTGACAGGAAGGGAAGAGTGAGGCCTGCTGATTGATTTGTGGGGAACTTTGGATTGTGGAAGTGGGCATCAACACGAGTTGCGCTTGCAGAGAGCGGACGACAGTGACGACAGTGGAGCGGGTTCTGGACGTGCACCACAGGGTTGACGATGAGAGCGGGGAGCAGGTGCCCTGCACCAACGACCACTGTGGAAAGTTCAAGTGGGAGGTGCGCGGCCAGGAGACCACTCGCGATCAGGACGGGTTGGTAGATTTTGTACATTTTGGGGTCAAGTGGGGTGGGTCAGGTCAACCGCGCTGTGCTCGACTGAATAGTTGTGGTCAAGCGGTCGATCAGACGATATACCACAGTGATTCTGGGACAAACACAAAGAAGAAGAAAACAGGGGTGCGAAGGTCAACGGTTTCTTATATCAAACGAGTCTGTTGTGACCAGAGTTGCAGTTCAGAGTTCAGTGGAATGAAGGAACAAAGTACGACACCTGGCAACTCCACCAACGCTTCAAAGGCGTTCACATGTGTTGGATACAGCTGTGGAAGCAAACAGGGCGTGCCGCTTCCTTGTCGATCTGCCAATTTGCGCACAGCTTAGGCTGGGAAATGACTTCTTCAGTTGGAAAGAAATTCGATTCTTAATGGAGTGCAGGTTGTGACAACACAGGCTGCATTCCGAGGTCGGGAGAACATTGTTTGCTCACACTGCTACTCATGTTGCGCCTCTGGTTGTGTGCGTTGGAGCTTGTCGTGATTGATCTGTGCTACTGTCAGTCTACAGAAGAAAATTGCTTGTAAGCTGAAAAGTTTGCACGTTTCTCTTGTACTGATTGGCAGAAGCGAGACGACCACGGATTTCTGCTACCGCGCGCCCAATGTCGTCATAGCGACAGGGACGTACGACGCTCCGAATCGCCTCAAGGTGCCAGGGGAACAGCAACCTTACGTCATGCATTCCATGGGTCAGTAGAACACATGTTGGATTCGTCAGATTCTTGAACTGTCGGAACGATCGTGACTTAAAGTCCATAACTCCGTTGGGAGTCTCCTCTGCAACCTGCAAACTTTGCGGAAACGGTCAACAGTTCAGTGTTTTCCTGCAATTTAGGTGACCAGAAACATCTTTGGTGGCTGGAATTATTTTCAGCATATTTGGAACCAGAGCTGAAAATGCCAACTTCGGATGACGGCCTTGAGTGTGCGTTGCGATGAGACATCTGGCCCTGTTGGGTGGTTTCCCCTGGCGCATGTCACTGACTGCTGAATAATCCTGTGCAGGAGAGCTGGAGCGGCTCGTGCGCGCGGGGCAGCTCCGCAGCGACTCGCACCCGGTGCTCATTATCGGCGCGGGACTGAGCGCCGCCGACGCCGTGTTGTACTCGCAGGAGAACTGCATCCCCGTCGCACACATGTTCAGGTGCGCAACAAGTTTTCTTGTGGTCGAAGGTGACTCGTGCCCTCCCCCCCCCACCTCATTCCTCTCGAACGACATTTCTTTGCGTCTACATTACCACGTGGATCGCGGATTCATTGGAAGTAAAACCAGCTTGTTGATTCACAGACATTTGTAGGTGGCGCTGGCCTCTATACTCCTGTTCTTTTGCAGACGCGACGTGAACGATCCGCACATCATCTTCCGCAGTCTGCCGTCCGTGCTGTTCCCCGAGTACCAACACGTGCACGCCATGATGGCCGCGCGGGAACCCGTCGACGGGTACGAGGCTTTTCCCATGCACAGCGTCGTCGAGTTCAAGGACGACAACAAGGTACGCACTGGCACAAGGAACAAACGGGCCAGCCTCGCTTGATAAATATGAAACGTGTGCGGTTGTGGAATCACGTTGGAGTCAAATGTGCTGAAATAGATCCAAGTTTGTTCTTCTTGAAAACTGTGGGAAAATGAACTCTTCGGGACAAGTGGTTTCACACCAGTCAGCATGTGTGTTTCTTCACGAACAGGTGCTGATCCGGAAGCAACGAAAAGGCACTTGCGACACGATCCTCGAAGTGTCGTGCGTTCTCGTGCAGATCGGCTCACGCCCCAGCCTCTCCTTCCTCCCGCACTGCGGCCGCCACATCGGCGTCGTTCCCGGCATGCATATCGACTCCAAGCACAACCCGATTGACATTGACCCGTACACGTACCAGAGTATTCACGAACATGGCCTCTTTGCCATGGGTCCTTTGGTGGGAGACAACTTCGTGCGGTTCCTGCGAGGGGGCGCCCTCGCCATCACATCACACCTTCACCGGAAACGCTGCCACCAGTTGTAGGGGCAGTGGCGCCAGCAGTGCCCGGCGGTGCAGGCAAAATGCGAGGCGTCAGTACATTTCTGTTTTCATTTCTTGAAATTTTTGTTTGCCTTTATTCCCCCCCTCCCCCCTCCCCCTCCAGGCCTCTTGTGTGAATTGAAATCAGTTGGGTTTCTTTTTCTCCAAACTCACCTGTTTATCAGCCGTGGTAGCGGTCTGATATTGGTTTGCCCCTGTATCCGCATCCGTCTGTCTTGGGCGGACAAAACCTCCGTTTTACCCCTGTTCCAGTGATCACAGACTGGAATCACAGTGGGT
>JAAUXT010097993.1_pt1 | contig 14096 bp, 14 predicted proteins | sample 7278171 | NCBI WGS metagenome assembly JAAUXT01 (sample SAMN14350112, study PRJNA611818) | marine sediment metagenome | isolation source: surface marine sediment (1.8m) | place: French Polynesia: Moorea | collected 2018-08 | reverse complement strand
GGGAGGGGGGGCAGGGGACATTTCATCCACCTTGCCATATACAGCACTACTACATGGTGCTTGCCCTAAAGGGACTTCGCACAACAATTTGCCTGCACCAAAGTCCAAGTGAACCAACAAACACAAAACATGCACCTGCACAAACCAAAACAAGTCTGCATGATTCTTCAAAAACAGCTTGGTGTTGTTCGTGTTCAGATGTTTTTCACGAAACAACCAACAATGTGGAGTTCTTCTGCACGAAGTTGTTCGCAAGCTGCTCGAACTGAAGAAACTTCAAATTGAAAAGACCCACCAAAACTTGTTGAAATGCGTGTCTGTGAGTGTCACAGTGGCCTTCAAATCAATGTTTGCTTTTTTTACCGTACGTGCTCGTCGGTCTTGATTGTGAAATTCACAGTGGAACTTGCTGAAGGAGGGTCCAAACCAAACCACGTGACGTGAAGACTTCTTTGCGCTGTTTTTGTTCACGAAACTTGTTCTGATGGTTTCCCGCCTTGAAGTAAGGGTGACGCAGTTTCTGTAATTTTCAGATCTGGAGACATCAACATTGGAGGACCAAACTCAGAGGGATCAACTGTTAAATTTTGTGCCTGGCTGTTCGGTGAGTCCGCATTGAGCAAAATGTTCGGCAACATACCGTACCGTCTCGTGTATAAGACGCACTCGTGTATAAGATGCACCCAAAGTTTTGAGTGACCAAACTGCATATTTTCAACATACTTATGCATAAGACGCACCCCAAGTTCAACTTTTTTTCATTTTCCAAAGCCAAGCTAAGCTGAAATAATTATTTTCAAAAGGTATTAATATGACTCAAAATTACTCAAATTCAGAATTATTATGACCATTTCCAAACAAACAATAGGTATGAATACTGTATTTTGGCTCAAATGTTTGAAACTTCAAAGCTAATTTAGAACTCATCAATAAAAGAAGAGTCTTTTTCACTCTACCAAACTATCATTTCTTCCTTTGTATCTCAAAACTTGAACAGACTCATGTATAAGATGCAACCCTTCTTTTGATACCTGATTTTGGGGCAAAAAAGTGCAGCTTATACACGAGACGGTACGGTACGTTCAGGCGAAAGCGCAGTGATGTTTTGTAATTTGTGGCCTTCTTTCCTTGCTGAAACTTGTTTTGTGATGTGTACTCCTTCGACAAAAACAAAAGGATTTTTACGCACTTGTCCTGTCCAAACAAACTTCGAAACCCGCTCGTATAACAAGTTACAGGGCAATTGCAAACATATGGCCTGAGGAAAACTTCGTTCCAAAAATTGCTTCCATTCAATGTTCACGATGGACACGCATCGACTCGTTCAACGAAAAGAATCTCTTCTTGATCTGAACCGTTCGCCTCCGGTGTTTCGTCTCGTGTAGTCGTTTGTACCTGACGCGGTCCTGAAGGAACGGCTGGAACCTGAAACTGCAGAGAACATCGGTCTCATCGAGTCGAAAGAGACATTCCAGAAAACTTACGTCAAGGTCAAGACACGGCTGTAGTGAGTACAGCATCATGACATCAGCAATTTGGAAAATAGTACCTGGATCCCAGTCAGAACATTTTATTGGTGCAAAGTAAGACCATGACATGTCAGTACTTGTTTTCTTTTGAAACTCGCTGGTGTTCGGAGGGTGGAGGCTGGGTGCGTACGACGTTGACGAGATGCACATTCTGAGAAAACTAAACTTCTTTCCGTTTCAGCTACAAACAACAAAAGTTCAATTTGTTACGAGAAGAGAACGAAGGGTATTCAAAGTTGATAGCCGAACTCACTCAGGACTTCACTGCAAGTGGCCTTACCTACAAACTGGTCCATGAAAACATCAAAGCTCTCATAGGTACGTACGAATATCTGCGCCCTGTTCCCACAACCACATCGTTGCAATGTTCTTTGCCATAAAAAAGCGGCATACGCTTTGAGTCCTTGACTGACGTGCGATCTGCGTTTTGCAGGGTGCTTTAACCTTGATCCGAACCGGGTTCTGGACGTGGTGCTCGAGGGATTCGAGTGTCGGCCCGAGCTCGACGCCTTCTTCATCCCGCTCATCCAGAGCTACACGAGCGACCGCGACGCCGTCTGCCACACCCTCGGCTTCAAGTTCCACTTCTATCTCGTGAGTCACTGTTACACATAGCCACGTTAAGTCGATCCGAGCAAGACCGTTGCAAAAGCCGTGTCAGTATCGCGTTGACTGTTCAGGGTCTGAGCCCTGGGCAGACTCCACCCGTCAGGTAGTTGATAGCAAAGAACACGTGAATGCTTGCACACACCGACTGCAATAACCCCACGAAAAGAGAAATGTGTGTGGTTGTTTTGCTCCTCAGCAAACGCAGGACAGCGAGACGCCGGCGTCCATCTTCCGCGTGGCGGCGCTGCTGCTGCAACACGGCCTCATCGACCTCAACACGCTCTACGCGCACGTGAGTACATGTACCTCCTCCTGGTTCTTGTGGTGCTACATTCTCAGATCGACTTTCTTCAAACATCCGCCTTACCCAGCGCGGTTTGAAGGGGAAGTGGCAAGTCAAGGTTTCGCTGTGTCGAGCAGAAAGTTTGTTGTGAAGCGAATCCCCTATCAACGCGGTTTTTCTTTTGTCTTGTTTTCCCTGAAGGCTTTGGAAGGTTGTGGAGGTGCTGTAAAAATCGGAACAGACAACGGTGGCAGTTCTTGATCACATTTTCTTGCCCTGCAGGTGCAAGTATCAGAGTGCACGTGCAGAAATTTCAGGAATGTTTGCGGGGAACTTGTTCTGCAAGTTGTTCTGTGTTGAGAAACGACTTTTGCAAAGCACCGAGAGCGAAGGTTTGTGCTGAGTTGTCTGCCCAACTCGGAAGTTGTTCGTTGATCAGACAGATGGCAGCTTGTGTTCTGGGTGCTTTACGTTTGCAGCTTTTCGCACCTTGGCAGGTCTCGTTCGCAACGTTCATCACAGACTTCGTTACGGAGCTCCACTGGGACTGGACAAAGGACATAATTGATGCCCTGACCAGGGTTTTCTCATTCAGGTTTGCGCAGAGTGGACGCGAGGTGAATAGGTTTGTGCGTAATCGACCAGCACTGTGGGAGGGTTGGTGAACAATAGACAACAGACAAGTGTCACTGGCAGGTGTCGGCACATTTAGTGAAGATCCGGGGGTTCCGGTCCTCAACTGCTTCTTGTCAACGGCCTAAAAGGAAATAACCGATTAGCGAAAGGCCCTCTTGAACTGTGCGCTCCATGTGCTTGGAGTGCCTGGAAACAACAGCAAAGTTGGCAAGCCGATGTTGCATTGCTGCTTGATGCTGATGCAGTGAAGTCAAACATCCAGACTTGCTTGCCGCGTCTCACCAGCTCAGCCAAACAAAACTTTTTGAAACCTCAAATTCCATCACATGAGAAGTATCAAGCCGTTCTTGCAACAAGATTTGAAACAGCTTTGGAGCCATTTGATTTGGCGTTCAGTTTACGTATTCACGAAGAGCTGCCGGACCTGGGAAAATTCCGAAGCGTCCTAACCCTGCAGGGAGCACAGCGTCATGGCGTGACTGAGCAAGTTCGCTCACCATATCACGAAGCAGGTTCTCTGATCCTGCGATGAAAGACCGGCGCAGGTACGGGGAGCGCGGGCTTCTTCACACCCATGTTGTGCAGCATTGCAGCAAATGCCTTTTCGCAGGACTGTTTGTGTTGTGTGTTTTTTGCTGTGCTTGGAATGAGTGAGCGACCACGTTTCCCAGTGGGGTGGACCTTTCTTTGTGGCTTCGTCAATAATCTGTTTCTATTCCGCCCACATCTTTCCAGGTTCATTTCTCCATTATGAAAGTGGCTGTGTGAATTAAGCCGTTGTTTTGCTTGGTGTTACTTGGGTGTTTCAGTGCAAAAGCCTTGTCATTGATGGTTCAGTCAATGCCACAGAGACAGACAAAACCATTTCATATTCATTGCAATCTTGATAAGTGGGTGCTTGGTCTTGTGTGTGTTGGAAAGCACCGTGTGCCGTATGATGCTGCATAAGAAATGACCTCCGGAGAGACCTTGCTGCAAATTTTGCTCGGGAAGTTGCACATTTTGGTCGAATTGACGTGAGGGTTGAGTTGGCCATCCTGGTGGAGCTCTTGTTCACCCAAAACAAATCCTCGGAAATTGAAACGAAAAGTGTTGACAAGTTTTGGCACTCGTGTTTGAGTTCGAGAATCAATCTCAGCTCCTCACTGACGTCAGGTCGTTATCTTTTTGTGAGAAGCGCCCATTTCATTGCAGGTCATCCAAGACTGAATCTGGGTTATTTGACACAACATGACCGGAACAACCAAATAGAGAATAGAATGGACAAACGATCTTGACTGAATGGAAGCTTTTTTTGCTGTGTTTTTGACGAAGCCCTTGTTTGCTTTTTTCTGGGTTCAGAACAGGAACACTGACGGAGATACGGCTCCAGGACAGCCCGTGAAACAGACAATGCAAATTCACGGAAAATGGCTCAAAGAACTCTCTGTTTGATGTGTTGGTACTTCTGAGAAACCCCGTGAGGGAAGAACAAATTGGTGGTCAAGTGTTTCGACAAGGAGCTATTCACAACAGAACGAAATCCATCTCCTTGAGAGACAAGGGAAAGACTTTTTTTCCCGTTGGTGATCACTTTGTAATTTTGTGAGTTCAAGATCGTTCTTTTCAGATCAAGGATACAAGTTGTTCAACATTTACAACTTTCAAGCCGAGACTGAGTTTGTGTATAGTTGACCGTTCTTTCGCGACAGAGAGGCTGTTTGAAGAGTTGCTCGTGGACCTCAAAATCACCAAACTCCTACAATTGCAAAGATATCTCGAGCTGCACCGAGCTAAATAATCGCAGAAGCCCTTGTGGGAGGTCGCACTTTTATTCTGTGGGCAGACTTAATCTGCGTCTCGGTGCAAATTAGAGTCACTGTGCATTGCAAGGGACTCAACTACACGACTAAAAGTTGTCTTCCTGTAGCTTTTAGCCGACAAATTTCGCCTATTAGTCCTCGCCGACAGACTCGAAACTGGACGCGTTCATTGGCAGAACGCTTCGGCATTGCAGCTTTTCTGTCCTCGAGTTGCAGGACGAGCCCTGTCCGAGACTCTTTGTCCACGAAGGCGCACGTGTTCGTGCCAAACAATGCGACATGCACCAGGGCTCATCCCTGGGGTAGGTCCCTTTTGTAGGTGTTCACTCGTAAACGTCGACCAGTTCAGTGGCCTTGCAGTAAAACTGACAAATACACACTCTTACCGAATCAAAGGTGCATCGATATTGTACTGAAATGTCTTGAAAGCATATTGATCGACTGACTCGAAAGGGTAAGCAAGTGGAAAGACCAATTGAAGTAACAATGTTGCCTGCTTCGTTGTCACCGACATTTTCTGACGTATATTGGGGAAATTAAGAACCGCCTTGTTCAGGGAGAGTATCTGATTTTCAACCTGTGACCTGTCGTTTTATCATCCTCACGTCGATATTGTTGTTGGGATTACGAAAAACTTATGGACCCAGTGTATCAGAGTAAAGATTTTTTCCCGCGTGTAGCTGTTGTGATGCACCATGTGAAGTGATCTTTGTGGCCCAACGCACCGTGGTCAGACCGCTAAAGACCAAACCGAACGTGGAATGATATACAGAATTGGAATGCGCAGTCAGGTTGCATGCAAAACGTGGACAAACCTTGAAGCAACTGCGAAGCCTGCAACCAGAAAGCCTGCTTGAAGACAATGACAAAAGTCTGGAGGCTGCCAATCTGATAAGCTGATAATTCTATACGGCCCAATCTTCCTCACGTCAGAAGAAGTATAGATACAGTGCCTAACATCATCCCGCAGGACTGATCTGACATTCTCGTAAATCACACCATTGTTCAATGCGTACGAGGCAAGGTATTTAAAAGACCGCTCCGATCGCAATTTCTCTGAACGTACTCAACCGATTTGGGTCTTTTTTTGGAAATACATCCAGGAAAGGATTGTCTTCACCCTGAGGCAGTCTTGCTTGACAGACATGATCTTAGATCTAAGAAATCGATCCCCAAAGTAGGTCACTTTGTCTGAGAGTGGCGATTTTTCATGAGGCAACAGTTGACCAGCCATGGCATTTCTCTGGAAGTTCACATGTTTTTCACTTTTTATCAAATTGTTTTTGACTCTGGTCAACCCTGTTGAGATCAAGAGAGGTGAGCAACGTGTCTCCTTGAAATTTTTGGCAAAGTCTGGACAAAGTCCGATCCAATGCTGGAGAGCTCTGAGGCGTGTTTGGGGAGATGACACAATGTGCAAGACTCAGGTCTGTGTGTGGCACAAAAGGTTTCTGTCTGGGGAGAACGACGTCAAGGATGCCCCCAGAACTGGCAGACCTCATTCCAAGAGAACACCAGACAATGTCAGAATGATCAGGGACATGATCCAAGAGAATGGACATCTCAGCTTGACCGATCTTCAGCACAAGACTGGCCTCAGCAGATTCGTGGTGTTGTCAATTCTCAAGAAAGACCTCAAGCTGTCATGCAGAGCCTCAAAGTTTGTGCCCAAAGACCTCAATGATGACCAGAAGGTGACCAGGAAACATGTCTGTCAAGAGAATCTTGACCTCCTGTGCTCCAAGGATGATCCAGAGATGTTCCTGCAATCCATTGTGACCGGAGATGAGACTTGGTTAAGCACCAGTGAGCCACAAAGATGCAGAACAGTGTTTGGATTGAGAAGGGAGCCCCAAGACCCAAGACTCCCAGGCCCAACAGATTCGCCCGCAAGATGATGTTGACTTTGTTTTTCGATGCAAATGGAGTGATCCTCATGGAGTTCATGCAACCAGGAACAAAGATCAACTCAGCTGCTTACTGTGCCACACTTTCCAACCTCAAAGAAGCAATCAGATGAAAAAGGCCCACCCTTTGGAAAGACAGACAGTTCCTCATTCACCATGACAATGTGTCACCGCACACCTGTGGGGACACAGAGACCAAAATGCGTAAGTGGGGTCTCCAAACATTGCCTCACCCAGCCAACAGTCCAGATTGTGTGCCCTGTGATTTTAGTTTGTTCCCCAAACTTAAGGCACAACTCAGGGGGAGGCAATTCCAGAACATTGCTGAACTCCAGAAAGAAGCCCACCAGATTTTGCTTGCCATGGACAAGAACATTTTCATGGAAACAATGCACGATCTTGTGACAAGATGGCAAAAGTGTGTAAAGGCAGAAGGTGCATATTTTGAAGGAGACCATGTGCAAGTCGATCCTCTCTTTGAGAGACTTGATCTTGACAGGGAAACAGAGGAGAGCTCTTCTTCAGAAGAAGAAACTGACTGAGACAATGGCCACTGAACTGTTGTGTTTCATTCAATTTTGTGCTCATTTATTGCATGAATTCAGATGTTTATTGCATTGTTTTATTTGGTTGCAAAATACCTCTGCATGTGTTCTTTGTTGTGTAAAAAATTCGAGGTTGAAGTAAAAAACCGATCGTCGCAAATCGCATTGGAGCGGTCTTTTAAATACCTTGCCTCGTATTTGAGGCCTGGGATGCGAAGGCAGAACCCTGACATGCGCGGCAGTCACAGCCAGTTCTTAGCATCGGAACCTTGTCGCCCTGCCGCCTGACCACAGTTTCGTCCCGTTTTACACCGCAGAAAAGGTCAGAGATCGTCAATTGATCCGGTTGTGCGAAAAAAAGAAATGGCGTCTTGGACGGAATTCAATTTTGAGATTGACCTGCTCTGAACCCCGGCAAATTTGACTGTTGTTGGAAAGCTGGTTTCACGAGCTGCGGTGTTGCCCAGTTCAACCAGAATCGAATGACCTGTTGAACGTGATGCCAGTTATTTTGTGATCCAGAATTGGTTTGGAGCTGATTCACAGACCTTTTCTTGTCTGCGACAGTCCCGTTTTCTTGCAGCTCGAGATTTTCTTTCCCGGAAGACCGTGATCAAAATACTGAAGGCCAGCAACATTTGGTGTTCTGTTTCTTTATTGCAATGGGAAGAATTCTTCAGGTTACATAATTCTTTTGTGATGCCGAAAAAAGGAACTATGGAGATTTGGAGCCGAGCGGAGGTAGAGTGAAAAGCGTTGTACGGAAGGAAGTGTGCTCACACCGTGCTGCTCAGCTCATATTTCTAATCCCCCGTTGTCCACCGTCGTCAGATGCTGGAACTGCCAAGTTCACTCGCCCAAATGGAGGATACTTGTTGCCTTGCAGTGGACATCAAAGTCTCATCGCAGCATATTGCTTACCCTCGTTAAATATCAGATGTGATGCATACGTTGCAGTTTGACCTGTTGACATTCTGGCCGAGTGTCGTTGATCGAAACGAAGCCCACCCAGACAACGAACATGAACTTGTTTTGAGGGAAAGATTGTTCAGATATGTTTTGAACCTGTTGTTCAGTTTTGTTTCGCCTGCGCAGCACTGGACGCGTTTGCATTTTCAGAGGATTTCTTTGATGTGCAAAAAATGTTTTCATTTGATAGTTCTTTGGGAGTTGAAAGCTCGGAAAGGATTGGTCATAATCAACCTGAAAGTGCGGAACGTTCTCACAGGTTATAAAAACGCACCAAGGCAAACTAAAGGATTTAACATTGATGCAATCAAGGATGCTGTGTGCTGACCAATTGCATTTGGCAGTTGCAGCAAATTACGATGGCATTTTGTATCCAAAAACATTGATAGCCTGCTTGTTGAATTGTCGGAAATTGAAACTGGTACTTCAGGAATTTATTCGTCTGCGGCAGCAGCAGCTCGACATTGTCGAGATGCAGTTTTGTAACGGGGCTTTGCGTGTGGTGAATGTGAAAAGAGCAGACAGTGCTGAGAATGAGCAAGACGTGGAAGGCGTGACTTGCAGGCGCCATCGGCATTTGTGAGGCAGCTCGCGCGCGTCTGTAATCACCCCGGCAAAGAAACGTCCAATATCGCGCCTTGATAGGTGGATAAAGAGTTAAGGATCAAATGATTAGAGACAAGGAGAAAATTCGAATCAATGCAGTTTGTGGTGATTTAATACCGTTGAGTGTAGTTACTGGGGTAATTGCGACCAGCTTGGGATTGCGGTGGGCAAGCGGGTCGCCGATTTTGCCAGATTGCCATCGAAGCGAACATTATATTGTCTCCACTCCCGCCACATGAAGAATCGTCGCGCGATGTCCTGAGGCGCGGCTCGTCGAGCGCTGAGCCAATTCAGACTCTTCTGTCACGAGGCCGCTTCTTTTTCCATTTTGAGGCAATATCTCCCTGCGTGGTGTCTCCGAAGATCTGCCGTTTGTAGCTGTGTTGACAAAATCATGACACTTGCAAGTGGGACGAAAGTGCGTCCAGGATTAGGATTCCAGAAAAATATACCCCTCCCTCGAAAAACAAGGAAAAAAGCGCACAGAATGGAGTTTACTCCAATTTGCTCTGCGTGTAGAGAACTTTGTGCTCGAAGAAGCATGTTCACATTCTTCTGAGGTTGAACTTCATAGCAAACTCATTTGTTTTGGGATTTTTCATTCTGGAGTTACCCCAGCCTCAAAGAGGACATGATGAAGACACATTGACTACAGTAGCTCAAAAACACAACGGAACGGAACGGACCTCCCACAAATCCAGAATGCCTTGTGTCTGCTCAACACAGAAGAAACGGCACGCGTCTGAAATCGAAACTCACCCGAGGCGCTTGCAACACTGAGAGTGATCTTTTGTTTCCCTTTGGTGATGTGGGACAGAGCAAAACGACCCGTGTTGATATTGCGACAGTGATCACAGGAGTTTACAACGTGTTGCGAGAGGGCCAGGTGCAATTGGCGAGTCGACCCCGGTGTGACTTAGCTGATAGAAGACCACAAAAAATATGTAATAGACCAAACTTTTGTACAATTGATCTCAAACATGGTTTCTATGAAAAGTCCTCACAACAAAAGCTTGAGGGTCTTAAACAGGACAAACTCCCATCTTGTGATCCAAGCATTTACAAGCCCCTAAAAGGCAATGAGCTACTTGTGTCAGCAGATATGTGAGACAAAGCTGATACATCGTGAGGCATTTGAAATCATGGATTTCCTTGGTGTGGATGGCAAGGTGTCTTTTATGCAGTTGAAAATGTACTTTGTGTGTGAATTAACTGAGAGGGTGTGGAAGGCCCAAACCTGACCCTTCCCCACATAATTTTAAAATATCTTTGCTTCAGCTCAACTTTTGTTGGGCCTGCAATCATGAAACCTTGGTAAAAAAAAACAAAGAAAAGCATATTGTGATGGTGCCTTTCCATTTCACAGGCTCGCTGTCTTTGGCTCACCACATGCGCTGCCGTGAACAAAGCAGCAGATTCACCACACCCTGCGTGGTCTACTTCACTGCCTTTGAGGATCTGTTCTTCAATGGGGCTGGTGACCCAGGCCTCAGTGTGACCTTTGCCCAAGAACCTGGTGAGCTGACTTCTGGCTCACTGCCAGTTTTCAGTAAGACAATACCAAGCACGTCCCTTGTGCTTTGAATGAGTGGATGTTACCATTATACTGGAAGGTTGGATTCAGACACGCAGAGTGCAGTACTTGCGTGAAAGTTTGTGTCAGAAGGATGGACATTTTGTTGTTGAGGGCTTGAAATCTCTTGTCGACTTCCGCACGATGCGACGAGCTTTCGCGGTGTTCTACCCTCAGCTTCGGTTTGCTGCTTACGTGTTCCCCAAAGGCGTGATTGCTGCACCTTGTCAAGAACCCTGGGGAACCTCTGCTCACCAGTGAACAGATCGAAGTTGAGCACGTTGTTTCATCAGATGCTCGCATTTTGACAAAGCGACGACGTTTTGAGGAAAGTTCTCGAAACAAACACGGCGCTGTTCAGCATCTGCGCGATGCATGCACGTGAGGTTCGTTTCACAGCGCGACCCCAGCTGTTGGCGATACTTTGGAAGTTTGGGCCCTTTTTCCCCCCCACACATCCTTTGAGTGACAATTTCCCCCATGTCAGGTACAATGCAAAATACTTTGAGCGGTTCATAGTTCTGCGATCAGCTCAACGTGGCCACATAAATATTTAATTGGTGCGGAATTTTGTCGTCTTTATCGTTGCGCTCAATCCAGCGACGGACGTGAGTATCTGATTTAAATGCCGAGCCATTCATGAGTCTGTTTAAAGCCGCTCAGGCTAATCTGCCTTTTATTGACGATACATTACAGCTTATGGATGGAAGTTACAGCCTCACAAAGGCGAGTTCAACTTGCACCATATTTGTGCAAAACCGAGCACTGCTTTGTGGGCTCGGCTCATATTTCTCTCTTGTACAGCCCTTGTGTTTGAGGGCAAATTGAATTCAGAAAGCTGTTGATTCTGTCCAAAGCCTCTGCCTCTGCTTGGCTGTTGGGTCCAACACATATCTGCCTTGGTCTTCACAAGCTTTGGAAGCCCTTTGTATTTCCGAGCAAATCTGAGCTGAATCGGAACAAACCAAGTCCTCGCCTGACTGCGGGTCGGGCTGCAGTGGGCACGAAAACTCAATTGCGCAAGTGGTAGAGTTGCAGGACGGAATTTCATTCTGCGAAGATCGCCAGACTTTGCCGGTTGTGGTATCCAGCATGTTGACGCCAGGACATCAGATCGGGGTTATTTTGAGCTCTGTCACAAATTATTCGTGTATCATTCAAGAATGAGAAAGCAAATTTGATTAGCTTCAAATTTCATTCCAGCTTTGTCACGAATTCCAGAAAAAAATGTGACGACAGCAAAATTTGTCCCTCGATATTAATTGTTTCTTCTTCTTTTTTTCGTTTTTTTTTTTTGCCCAGTATTGCTGGAATTGTGGGCGAACAAACAGAAATTGAGAATGTTGCTCTGAGAAATTTATATTTATTTCTGCTCTGATCCACTGAACATTTGGTCACATGAAAAGACTGTACGCACTTGACAATTGACTATGTTGCGCGTGGCCAACAGACGACAGCAGCATTGACAATAACGCACGGGGGATGGGAGGTAAAACGATTTACAACTGTACGCAGTTCCTGCAGTCAGATCAGCCCCGAGGGACGACGATACTCTGTGGAGTGATGTGGAGATAAGTTACTTCATACCAACCTGAACGACTCTTCACTTAAAATGAAGCCGGAGATGGTAAAAACAGCTGACAAGCATCCAAACAAAGCCTTGTACAGATGGCAACCTTAATTTTCTGCCGAGCAGCGAGGCAATCGACGATCAAATGAATCTCGCTTCGCAAACAACGCCTTTTCGGTTCACATTTTGTCGTTGGTAATAAAAAGTGCTTTGATCGGCGACGAAAATTGATCAGTCCACAAAGTTTGCGTCCCACGAACTACAATACAAATAATATATGAACATCGTGCACCACGGTTTGCAGCTTTGATGATATGAGGAATGCAGATGAATTGGCTGTTTTTTGTCGAAATTTGAAAAAAGTGCTCATGACAGGGTGAATCGTGATGTTTCGTTTGTTGAAATTCATCTTGAACAACGTCCGTACAAATCACGCATAAAAATGAAGCGCGCTTGTGAGTACGCTCGTACCGTGTTTTCTGAGCCCCAGTGCGATGATGCCCAGAAATCAGCCGCCTGCCAAAGTTTCAGAGATACACATTTGCCCAAATTGTAGATCTACTGGGGGTGGGGATGTCAGAATTTCCAATGCAGGTCGACCACCAAGTTTGTTGTAACACACAGACTTGTCTTTGTTCCTGCTTTGACCACTTGGTTTCATTCACACAGTTTGCATCGATCGACATGTAGCGGGAACTTCCGACAACACCCTTGTACGAGGCTTTTGGCTGACGTTTATGCGCGGAAGAAGAGAAAACTGCATGTGTGAATTCATTCATTGAGAGAAACCCAATTTCTGTTCCAAGTATGGCTGAGTTCTTGCGTGTTTATGGCATGTGTAAATCAGGGGGTTTGGTGGCGCGTTGTGAACGACAAACACCTGAAGCAAGAAGTGTCGTTCTGTCCCCCCACATGAGAAATGTGCGGATTCCGTGTTTTTGCTGTTTGCCAGGTCCAGTTTTTGCACAATTCTGTGGGACATGCGTGACCTTTGTGGTGATATGGCTCTTTGGTTCGATCATCAACTGGTGAGAATCCACAGTGTGGCGGAATCTTCTGCTCCACCTCCGGGGGTGGGTTGTGACAAGGCCTCGAAGGAGCTCCGGTGTTGTCCAACCAGTCACAGCGCATTGAAGTGTATTCAAATGAGGGGATGCAGAGGAAACAGTGGACAAACCTTCACCTGCAACGGACTTTCTTGCAGCTTTCTTGAACTCGTGACATCGAAGCTTGAGTGGACTGGCCAGCCAAGTGCAGCCACACCTGGTGATGTTCGGCGGTCCGACCCTGTCTTCAGTCAGCTCGTTCCGAACCGCGCCACCTCAGCAGGTAGCACCGTGTCGCTGTTCTTCCCTTTCCTCCAAATGTATTTGTTCCGGATCACAAATGGTTCGATTATTGTGGCGTTTTTTGTCGGATCAATACGCATGTGCTCATATTATTCATTGTGGTAATCGTGATCCTTTTGTGAAAGTTCACCGATCGTTTATTTCTTTCTCTTGGGCTCTTTATCTGTGTTTCGTGCATGAATTGGCCGGGCTGACAGAAATAGAGGCGAACGTAAAGAGGTCCTCCCGCTGAGCAGATTCATATTCCTGCTCATCACTGGTCGTCGCTTTTCAAATCTGGAGGCATGAAAGCCAAATATGACGTTGTTGGTGAGGTGTTTACATAGAGATTTACTGCCTGATGAGGTGCAGAGATGAGCAGAATGAACTGAAGTGTGTTGGGTCGGTTCCTGTGGACATGTGTGGTTGAGAACTGAGGTTCATTCAGATGATCGTACTCGTAATGCTGTCGTTGACGTAAGCCAAGCAGTATTTGTGCGCGGCAGGTGCACCTTCGATAGATCTGCTTCATAAAGAGTTACATTCCTCACACAACGTTGGACACAAGAGCCACAATGTTGCGTCTAAATTGCGGCTTTAAGTGCATTGTAAATCCGTAAATACGAGATTACGTTAGAGGTAAACAATGGGAGCGAGGAGATGATGACCTCCGAGCTTTAGCGAGGAGGTGATTATCTCCTAGCTCCCATTGTTTACCATACATAAGGCCCCTGCTGTG
>JAAUXT010038963.1_pt1 | contig 14096 bp, 7 predicted proteins | sample 7278171 | NCBI WGS metagenome assembly JAAUXT01 (sample SAMN14350112, study PRJNA611818) | marine sediment metagenome | isolation source: surface marine sediment (1.8m) | place: French Polynesia: Moorea | collected 2018-08 | reverse complement strand
GTGTGGTGTGTGTGTGTGTGTGTGTGTGTTTGTGTGTGTGTGTGTGTGTGTGTGTTTGTGTGTGTGGGTGTGTGTGTGTGGGTGTGGGTGTGTGGGTGTGTGTGTGTGTGTGTGTGTGTGCGTGCGTGCGTGCGTGTGTGTGTGTGTGCGTGCGTGTGTGTGTGTGTGCGCGCGCGCGCGCCTGCCTGCCTGCCTGCCTGCCTGCGTGCCTGCCAAGGGGCGTTCCATTCTTCAGACGCCACCTACAGTTGTGTGGGCTATTCGACATCGACGCGAAAACCAGCAGCTCTACAACAGCTTCATGTTTGAACACGTATCTTTCATTGACAGACATATCACAGAAAATCTTCAGGGGAGGACTCCCACAACGGACAGAGCACAAAATCCACCTCGGGGGCTGAAGCGATGGACCAAAGTACTTCGGGGAAGTACGTGGAAGATATGGACAACAAGCAGTTTGATAAGGAGCTGGAGGCGCTGCTGTTGGAGGTGGACGCGTACAGACTCATGTCTCATTTCTTTTGGGGGTTGTGGTCCGTGGTTCAGTCTCAGATGTCCAACATCAACTTCGGTTACCTTGACTACGCGCTGGCGCGGTTCGAACACTACTTCATTCAGAAGAAGGAACTGCTTGAAACTTCTGTTATCAAGGTCGACCAATAGCGACGTGTTGTTCGCGTCCGCGGCTGTTGCTGTTGACCATTGGCGCTGAAAAAGGCCAAACAGCTGTCTGCGAACCTGCATTCTGTGAAAGTTTGTGGGTGCACATGTTTCGTTCCACGCACTCGTGTTCGATTTAATTTTGTAAGATTTATCCACGTTGGTGGTTGTTCATTCCATGTTTTGAATGCTAGTTTCTTGAGGCATTCTCGTTCACCGTGAGACGTGACGTCTCTGTTCGGATTTGTTCGCATTTCGTTCGGTCACACTTGTTGCAAACGTGCGTTTGTCTGTGGCGAGAAAACGTGATCGTGACTGTGTGATGACTGTTGCGCAGAAGCAGTCATAAATTGACCTTGTGCCAGTACTGGCTGTAGCCATGACAACCTGGCCTTGCTGGGAAATCACGTAAACTGCCGGTGGTGTTTTCTCCCCGAGGATTCGCTGTGATTGGGGTGCTTTGGTGTGCATTCGATTCCAACCAAATGATCACTGTTTGTCGCACCGTGCGCCTGGAAGGCGCGAACAGTGCACGTGTGTGACAAATAAACTCGGCCTCAGCTTTAGATTCTAGTCAGAGGAATTGAAACACAGTATTCCTGATATGTCGTGGATTTTTTGAGGTGACTGCACTTGTGTCTGTTGTGCCTGAGGCATCGTGGGGTGAAAACGTCGAGGGCCACGATGCACTGCAAAAACTTGTGGATACCGCAGCGGAAAATGCGTCGTCTTCTGTCAGGGGGTTTGAAAAAAACTTGTGCTCCACAACAAACTTGAATTTATCCTTGATTGTGGGTGTCGCAACTTGTGCTTGCAACTGTCCGAGAATAAAAACATTTCACACTGCTCGAGTTCCTTTTCGAAATCGTTGTTCAAATATTCTCCTTTTCCCTCTGTTGTGAGAATATTCCGTTTTTCGCAAACGATTGCTTCGGTTGTTCAGTCCATCTGGCGCACCGACTTGCTGGGGTCAGTCAGCGTTGAACTTTGTTTTGATGTCATGCGCGACGCTTCCTTGACTGGTCCCCTCTCAGAAAGGACGGGTTCCTGAACCTGAAGACGAACCGCTACAAGCTGCACTTCTACGAGACTCCGAGCGGCATCAAGTTCATCCTCAACACGGACCTGGACGAGGAAAACTGCCGCGACTACCTCGTTCAGATGTACTCCAGCGTGAGTATCCACACATACTCTAGCTTTAGTATCCAGATGAACTGTGGCGTCTTTGGCCGAATTTCGTCGTGAGTTGCCTCAACGCGCAGGGCAGTGTCCATCGAGTCGCCAAAGCACCCTGCAGGGACTTGCGCAGGGATTCGTCACCTGACCCATGCACTGTGAATCCAACAGGAGTTGCTGTTTGTGGCCCAAAAAGGGGACAGGGTGTGATCGGCTGAACTATTCTCCTTGCGGTGGGGCTCTCTGCCCTTTGAAAAGAACCAACCAGTGACCAGACCTAATTTTACGTCTTTCTGCGTCAAACACGAACAGAGATTGCTCACCCTTGTTTCGACGTATCGTTTCAGATTTACGTTGAGTACGTTGTGAAGAACCCGCTGTGTAAGCTGGGCGAACCCATCACGAGCGACCTGTTCAAGGCGAAGCTGGACGACTATGTCCGAGGGCTGCCCATATTCGCCACCAAAACCTCTTCATAGCTCAACGACCGACGAAAGTGACTGTCGGAGTGCGACTCGGATTCAAAGACTTCGAGTTTTGAGGAAATTGCGACTGGTTCTTTTGTAACAACACATATTGAATTCAGTTGTGGTGAAGAAATCTGTGTCAGTTCAAGGAAGATCAAATGAAATTTCTGTGGATGAATGGATGACTGATTTGTTGCGCGTGCGTGAAACTGTTGGATTCATGCCTTTCCGACACAGATCGTCGCTCCTCCCAACCCCCGCAAAATATTGTCAGGACAACCCACTCTTTTTCCCACCGGTTCAGCGAAGGTTTCTTGTGTCTCAGAACTTGCCGAAAGTTGCAGTGAATCCTCTGCCTGCCGACCTAGTTCTTTGAAGACCGTCGCTTGTCGCAACGGCTGGTCTGTTTTGTCCTAGTCAGTTACAAAATTGTACGAAACTCACTGGAGTTTGAAGATCATGAATAAACAAGGCAAACATTCCTCAAAAACATTTAATTTCTCGTTTTGTGAACAGCAAAGTAGGTCTTCTTCAAGTATTGATGAGTTTCACTCTGCTGGGAAATTTATCCGTCAAACACAAAATCCGCAGCTGCAACACCACGTCAAAATCCCGCGAGTTGTCAAGACGAACTTGAACGCAGTGGTTACAGCATATCGAAGTAATTTTAAACCATTTTTATCGTTGTCACTTTCTCTTTTCACGCACAGAAAGACTGTCAAACATGAAACTGAACTGTACACTGTAACTTGCCAGCCACTGCGAAACGGGTCCGTCCCGTATCAAATTGCTGCACAGATAAGACTCCAAGGGATTGAGATTGTAACACAAACGTCGTCTGCAACGGATAGATTCACGTGCCGTCAGGAAGCCAAAAACATTTTCGATGTTTGTCCATGTGGTTGCTAAATCTGAGTGAAACCGGAAGAACTTACACCTGTCCTCCGGTGTGCCACGGTTTGTTTTGCGGAAGTCCTTGCAATGCTCAGTACTCAGTACTCCGGTTGACTTTTGTGTTCTTCGTGTGACACCGTTGTGTGTTTTTTCCAGCACCCTGGATGACTGACCCGTTGTCATGGACAACTACATCAAAGGAGAATCTCGCTTCGTGGACGAGAAACCGTCGCGTCACGAAGAGCTGGACGCGAACGTCGTTCACATGAAAGTCAATCACGGGTCGAAGATTCGAAACGTCATGGAGTTTGCTCTCAAGAAGATGGTGCGTACACAGTGGCCATTTGTATGATCGACATTCCCCAAATCTATCGTTCTGATTCTGGAAGTCAAACGTTACCAGAGATCCTGGGTGTAATTCCCTCGGAATTTGCCTGCAGTTCAAAATGTTCAGTGACCATGACTCCGTCCAACGGAGTGAAAGCAGGCTGGTTGCGAGACAGTGTTGAAAGACAAAACCTGTTTTCGCGTACACGTTCTATTTGTAGGAGAGCGGTGTGGATCAGGTGACGTGGAACGCGTCGGGTCCCGCAGTCAGTAAAGCCGTGTCTTGCGCAGAAATCATGAAGAGGAAAATCAAGGTCAGAGAAACCACATCTTTGGGGCAGAAACACGCAGATTTGGTTCTGCGTTCAAGTCACGCATCATGCGAGAGAACCCGAGCTGTGGTGTGTGATTCTCCCCGTATACCACTCGTACGAGGGAAAAGATATTCAGAACGTGTTTTCATGCATTTCAGAGCCTTCATCAGAACACAAAAATCTACTTCAAAAGGTCAGTGTCTGGTCGCACGTTTGCAGCTTTGCGGTACAAATTTGGATCGACACCGTTGCGACAGCGAAAATCTCGTGTTCTTTGTGTGTTTGCAATTTGACACACGTGTCCTTCATCTTTCAGAGAAGAGACTTACTGGGAGCCCCAGATGCAGGGACTCGACAGGTGAGAAAGGAATTTGATACGAGGCCCAAGAGAGGTAACACTCTCGCTGTGCCGAAAGTGCAATTTTTTCAGACAGTATATTGGCCTTGCATTGTATTGTGAACTTATGGCCGCGCGCTCTGTGACAACGGACGGTCATTTAACTGTGCAGGCTTGCAATTTTCATATCGCTTGCAATTTTCAGGTTGTGTGTGACGAAGAACGTGCCGGCCATCAGTATTCTGCTGTCGAAACGAGAGCTGGATTCGTCAGAACCTGGGTGAGATTGTGCCGACACTGCTGGTGACAGTTTTGGCCTTTGTGCATTTCCTTCCCAACATCGAGGTGGCAGGAGTCTTTGGAAATACTCATATTCCTGTGTTCACTTTTGTGCTGCCAAGCATTTTTGTCACACGATAAATTTTCAAAGTGGATGTCCCCCACCCCGTGCGGAGTGAGACTCCGCCACACACACACACAAACTTGTGAAATACGGTCCTCTGAACATCAGGCACAGACAGACACGTGAAAATTCTGTTCTGGTTGTGAGTCAACTCAAACGAGTTCACTTTGTCATGGATAGTTTGGTCCATTTTCAGGTACCAACCGCCGGGCTCCTTCGAAGCCTTCTGGAAGAAATCCATAATCAGTGAGCAGACGAAGAAAAGCGATCGCCACAAAAAACCGGGGCCAAGTAAGTGAGACGTACAGCGTTGGTTTCATGCGCCGGCTCAATTGCACCGTGAGTCTTGTGGTTTCCGTCTCTGGGTGTGTGCGTTTCCGTTCGGGTACGCAACCAACACCAAGTTTGGGTCACTTTGGAAGGGACCCGACTCAAACTGCTAAAAATCGTTCACACACTGTGCGAAATGTGCATTTGCGGCACAAACAAACCAAGGGGGGGGGGCAACAATCTGTTCCTCAGTGGGGTTTGTGCCTCAGCAGGGGTAAAAGGGAACAGACCCCTGCCAAACCCACCCTTTCCTTGCCCCTTCATCATAACGTCCTTTCGAAACATGTGTCAGACACTCTGGCAGATCCAGGGTCGGGACACAGGAGCTCGACCAGAACGAACGTTTCTGGGGTTTGTCTTGTTGGGATGGGGCGTGCTCTGACTTTAAAAGTGTTTACGTGTGAAAAGAGAAGCAAGCAACATGGTTGTGAGTGTTTGTTTTTGGTTTTTGTCTGCAGACTCAAAGCGCCCTTCGGAGGACTCCTCTCGTTTCGCCCCGCCATCTATGAGAAGGAAACCAAAGAAACGGAGGGAGGGAGAGGCCGCTGCGAGGGGTGCGAAAACTGCCACCGGCACCGAGCACAAGGAGATGAAGACTGCAAAAAATGACAGTGTGAAAGCTCAAGATCGAAAGAAGAGACAAGTGCAACAGACTGACACGCAGAATGAAGGAAGTGAAGAAGCGAGTGCGACCAGTCCCAGTGACGGGGCTTCAGCTGTTGACGAAACCATGGACACTCACTAGGATTTGTCCAAAATAAATTTGAATTGATGTTATTCTGCACGAATGAAAATGTTGAGTTGCAGATTTAATTGAAATGGAATGCTGTTTATCTGTCGCAATCAGCATTCAGTTTGTATTCAGTTTTCGTGAATCCGTGTGAATCTCCGCCGCGCAAAAAGACAGCCGCAAGAAAATCGGAAAGCTATCTCCGGGATACGAAAACGTTGCAGCATCGTTAAGCTGTTTTTGTCGTCTTTCGAAACTTTAAAGTCAGTGAAGAGGATAATATGCACTTAGAATAACGTATTTTTAACACCCTAACACCGGCGTTTGGAGGATTTGCCGCAGGATGATCCCTGTTTGAGGTAGCGTTTCGTGGTAACCTGTATTATCGCTCACACCACAACAATGTCACTTGTGGAACGTTGGGTCGGTGACAAACTGCATGATATTCTTGGGATATCAGAAAAGCACATCAGTCAGTATCTCATTGGGTTGGCAGGGAAATCAGGAAGCCCTGATGAGTTTGTTCAGAAACTCAAAGACACGGGAACAGTGGAGGTGGATGGCAACATGGTGAATTTCTGCCATGAGCTGTGGAACAAGGTTCCGCACAAGGCTCGGGGCGCCAACGCCGCCGCGGCGCGGGCGCGGGAACAGGCGATTGTGGAGGAGCAGAAGCGAAATCAGAGCTATCAGCTGCTGTCGGACAGTGACGATGAGCCTTCTGCTCCAAGCAAGAAGGCGAAGAGAGAGAAGAAAGGAGACTCCTCCAAACACAAGAAGCGACAGATACGACAACGGGCCCAGTCAGAATCAAGCAGTGAAGAGGAGGTGCGGCCTGAGCCTTCGAAGGCCAAGAAAGAGGACTCTGACGTTGACAGCTTTGATGAACAAGAGAAAGAGCGACTGCAAGATTTGAAGGAGAGGGATGAATTCGCGGACAGAATGAAAACCAAGGACAAAGAGAAAACTCGGAACATCATGTCAAAGACAGAGAAGAAGGCGTACGAAGAAGCCAAGAAACGTCTGGCACTTGAAACCGAAGATCGGAAACGCATGATTCCTGAGTTGCGAAAAAAGGCGCGTCAAGAATACCTCGTGAAGCGCAGAGCTGACAAACTGGAGGATCTGGAGCAAGAGATTGATGAAGAGAACTACTACTTCTCTGGAGAAAAACTGACACGCAGAGAAAAAGAAGATTTGGACTACAAGAAGAAAATCCTCAATTTGGCCAAAGAGCACAAGAAGGCAGGAGAGCTTGAGAAAGTGGATCGGTACTACATGCCTGAAGATGACGTCAGGCCTCAAGAACGTTACGTCGAGGAAAAGGACGCTGGACCGAACGCTGAACAGAGTCGCTGGGAAGAGGAGCACATGAGATCTGCAATCCTCAAATTCGGGGCGAAGGATTCCAGGGAACGCGGGAAGAAATCGGCCCCTGAGTACGATTATGTGCTGGATGAAGAGATCGAGTTTGTTCAAGCGATGCAGATGCCTGGGACCCGCAAGGACGGCGCCAAGGAGCCAGAACTGACGGAAACCCAGAGGAAGAAACTGTCGATTGCAGAAACAAAGAAAATTCTCCCAATCTACCCGTTCAGAGATGATCTGATCCAGGCCGTCCGGGACAACCAGGTTCTGATCATTGAAGGCGAGACGGGCAGTGGCAAGACAACGCAGATCCCGCAGTACCTCTACGAGGCTGGTTTCTGTAACGACAAGATGAAGGTCGGCTGCACCCAACCGCGTCGCGTCGCCGCCATGTCCGTCGCGGCGCGCGTTGCCGAGGAGATGAACTTCAAACTCGGGAACGAGGTTGGGTACAGCATCCGGTTCGAGGACTGCACGTCGGAGCGCACGCTTATCAAATACATGACGGACGGAATGCTGCTGCGGGAGTTCCTGTCCGAACCCGACCTGGGCGGGTACAGCGTGATGATCATAGACGAGGCGCACGAGCGCACCCTGCACACGGACATCCTCTTCGGGTTGGTCAAAGACATCGCGCGGTTCCGCCCCGACTTCAAGCTCCTCATCTCCAGCGCCACCATCGACATCGAGAAATTCTCCCAGTTCTTCGACGATGCGCCGGTCTTCAGGATTCCAGGCCGCATGTTCCCGGTGGAGATTCATTACACAAAGGCTCCCGAGGCCGACTACATTGACGCCGTGGTCGTGACGGTTCTTCAGATCCACGTGACGCAGTCCAAGGGCGATGTGTTGGTTTTTCTGACGGGACAGGAGGAGATCGAGGCAGCTGCGGAAATGCTGCAGGAACGAACCAAGCGTTTGGGCACGAAGATCAAGGAACTGGTGATTCTCCCGATCTACGCCAACCTGCCCACCGACATGCAGTCCAAGATCTTTGAGCCGACACCCCCTGGTGGAAGGAAGGTTGTCATAGCAACTAACATCGCGGAGACGTCGCTTACCATTGACGGGATCGCGTACGTTATTGACGCTGGATTCTGCAAGCAAAACAGCTACAACGCGCGCACGGGGATGGAGTCACTCGTCGTCGTCCCCATCTCCAAGGCGTCAGCCAATCAGAGAGCAGGACGCGCCGGAAGGGTCGGGCCTGGCAAGTGTTTCCGGTTGTACACAGCATGGGCGTACAAGAACGAGCTGGAGGACACGACGATCCCCGAGATCCAGCGCACGAACCTGGGCAACGTCGTGTTGCTGCTCAAGTCCCTGGGAATCAACGACTTGATTCACTTCGACTTCATGGATCCGCCTCCGCACGAAACTCTGGTTCTCGCCCTTGAACAGTTGTACGCACTGGGGGCACTCAATCATCTGGGCGAGCTCACCAAAATGGGTCGCAGAATGGCTGAGTTTCCTGTGGATCCGATGCTGTCCAAGACCATCCTGTCGTCCGAGAAGTATCAGTGCTCTGAGGAGATTCTTACCATCTGCGCCATGTTGTCTGTCAACAACGCCATCTTTTACCGACCCAAGGATAAGATCGTGCACGCGGATACGGCGCGGCAGAATTTCTTCGTGCCTGGAGGCGACCACCTGATGCTGCTGAACGTTTACAACCAGTGGGCGGAAACGGAGTTCTCGACGCAGTGGTGCTACGAGAACTACATCCAGCAGCGCTCGATGAAACGAGCTCGCGATATTCGCGATCAACTCGAGGGACTCATGGAGCGCGTCGAGATCGAAATCAAGTCCAACCCGCTGGACACCATCGGGATCCGCAAAGCCATCACAGCCGGGTTCTTCTACCACACAGCGCGCCTCAGCAAGACGGGCGGGACTTACAAAACAGTGAAGCATCAGCACACGGTGTACACGCACCCAAACAGCGTGTTCCACGAAGACCGGCCGCGCTGGCTCATCTACCACGAACTGGTGTTCACCACGAAAGAGTTCATGCGCCAGGTGATCGAGATCGAGAACGCGTGGTTGCTGGAGGTGGCGCCACACTACTACAAACAGAAGGAGCTCGAAGACGGCGCCAAGAAGAAGATGCCGAAGCAAACCGGAAAGAGCCGAGAGGAGGTGACGCGCAAGTACTGAACTGCGCAGGCGTCGCGAAACCGTGTTTCTCGTAGTTCCTTCAACGTGCGAGTGACGTTCGTTCGTAACAGCTGTGAAGCGTAAGCGCAGGCTTGATGTTTCATAAGTTTTGTTTCCAGTGGTGTTTGATGGGTGCAGTGCCTTGACACAAACTGCAAACTGAATCTTGTCCAGTTGAACGAGAACTGTGAACTCTTTCATTCCGTGCTCAGTGAAAATCCGGCTCTGCAAAGGTGGTGACGGCGAAAGCCGTTTGTTTTGGAAACATGACCGCCGTTTCATGGTCAGGCTGTCATTGCACGCCAGCACAGTGTGACCGTTTGACTCCAGATCCACGACGCACACTTGTGTCATCATGAAAGTATTCGGTGTTGTGGTTGAAAAGATATATTTTCGCAAAATAGACTGTGTGATATGTTTGTACACAACAAAAACGTCACGTGTAAAAATAAATGATTTGCGATGTAATTGTCGGCTGAAAATTTGTGCCGAAACAGCTGTTGAGCATTGCATTCCTGTAAAAGTGAACTCCAGACTCCACCACAGAAACATCTCTTGTTGAGCATGAAATTGGTTTCTGAAAGTTTTGCAATTTACCGCATCTGTGCGAGACAGGTCGAGACCATCTGAGGAATCCTGCGACGAACTGGTTCCTGCTTTACACGAAACATACCAGCAGTTGTGACGTGCTTTGATGATGCATCAAGATTTGATGAACACTTTCTTGGGGTCGCACTTCATGTCGGTGTGCTCGCCCTTGTCGTGGCAGACCGGGTGCACGAGCTTGAGGTTGTGTCGGGTGAAGAGCAGCGAGTAGAAGTAGAGCCAGTTGAGCCTCGATCCCGTCGGAGGCACTTTCTGCGCAGCGTCCACGAGACGCGGGAGCACCTCCCGACTCTTCTCAATGCTGCAATGCGCAAGCGCAACTTTGAGCACGTACTGTATTGCCCCAGGTGCGGTCAACCGTTCTTGCTGTGCTCTGGTGGCATGGCGTGTGTGGAGAGGTGCGCGTGAGGTCTGCAGTGGACGACTGAGTATTCGGGGTGCGCGCAGGGCACGAAAAACGAACAAGCTCAATGAGAAAGGGAAACTGCGCAAAGCAAGACAAGCGAATCCGAGCAGGGTCTCGTTGCAGATGAATCGAAGTGAATAGCTCGATGAGCTGAATGACTGCAAATTTTGGGGGAGGAGAGTTTGCAGGGGGCAATCCCCTCCCCTGTGTCCGCCCCTGGGATGGCGCAACTGCTAGAACAGCGCGGACGAGCCTCGTTCCGAGTTTCCGCTTCTCACCCGTGGTCGAGGTCCCACGTGCTGAAGAGGACGCGCGTCGCTTTGCTGCCGTACGGGTTGATGTCGTGGTCCAGGTGGCAGCACGAGTCGCAGTTGTACAGACCTTCACAGTGGAACCAGCCGGACTCGTCGCACATGCGCTTCGAGCGCGCTTCTGCAACGAAAACGTACAACGACATGAAAGGCACGAAAAATTGTTGTGTGATCTGACTGGAGGAAACACGATTGCATTGCCATACACCGTTCTTGAAACCTCAGCATTTGTGCTCGAAATTTTGTCTCAAAGACCGATTGAACAGGAAGTGAAGAGCTCGATGAGCTGAATGTCTGCTGGGGTTTGCAGGGGGCAGCTCCCTCCCGTGTGTTCACAGTGTTCACCTGGCGCGCGCGAGAAGTACAAGGCGTTGAAGTCGTGGTTCTTCAGTTCCGCGAAGAAGCTGTTCACCGCTTTGTCCAGAGCGCGCCCTGCTCGAGCCGCGACTTTCTGCTTGGCGATGTGATCTTTCGCCTGCGAGAACAGAAGAGTGAACAACTGACACTGCAAACTGCACGCCTCCACAAGTGCAAAACAAATGCCTCAGAATGCTTCTGCTGTTCTCGACAGGGGCTGGTCGCGACCAAGATCAAGAGGACCTCCAGTGGAGAGCAATCCTGTTCGCACGCAGAGGTAGCAGCAAGAGTCAGGTTTCCACTCTGAATTCGCCTTTGACGGCATGAACCCTGACATCACTGCAAGGAAGAAAAACGTGCTCACGTGGTAAAGGTAACTCCGGATTCTCTTGCGTGACCTCTCTCTCATGTATGAATCCTTCGTGTGGAACTTTGCTGGAACATCTGCAAAGAAATTTGACACTTGGCGACTCGCAAAGTGGCTCCAGTTCCGTTTCTCCGACAAGCGAGTTGTTTTGATTTGGCATACGCACAGCTTCTCTTCTGGCCTTTTGAAGCAGCACGTTTCAAATACTTCAGTGCGCCAAATCGAACGTGGGAACAAACCTTCGAACCACTCCGGATCTTCCTTGCGCTTCTCCGCCGTCACGTTCATGGCGCAGGAAGTGGCGAACGTTCCCAGCAGGCGGCGCCTCTCGGCGTTCTCCTCGCCTACGAACAGCGATCTGATCTCTTTGGTCAAGCTGCGCATCTGACTCATCTCGGTCAACAAATCCAGCGCGCGCTCGAAAACTTCCTGCCCTGAAAAACCGAGACTCGTTTCAGGGAAGCAGAACAGACCAAACTGTACCAGCGCAGGTGTCCGTTTTTGACTGGGTGCTGAGAAAGTCAATGTGCACCAGCGTCAGTTTGATGTTGACTTTGCAGTTTCAAGATTTTAGCGCACGAGCACATTTGTGAGCAGTGGATGTTCCACGCACGGTACACGTACTTCCCTGCCAGGCCTGTCCAGTGTCCAAAATGACCAAAACCGTCTGTGGCTCCAACTGCAGGAAAAACTCGTCGTCATCGACCTCTGTTCCATCCGACTCCAGCACGAACCGAACTTTCTTCGCGGGCACCTGTGGAGTGAACACGAACTCTGGTCACCTCCGTCCACCCAACAACAGGTTACCTGTTTGCTCGTCTGTACAGTGACGAGTGCAGGGTTTCTCTGTTGTTGCCAGATGCCGTTGCAAAGCAGATATCAATTCTGATTCTTGTTTGCAGACTGTTCACTGCAGGTCAAAACTTCAGGAGGGCACACAACGAACCTCAAACCTGACGCAAGCCTTTTTCTTCAGATCGCTCAGTGACTTGCACACTATTCCGATCCTCTTTTCCCTTCTCACATCCTGCACTTTTATTGGCAACAACTTGGTTTCGCCAAACAAACCTTTCAAACACGACATTTGTGTTTCAAAACAAAAAAGGAAACAATACAAAAGTTTGGGCTTCCGCAAGTCGTCTGCTGTGCTACTGTTAAACAACTTCACCACAAAGCCGCTTGAATCGCGCGTATGTTTTCTCGGGTACAATACAAACTGTCATGCAGCAAAAATGTAGCTATTTTACACGAATTTAATATTTTAATGATGCACAACTGAAGCCAAACTTCAAAATATTCCAAAAGTCGGTGAAAGATGGAGTAAGTTTTTGAGCGCGTTGCAAGATTTTTGTCGGGCACCTGAAAAAATCTCGGAATTTGTCGCAGCAGATGACAGAATAATTTTGCAGATTGAACACACTAATTACCCCTTAGAATCTCAGATGGCATTGTATTTAGTTGAACTGAACAATTTTGTAGCTGAATTTGGCAGTAGTTGCAGCATATTAAGCGGTTTAATTTCAATTCTTGAGGAAAAGTGGGACGGTATTTTTGTATCACGTGTTTGTGACGGGATTAGCAGAAATGGTTGTCAAGTTCAACAAATACTTTTACCAATTTGTTGTGGCATTTGTCATGTTCAGTGGGATGTAAACCGAAAATCAACTTCTCCTCAATGCAGGTACCGAGTTGTAATGTCCAGAATGTCCGAGAATTGCACTTGTTGAGCTGTAAGTCTCCAGTAACCGGGATTTGACCTCAATTGAGAATGTTTTGACGCCACGCCGAGGGGACATTTTTCACTCGCAAATTTGAAGCTGGTATCTTTTGCCGTCTTCGCGCAAAACATTTGGGCAGACCATCTGGAGTACGTCAAAGAAACTTTATCACTGTAACATGACCAAGTTTTCGAACTCAATTGTGCAAACAGGAGTTGACCACAATTGCTCATTTCTTGAATAATTCATTAATTTCCGTTGTGTTCACAGGAGATTGTTGCGGTTTTGTGTCAGTTTGCGACGAATGTAAAGAAACTTTGAACAAACGTCCGCATCCCAACCTATCCCGCTGACATCAAATTTACGAGAGGCTTCTGGCTCAAAGTTCCAAAGAATATCACGCCATCATGTGTGTGTGTGTGTGTGTGTGTGTGTGTGTGTGTGTGTACGTGCGCGCGAAGTGAGTTGCGCCAGCTGAGTTTATGGTGACAACACTTGACGAACAGCTGGGTGAATTCATGTGCCGCAGAATGCCGTCCAAACGCACGTTCCGCGTTCTCCACGCTTCGGGACAGGATGAAAACCACAAGGCCGTCGAGCTCAACACTCACAGCCCCACCACCAAGGGATGGCAGTCTGGCAGGTGCGTCTTACTTTGAACTGTGATGAGATCCATTTCATTCGTTCAGTCTCAGGGGCAATTTCAATGTTCAACAGATTCAGGGGCATTCTACCAGGTTCTTCCCTGCTTGGCATTTGCTGCGAACGATTAACGCTGTACTTCTTTGCCAGGTTCTGCTTGTATCCTCAAGACATCGTTCTCCAGCTGGATCGAAGAACTCGTCTGAGAAAAATACAAATTCTGTCGCACCAGACATTGATAGGTGAGTGTCGTGTGGAAGAGTTGGCTCTTCCCACGCGCGCAATCCAGCTTTCGGGCGAGGTGCTGAGTACCGATGAATCGGCTTCAGCGGAGCTGCGCGAAGCTGAAGCTGTGCACCGGACTCGCAGCTCACGCCGCCTATTTAAAGCCGCGCCCACAACACCCTGCGTCTGTCGAGAGCAACAGCTTGAGACAGACGCAGGGTGTTGTGGGCGCGGCTTTAAATAGGCGGCGTGAGCTGCGAGTCCGGTGCACAGCTTCAGCTTCGCGCAGCTCCGCTGAAGC
>JAAUXT010129562.1_pt1 | contig 14097 bp, 11 predicted proteins | sample 7278171 | NCBI WGS metagenome assembly JAAUXT01 (sample SAMN14350112, study PRJNA611818) | marine sediment metagenome | isolation source: surface marine sediment (1.8m) | place: French Polynesia: Moorea | collected 2018-08 | reverse complement strand
GAGCTATCACACCTCTGTGGAGCTGGTTGGAGTGAGATAACAGTGATCTGTGCAGCTTTGTGCAGCTGTGGGAATCATCTGTACGATGCAGATACACACGACATAAGCACTAAACCCATATCGTACAAGTGCAGCCCGACCCGGCTTTGATTTGGCGGAGAAAGGCAGGCCACGAAGTTTTCTTTGGACAGGGATTATTTTTTATTTAAGATACACTGTGAAAAGAACTTGTTCACAATTTTCCCTTTCATGTTTCTGCAATTTTCATCGAGAAAGACAGAGAAGAAGAGAGAGAACTATTTTTTTTGTCCTTCACGAGAAGAAACGAACACGCAGATTATTTTCTCACCACACTTCCTTGAATATTGAAATGGTATCCGAGAAAAGTTGTGAAACACAACACACTTTGTTTTTTCCTTTCACATATTTCCAAAGACATGTGAACACTTCTTGGAAGATTCATTCTGCTCACGTGTGGAGAGCCGTAGAAACCTTGAACTGACGACAAACGACGCGGCAAACGCATCGGGCGAATGTTATTACGCGATTCTCACGGGAGGCGAACGGCGCGCTCACTTGAGGGCCGTGCGCCGTCACTCCTCCTGCAGCACTCCTCCTTTTATTGGTTCATCTGTAAGTTTGTCTATCTCAAGTCATCCCAGGAAGAGTTTTGCAGTGTTTTTCGCAGTGGATTTCTTCGTACCCGACTGGATAGACCGACAGAAAAACAGATATGTTATTTGGTTTGCTGGAGGTGACTTGAATGCCAATCACACAACTGTCCCCGCCACTGGACCTGATGCAAGGCGTTCTGCAAGTGGGAGAAACAGGATTCTCACAAGGATAATATTTCTTCTCTTGTGTGTCGACTGAGGAACAAACGAGGGGGGCACTGAGGTATATTGTTCTCTTGTCCAACAGTTTGTTTTCGTTTGACAAACTCAGTTTCGCTTCACTGCTCACCTTCATCTGTTGATCTCCCTTTTGTTTCATGCAAGAATTGCAAGGAAGTGATCTTTTCGTGTTCGTCAACGCCACCCCACTGTCTGTCTGTCTTGTCTGTCTGTCTGTCTGTTCCCTCAAACACACGTGTACACCTCAGCACACTTCATTTGTTGTCAGGACCACAAAGAATCATTTCACAGAAGTACATCAACCAGCATTTTTCAGCACGGCGGCGGCAGCGGTATTTTGCTGGCTCAGCGGCGGTTATCGCGGCTCGGCGCAGCTGCTGCGACCGAGATAACGCCGACCCGGGCGGCGGGAGCCGCGCCGCGCAGCGCCGTCCGCCCAGCGGCCGCAGTCCCCGGCGTCCTCGCAGCGTGACGCGCTCAGGTCAGCGCAGAAAGGACGTGACGCCAGGGGACCATCCGTCACAATGAGGCTGCAGCTTCATTCAGACTGTGCCACTTCATCCGACGCCGTTGCTGCAATGATGACCCTGAAGACGTCCAAAAATCTCCACAGGTTATCCTACCAAATTGCGTACTCTGCGCAGGAACAAAATTGAGAAGATGGAACGGTAAACTGGACTCTGGGCCCTTTGAGAAGGACAACGAACAAAAGAAGGATTCACTTGCTGCAGAAGATCCTGGACTGGGAGTGGAGGAACTCAAGCGGGAGAGCCGAACCGAACACCTCAGCAAAGCGTAACAACCGAAAGGTTTCAGTGCTAAAACAAACAAATTCGGTCGGGTTGTGGTGATTGTTTTAGTTCCAAGGCAGGTGGAAGCAAGTGGGTCTATTGGCCTGCACTGCACAAGGACACAACGTTTGTCGCTTCCAGTGCGAACCCGTCAGTGACACCGGAGCGGCAGGTGCGGCCGCGCGGCGGGGTCGCCGTGACGCACTCTCCTGCGCGCGGCGTCCACCTGCGCCTCCCGTCCGCGCTGCTCCTCCCTCCCCGACCGACTCCGGATTCTGTCCCTCATCAACTCACCACACTTGTGTTCATGCAAATCAACATAGTTTTTGTCGTGTGTTCCCATTTTGGTGAAATGGATGTGGCTTGTGGGTTGTTGTCGTCAGACGGAATTTTCAGTCCTTGTGTGTTTTTTGACGCAATCATGTTGTCAACAAAAATTCTTTTTGTCATCAGTTTCTCTCAGAGTCCTGCAACTGCAACATGTCAAACAGTAAAGCTGCGCAAACAGACAACCGTGTTTTTCTCTGAGTTGTCCAGACTCAAAAGAACTTTGAACTTGCAGTTCTGGAACACACCTACAGTACACTTACAACGGTGAGTCTTGTGTCAATCGAAGTTGGATGCGTTCGTTGCGATGAGCTCGTGTGTGCCCTTGGTCTGTCAAATCGTGAATGTTTGGAATGTAGCATCGGTGAACTCAGGAGGCCCTGGAAGCTCGGCTTCCTTTTCACACACACACACACACACACACACACACACACACACACACACACACACACACACACACAATTCTTTCCAATTTTGTGCTGAAGGCGCAAAGTTTTCGTTCTCAAATTTCACTTCTGTATGTACTTTGAATTGCGCCCTTTGGTCCACCTTTGGGGCTGATTTTAGCAAAATCAATCTGTCGCGAAGCACAAACTGCCTCACTGCAGATGCTTGGTGGGTTGACCGGAAAAGTGTCGCTGCAGACAAGTCCACAACAATGAAATCAGTTTCTCCAGCCACGACTCACTCACTCACTCACTCACTCACTCACTCACTCACTCACTCACTCACTTGCAGCCTTGAGCAAAAAGAATGAGCCCTCAATTTGGACTTCTTGACACGACGGTCATTTGTAGTTTGCTGCTGGATCCCTGCTGATCCCGAGGGCGCGACAAGACTTGTACATCAATTACTCCCGCATTCCACGCGACAGCCGCAGCCATTTGCTGCGCGCGCCACTCAGTGACGGTGCTGGGAGCTGATCAGGTCTTCACTTGAGGAGTCAGGGTCCGAGTCCGTGTCGGGTTGCGGATGAGTGCCACTTTGAAGGTTGATGATCAGGAGGAAGTTGGTTTCTGCAGACCATTGCAAGAACAGATGTTCAAAACAAAACCAGCCAGCATTTGTGTGCATGTGCGAAACACAAACACACACGCACATTCATACACGCTCGCACACGTACACACGCATTTGCATGTCCAAAAGCAACAGGGCAACAAGTAGAAAGAGAGGCAAAAACGAGAACAACATTGTGCCAAAGAAAGGCTTGTTTCTTCCAGAACCTTCACGTTTCTTTCGATATCTGAGTGCGTCCCTGGATCTGCCCCAGTAATGTTGAGATAAGCATCCCGGAGACATCCATAAAGCATCGGCCCCAAATCCGGGGGAAATTAACTGAGCGTCCCGGGCGCCATTAGCGACTGCGCCACCTGATCCCGGACTCAACATGCAAATTCCGGACCCGAATCAACAGACTCCAGCGGCGGTTTCGTTCTGGAGCTACAGCGTCATGCCAGGAGTTGCAGCGGTCAGCGCTGACATGTCCGCGAATGGATCTGTGTGTGTGTGTGTGTGTGTGTGTGTGTGTGTGTGTGTGTGCATGTGTGTGCCGTCTTCGTCCAGTGTGTCTCTGGGGTCTCAATGGATTGAGTGAGGGAGGGGGGAGATAAAACTTCAGCAGTGGAAGATAAGCACAAGGAGGAGTCAATGACAAGTCCATTGCAGGTTGTGTCCCTTGCTGTAACGAACGACGGCGAGACTGCTCGTTTTTGTCTATCTCCAGGAGTAAATCACAAACGCGTCTCAGCTGTGATGTCTGTGGTGCCACAAGAGCAATCCTTACATGGTGAGATTCCTGTGCAGATTGTTGAGCGGGTGACTCAGCGGTCGCAGCTGCCCGTCTGATGCTAATCACCAGTTGGACGCGCGTCGCACCGCCTCAAACTGCGGTGCAGTGAAAGTGTGTCGAGCTGTTCAAATGTCCGAAACGTAGACTTGCATAGATATCCCAAACTCAGATCGAGAGTCAAAACTGTTTCTGTCCTGTGTCCTGTGTCCTTGTCGTCTGTGTCTATGTGTCTCTCTCAGCGCGTGCCGCTGTCTTTTTGTTGTGGTTCGACAGAACACTGCACTGATAACTCCCATGAAGCCAAGCGTTTGGGCGCACCGTGTACTCGGTGTGTTTTTCGGAGCGGGCGACGCGTCTCCCCGGAGAACTTTTTATCACCTCGGAGTCCATTTTGCTGCGCTGACCAAATTAGTGGCGCGCGATTGTTATTTTGGTCGCCATGATTACGGCTCATTGTTACTCATCAGCGCACGAGTTTTATTACTCACCGGGGACCCAATGAATCCGTCCAATGCAATGAATGCAAATTACTCAGTCTATTGCTGCTTTCAGAGCAGATTGTCTCTTCTTTTCGCATCAAATTTGCAAAGCAAACAACAACTGACCATTGTCAGGCAGAGATTGTCTGGCAAGCGAAGTTCCATCCTCCAGATTTCTTTTTGAATCTTCAGAATGTTCACCACATGAAAATTGCAGTGATGGGTTTGGAGTAATACATGGATAAAAGTCTGGTCATTCTGGCAAAACCGCATCTGGGTTTGGACTTGAGTGGTGGGCAGGTCAAAAGGCAAATTTGTCACAAGGCCCTCGCGCACGTGTCGTGTGTGGAAACCTGTTGCTGAGTTGTTCAATTACCCAGCTGGGAGACACTTGTGAACAGCAGTTCTTCGCTGCTGTTGGGTGTCTCTCCGTCGACCACGTGCTTCCGTTCGGGCCAATGTGCGCTCGAGTGTTTCGTGTGTGTGTGTGTGTGTGTGTGTGTGTGTGTGTGTGTGTGTGTGGTGTGAGTGTGAGTGTGCAGGTGAGTGTGCCAACTTGTGAGCATGCGTGTTCCCGTCCAGCCTTGAATGTGAAAGACAGATGCAGGATTGTTTTCTTTTTTTTCAGAAAACAAAACCAAGGATATCAAAGAAGATCGGAATTGATGGCGAATTCTTGGCATGTGCAAAAAGTTCAAACACAAGTGGACCTGATCACGCAACATGACTCCCAACAGTTTTTCCCCGCAAAAGGAAGGTGCCCTTCTGTGACAAACACACATGGCGCGCATTTCCCTCAAGATGTCTGCGCATGTGCGCGGTCACCAGCTGTGCGGCGCGTTCTCCCCGACTCGCCGCTGTCCTGGATCGGGGGCAGGTGGCACGCGCGGCCGGAATGTCCGACATGTTAATTGCGAAATTAACGTGGCCCGGACCACACCGCCTTGTTCCACATGGGACTGGGCGGCCCCTCGGTCAGCAGCCGGCTTGCGACTCTGCCTCCGAGAAATATCCCAGGAGGTCCAGTGGCACGGCCCTCTTGACTTTGGTCGGATCTTGACTTCTGTTTTTTGCTGCCGTGGATGCCGTGCATCCAATTCATTGGGATTTTTCACTTTTGCGACGTCGTACGAACCTTGCGCCAAACAAAATTTCCCCAATGGGCGGCATCATTCAATGCCACCTCATTACCAGAGAACTTGAAGAGAGTTGGCGATGACGGATGAACTCTTGTGGCCCTGTTCACGCCCGGGTGAGGGCCGTTCACGTCGACGCTGGCGTGACGCATCGATAACTTGAGACGCTGTCGCGTGGGAGCTGCGCAGCTGCACAAGATACGAGACAAACATTTTGTCAGTTTTGCTTTGGAGGATCCAGAACCTTGGTTCGATCTCAAATCCGAAGGCTGCCGCCCCCACACATGCGCAGAGGACTCGGTGAAAGTTTATCTTCCAGACACACGCCCACGCCCACACCTACACTTGCATCATTCCAGAACGCACACACGCACACACCGCCACCACGCGCACCTCTTGCTTGGAACAACCTTCTTTGTTTGCAGGCAGGAGAGTACCAATTGAACAACTCCTGTTTTGTTTGCTTCACCTCTTGTAGCTTCTCGTCCCGAGTTCTGATGAGAAATGGGAACATGTCACTTTCAAAAAACACTTCAGGCCTCTTCAAAAACATTTCAATTCATCAAACCATTGACGTTGCTTGAGAGTCAAACAAGAAAGTTTGTTGCGACAGAACAGAACGAACCACTTGATCCAGGACTGCTCACGGAGAATCAGTTGAACAAAAAGATGGATTCTGCGATTCCCTTTCATTTTTACCTGAGGGAAAAGTTGCGTCAGCTTTTTGGGAACAAATGAACAGTCGGTCATAGTAGGAGCCAGGTGTCTCCTCGTAGACCGGAGCAGTGTGCGACAAGCACGCATCTGGCGACGAGAGTGCGCGCTGCTACATCGACTTGGTACTTGCGAGTACTACAGGTGACACCTTCTCACGCACACGTGTGCCGCAACAATAACAACAACATGTGCCCGCTTTCTCACACGACGTCACCATATTTGGACACTGGTCATTCGAAAGTATCCAAAACATATTGTTTTCCTCGAGTATGTTCGTCAAGAGAATGTTGGTTCACGGCAGGTGACATGGTAGAGTTTTGGGTCTTCTTGTTTCTGTTTCTTCAGGAAAGTCACGAACAGCCACATCCGAGCTGTGCAGAGTGTCGGGTCCCTTGTGACTTGTCTCCACGTGGACAGAATCTGCCACTGGAGAATCTCAGTCGACACCTGGCTGCAGACGAAGCCTTTGTGATTGAGGCAAATTTGAGGTTGGAAAGTGAAACAGCAAACAGCATACCCACTGAAAACTGTTGTTCTTTTGGGGATGTTTCTCAGTGTGTGAAGCAAGCATTCTGCTGCACATAACTTTGTAGAAATGTGAACGTTTCACTGAATGTGTGACAGCCCCACTGACCCAATGACAAGAAAACAGCAGAAAGGAAACGTTGTTTGGGTACCTTCGAGGATTCTCCAGTCAACATTCTTTTTTTGTCCCAGGCTCTTCCTTTTGCTACGTCCACGAAGCACAACGTCTCAAACTCCCTGTTTCTTGAGAGCGACTCCTACCGGAGCAGCAGGTGCAGCTTGTGGCCAAATTGCTTGTACTGTCAGAGTCCAAGCCGTTTGGATCCGAACGGAACCACGCACTGTGAAAAACAACAACATTGACACAATTTGGGTGACGCGTATCGCGCGCGCGTGTGTGTGCGTGTATGTGCTCTGCGTGTGTGTGTGTGTGTTTGAAGGTGTAGGTGTGTGGGTGAATGGCTGAAGCAAACCACAGGACCGATTTTCATCACGGAACCGCCGATGCGCTCTGGCTTGCGATTCTGGAAGGTCTCGGGCACTGCAGCGTTTGAAACTCATCCAGGGACAAAGTGGAGATTCACAAGTGTCTCTGCAGCAAACAGTGCCTTCTGCTGTCCAAATCAATCTGTGAACAAGAGATGGCGAACTCCTGCATAGAAAACAAAGCGGTCACCAATTGGTGCAACTTTTGTTGAGAACAAAATCCCCACCAAACGTACGTGTTGCTTCCAAATGAAGGTGTCACCCTTCATTTCTTTGGTTGGGTTCGCAACCGCAAAACTCTCCCTTCGCCCTGCACAAGCAGTAGAAGAGCTGCGGCGGCCTCGCTGCGCGGCGGGAGGCGCAGGTGCGGGCGAGTCGGGCGGCGGCTCCGAGGTGTCGATCCTCCGCCGCGCCGCACCTGTCTCCGCTCAATAACTCACCCGCCGCCGCAACCGAGGGCGGAGCCACGAGACGGGCGGGTGGAGAAGCTGGCACAGCTCAGAAGCAGGCACAATCCTTGTCCTGAAGTGGTGGCCTCTGAACTGAAGAACTTTGGGATTGCCGGCACCTTTTCGGGGTGTTTGTATGAATCTCCTCTGGATGAAAAACGCCAATCAGAGGGAAAGAGCGGAGTGTTGAAGTCTGCTGGATCTGTTGCGCGTGTTTGGTTTTCTTTTTTCTGTCGTCGCCAGGTGGCGGTCACTTGGCGGCGCACGCAACTCTATGTGACGTTGGCGGCGTCCTCAAGAGCACAGAGAGTTGAACCGATCAAGAGAATGCACGTTCACTTCAGGCACGAGTTTTCCTGGCAAAATGAACCAAAAATCAACCGTGACCTCGCAAAACAGTCGGGTGGGTCTCGCGGGCTTCTGTGTTCCGGAGGACGCGGACAGATGTGGCGCGGCACCTCGTTCGTTAATTAGTGCTGTTAATTGCATTGCGACTGTCTCATCAACGGAACTAACGCGATTACAGGCATGTCGCACATCATTCCAACCCGCGCCGGCATTGGGCAGGGCTCCCGGACTGATGTCAACTCACGACACATTCAACAAAAAGGAAAACTGTCCACTTTGAATTCGCGCAATCCAGGCTGGGACACATGCATTGAGGAAAAGAAGAAAGATGGTCCCTTTCGATCCCACCAGCAGAAAGCACTTCAGTTTCATCTCAAACTGAGGTTTGTCGCTGTTTTTTGAGAAGCGACAGAACAGAATCACCAGACGAACTTATTGTGCCAGATCGGAGGTCACCACAGATGCGGTGTAGATCTACAAGAAGGAAATCCTGACATCCCAGGCTGGAACAGTTTCGTGTTTCCTTTGGGGTTCGTCTCAGTCGCATTTCGTTTGATTTCCCACAAGTGAAACGTGACGGGTGGAGAGGGTCGTGGAACATCGCGAGGGAAACAGGTGCCAAACACAAGTTGATCTGGAATTCATCCGACAGCAACACGTGCGTCGGACACTGCACCGACTTGCAGGCACACGTTGGCAGAAATTCTGCTTTTTCTGACTGAGGGAATTGTTCTCAATACGCCATCGGATTGAAACGACGTGGGCCGTAACTTTTCGGTGATTCAACATTCAATTTTCAAAAGCCCTTGGGTAGACATGGTCAACCCCGCAAACTTGTTACCATCCATCTCAGCCTCCAGCGCACCTTCTTCCTCGTCCTACTTCCCACTGTCCACCGCAACCTAAAAGCTTCTGCAAAAAAATTATCCAATTCCTGCAATTTGCCCTGGAATGCTTTAAATTCCATCACACAACGGGGCTTAATAAATCACATTACACAGTCAAAAAAATGCGCGGCTCACCCTGCTCTGTTGCAGCCTGCTCTGCTGGTGCTGAGCAGAACGTCTCTCAGCTTCACGTTTCAAAGGCGGCGCTCTTCACACAATAGACATCATTTGAATGAGGGCTCAGCTGGCACTTTCTTGAAGCCATGATTTTATAATGTAAATCTGGTAGTGAAGCAGCAGTGTTACGGCGCCCTCGGGGCCCTGTCCTTAATCCATACACTCATTACGCTGTCTAAACGCTGCTAGCTTTTCAAAAGGAAAAACTGTGAATCACTCTATCGAGTGCCGTGCCTTTTCTGTCACACAACGTCTGTTCAACATTGTTGGACAACACTTTCCCAGAATTTGCACAAACACAATCAAACTGGACACATTATTCCAAGTTGTGTTGTTGGTGATTTGGGAGGTTTGTGTTGAAAAAGAATTGCTGCTGATGCGAATGCGAATGGGGACACGTCAGACACAGCGCCCCTGCAGTGGACAGCGGGATTAGCCGAGGAGCATTAGGCGTCGCCCTTCTCAGCTGATCCACACCCTGACCTGGAAACCTGGGCAGCGGCGGATCAAGAAGATTCGATGAAATGCTAGAAGAGTTCGTTCAAGTGATTTGGACGAGTTTTGCAACGAAATGAAAAACATTGCTTTCTTCTGTTGACACGACTTAGGAAGAGTCTTTCCTCGACAACATGAATCAGAAATTCCGCCTGTCAGTCAGTCAATCAATCAGTCGATCTGTCTGTATTGTCGATTTGCGTGCACAGAGGAGCAAGACCGACACTACGCTGTGCCGCGGTACCTGTTTTCCATCAGTACCCAAGGTAAAGATCACCCCTCCTCCAGTGCTCAACACCTACTTACTTACTTTAATATGTCCAAATCCCGCAAGAGAATCAGATTTTCTTTTCTTGACGCCAGCAGAAGTCGAACGTCGCTGCTCGTCAGCACGTTCTTGAGTTTCAGCCTCTGGCAACTGACTTGAGAAAACTTGGGAACCAGAGCGGCGAAAACGTGAATTGTCGTTCACCTTCGTTCAGTGTGTATGAGTGTGGTCCAACATGGCAAGGCCGTGCCCACAATAGAAATGAGTCTTGCGCCCATGTCCCGGGAATAGCGCCTTCAGTGGTCAGTTGGTGGTCAGGGAGAAATTAGGCGCAGCTAATCTGCAGGCGTGACCCGCGCGGTGCTGGCGCCCGGATCAGCATGCGGAGGGGCTGCAGTCAATAACAGCTGTTCCAGTTTATACAAACCAGATGTGCACACGCAGCAACCACCCCGCCTCCTCTCCGAGTTGCTGCGAAGAACAGAACGCTTGCTGTTGTGGGTTTCAGGCAGCGAAATATTTCGTTGGTTTTGGGTCAAGCACAGAAATCTTAATGGGTGAAATGTCAGGTGGAAGTTCGTTTGAATTTGCCTGAATCCAACGTTTGTAAAAGCAGGCATCGAATTGGATGGAAGTTGGCAAACCAGAACCAATGTCTCTGGCACAGTGCACCGGAACTACGTGTATATGTATGGGGTGTGTCTGACAGCTCAAAGAAGCACCTTCTGAATTTCCGCAGGAACTTTCAAGCGGCAAAAATTGGCACGCCCACATGTATTTGTGTCCAGTGGCAACACTTCTGGACAAATTCATGTTATCCAGCGTACTTTTGCAAATTCAATTCGGCGCCCTCCACTGATCGACGTAAACTCGATCCTTTTTGAGGTCAGAGCTTCGATGAGCAGGTCAGAGTGAACTGCGTGTGTGTGTAAGTAAAGAGCTGTGTTTGTTTTCACTCCGCTTCTCGGTAGCTCATAGCGGTGGGGTGAGAAAGCGCAGAACACTTGTCTTATCAGGGCGCTGCGAGGCGAAGGTTATCAGTCGCCCTGTAGCGCTGTCTGTTTGATACATCCAGGCTCCTTGGGCGCACTGTCAGAACACTGCCCGAGCTCGTCAATTTGGTACAGGCACAGTGACCATGTGGGAGCACCACGCAAAAGCAACCCGATCGGCCGCTTCAGCTGTATTGCAGACAGAAAAGGCACGAGTGGGTGTCTCGTTTGACAGACATTTTGGTGTGTACCATGGTCATCAACTTGAATTCTGGCTGAAATAATTATGGAAGGCAACTCATTTTTTTTTTCGACATCGGACAGTCACTGCAACGCATTTGAATTCCAAACTTGAACTTTGTTTTGCATCCAGCAAAAAGCCTCCGAAACGACACTTTCGTGATCGGAAGACCAGCTCCAGACGCGGTGGGAGTCCACAACTCGCGGCACCAGCTCCGCGATCTGGTTGGGTTCCGCGGACTCGTCTCAGCGGGTCCGGAATTACTCTGACATCCGCACGCAGAGTGAAGTCATCTGCAGCCGGCGTGAGTCCGGACTGGAGCGGTGCTGTATTGGGAACAGGTGTGGATCGGCGGGGCTGGGGTCAAGGGGCGTGTGAATACAGAACGAACCCGGCCAGACTGTGAGGCGATTGAGCTGCTATGAAGGCCAGAATAGGTTGGGGTAGGGGTTGGAATGGGGCGCCGATTCAAGGTGCAACTTTCCCGTATCCTTCACAAACGTGCGAGTCACGCATGTCTGCACACAGACCCGCACACCTGCGTGCACACCAACACACACGCACCCCCCCCCACACACACACACACGTGAGCTGTCGTCCGCGCTCAGACCGCCATATTTTTTCTTTCAACGCTGCTAGGTCCTTCGAGTCTGAGTTTGGAAATTCCATTCTCACCATTGATTTTACACCAGCGAAATATTCCCTCAACTTTTTGTAATTTATTCCAATAAGAAACGAACAGCTGTGTGGACTTTTCTTCAATATTTTATTGAGCATTGTTTGGTGCGGATAATACGTATGTGTGGAAGACGTGGGTCGAAGACGGGTGCCAGAAGATCGTTTGTTGGGGATCCGCTGCCCGCGAGGACACTGTCTCAGATCTCTGCCTGCAATCAGAGAAAATTCAGCGCAGAACTGGCAAAAGATCGTTCAGGCAACAACAGTGGTCAACAAGCGTGTGGACATTCTCTCTGTGAGTTTGTGTATGCGTGTGTGAGAAAGAGATTGTGTGTGTGTGAGAGAGAGGGAGAGAGAGAGAAAGAGAGAGAGAGAGAGAGAGAGAGAGAGTGTGTGTGTGTGTGTGTGTGTGTTTCTCCGTGTGGAAGGATGTCTGTGTGTTACGTTACCTGTGCGTGCGTGTGCGCCCGGGGTGGGAAGAGAGAATTCACTCCAAAACACAGACAGATTTATCTGAAACTATTGTCACCAGTGCAGCGCGTTTCCCATTGAATTTTGAGACCTTGTCGGAGGGAACCCACACTATGCCTTTGTTTAAACCAGAATCAGCCAGTCAATAACATGCGGTGAATTCCCATGCAGAGAAAAACTTCTGAAAGCATGCGTCTTTGTTTCTTTTCAATTTGCAAAGCACAAAAAATTGTCTTCAGGCAGCACATTTTTGAAAAACAATTTACTTTTCGATGATTTTGAACAGGATGGTACTTCTTTTCCTGTCAAATTTCTCGTACCGCACCAACGTTTTTCAATGTGCAATTGGAGCAAACATTTTTGCAGTTTATTCGATCTTGCGCAAAAATCCTTTCTTCTGTACACGGGTGACAATGTTTGCTTGGAATGCAGGTGTGCGGATATGTTGATGAACTTCAGCAGCTCCAAACAGACAGGACCGGTGGACTTGCCAAAGAAATTTTGTGACAGACTGAAACTCCTGTCTCCAGAAGCCACGAGAAACATGCAATCAGTTGAAAGGGCAAAGCTGACTCTTTGTTCTTTGTTTGTGCACACGAAGTGCTTGCGACGTTGTGTACATCGTACTTTACACGAGCTGGCCCGCAGGGTCTGGCCAAGAATCAAGTGCCTGCATCTATTTTCGTCACCCTTTCAGGTGGTTCATACCCTGGATCCGCGGGAACATTTGCATGCAATTTGCCTGGTTTGGAAGTTGGGTGTTTGATCAGACGGCAGCATATGAAGCAGCTTTAATCCGGCTGAGCAGCTGCTTTTGAGCCGCTGTAGGGGGAGCAAAGAAAAACCTGCACAGCGCGAGCAAAAATTGGTCAACAGAGGTTCAAGACTGTCGTTGCAGTCTGCAAGAGCTCGAAATCCTGGAAAGCTCGGAGAACAGATCTGCGCCCGTGTTCTGATCCAAGACGGATGTTGTGGACTGTTCGTTGACAGCACTCATCCCAATTTTGTTCGTTCCCACACTGGGTCAATTTTGACGCTGTGCTCAGTGGGGCAATCACCTCACACGTTTGAAGAACACGAGTGAACCAGAAGCTCGTTGGTTGTTCCACATGCCTTCTCTTCCGGCCACGGGGCTGGGTACGAACCATCAAACGGATCGGATGGGCTCAACCCAGATGGTGGAGCCTCCAGTCGGCCACTGGTACTGGCGATTGCTTCCAGGTGCGACAAACCACACAGTTCACTCTCAGTGTTGCTTTTCTCCAAACTGTCTGGGTGGAAACTTGATTGCATTCATTCATTTTGCTGCAATGTCTTTTTCTCCAAACCCAGAGAACAACAGTCTTGTTGCTTGAAGTGAATTGAGGAAGTTCACTCTGGTTTTGAACGAAGTTGAAAGTGGGCGCTGTGTGTGCGTGAGTACGAACCTTCAGCACCTGAGAGTGTAGAACCTGCATTTTTTCCCTCGGATCATCTGGCGCCGCGGTTTCTGGCGGGCGATAGGGATTCCAGATGGGGTTAATCACACGCAGTGTGCACTGGGGTTGTTGAAATAACCGAAGAACAACGAATCGACGAGTACGAACCTGAAGGGGTTTCGTTCGTCAAACGTGTCATCATTGAGACCAGCGTCGCCAATATTGTTGACGCTGGCGTCGTCATCAGACCAGTGGCTGTTTCATGTTCTTTCTAATCCAGAGAACACGTCAACAACAATTCCCTGAGCGAACCACCCTGCACAGATGCTTTGGATTTTTTGGGGGGTGGTTGATGTCCTCAACTTTGCGCACTGAGTACGTTGCGTCTTGCGTCCTGAGCCACATGCACGTGGCGAGTGTGTTTTGAGTGTTGGCGCCAGGCGGCGGCGGGGTGCGCACCCCGGCTTGTTAGTGTAGCATTTCTCGCACCTGTCATCACTTTGAGCTTCTGTTTTCACAGCAGATCAAGTTTTGTTTTAGATTTCATGCCTCGAGTTTTGCAGGTGTTC
>JAAUXT010096955.1_pt1 | contig 14098 bp, 14 predicted proteins | sample 7278171 | NCBI WGS metagenome assembly JAAUXT01 (sample SAMN14350112, study PRJNA611818) | marine sediment metagenome | isolation source: surface marine sediment (1.8m) | place: French Polynesia: Moorea | collected 2018-08 | reverse complement strand
CATGAAACTGCTGCTGACATACTTTTGGAAGAGGCTGCCTATAGGTGCTTCGATTTGGCTCGCACCGATTTGGCTCAAATCGTGCAACCCACCTCAAATCACCTAAAAATCGGTTGTTTTGCGAGTTGGCGTCGTGACGCTGAAGTTCTGCGAGGGTTTCGGGGATCCGCCCAAGGCGCCGGCGTTGTTTACTGGGCACACAACAGGAGCTGCTGGGGTTGTTCACACGTGCTGCGCTTTGCGTTGCGTCTCAATACAAGTCAACCAGCCTGAGGCCGGAATCACTTGAGACAAGTTTCACGCCCCGTCCCTGTGTCGTCTCTTGCTTCCCGAGTTGTTCCGAGATGGGACGGTTGGCGCACCCAACATGCACCAAGCCTCAGCACAGCATGCACTCATTGAATGATACAGACCGCAGCGCACGACGCAGCCAGTGTGAAGAAGCGCGTGGAAGGGAGAAGTGTTGCCAGCTTTGTTGACGCTTCAGCCCCATTCTGCAGCGGAAATAATGGACTCCGACTGCGCAAGAAGTGGCTCGATCGTTGTTTCACCTGGAAGTCGACAGAGGCAGGTTTGCGATGCACGAAGCGCAAGATCCATGCATCTTGATTTGAAGATGGTGGCTTCCAGACTGAGCCAACCACTTGATTCAAACTCAGCCAGTTCGACCTCGTTCCCAATGTGAAGCAAGTTTGGGGGACAAGGTCGAATTGGGTGGGGACGAGTGAAGCCGATTACGAAGCATGTGCAAATTGTAAGATTTTGCTTTCTGCTTGTCCTAAATCTACAGACACGCACCTTTCATGCAGATTGCACGAAGACAGGAGACTGCTTTTGAAAAGCTCTGTCGATGGATAAATGTCAAACACATCGTGCAGAGTGGCGTGCGGACAGTAGGATCCAGGGAGGGGTACATCCCATGACCCCCGAAAGTGGAATTCTGGAACGTACGCAGGCCAAGCGAAAAACGTCTTGCAATAACTTTTCTTTTGATTCGTCTGCATGGCCCTCGGACGATCCATTGTACAAGGGGAAAGTCTGGTCCTCTTGAAGACAAGCCAAATCGTGAAATAATGCTGGGCCCCGCAGAAGCAAACCCTGAATCCGCACCCGGAGCGTCTTGAGTCCAATTTGTGTGAGCGCGGCGGGTCTGACAGGCGTCGCGGCGGAGACGACGCTGATGCGGCCTGCTGACCCCGATCCGTCCGGACCTGCGCCGACCAAGCGGATTTTAATAGCGACCTTGACTCGGGCGGCTTCTGTCCGGGGGCGATAGCGACTCGGGCCCGGCCCAGTCCAGGGCCGCACCGCCTCGGGCCTTCGACTCCTGCAAAACGCAGGCCCATCTCAGGTGCATTTGAGCGTTGTTTGCCCCAAGGTGAGGCTCAAACTGCAATCCTCCGGGCAAGTTGAGTTTCAAGTAAATTGGTGTAGTTTTTCTGATCAAAGACAAGGGGTCGGAGGTCCGTCTCTGCACATGAGTCCAAAGCTGATTTGGTGCGTTGTGATCTTTTGTTCAGATGATTGGTGGGCTCAAAATAACTTGTTTTCTGCTTGTGGATTATGCGTAATGGGAAGCCTTGTGTCTCAGGGAATCAGTTGCAGTTGAGAGGCATCCCGAAGCACACACCGAGATAACAAAGGGGAACTTTTACTTTGTGGCTGCCAGGCGTCAATTTAACTTTTGTGCTGGTGGTGCAGAAAATTTAGCACCAGGCAGGAGGCGGTCCCGTGACCACAGAATTACACTGAATGACGGAGCGAAGGATTCAGTTGCACCAGTCGGGCCCCAGTGCAACGCATCCAGTGCAGAACAATAGACACAGAAAATAGTCTCTGGTGGGGTCTTACGGGGTAAATCAAGCTGCATGAACTGGGACGTGATGATTCTTGGTTCAGATCCTGCAGTTGTTCACGCCTTCCGGAACACCTGGCCTGGTTCACACCCCACAACCAGTTCCCTGACTCAGACTGACCCTTGTCCTCAGCCTGGCTCCCGCACTCAGGGACATGGACGGACCGTGAGGCAGCGCCCCCAAGGATGGCGCATCAACAACAATCAGTCTCGCGCGCAGTAGAATCTACGGCCGTCCCGGGCCCGGTCCGCGAACGCTGCAACTGCCGCCGCCGCGTGTCGGGCTCAATTTATGCGCCGCAGGTAGAATTACCATATCGTGCGGACAACACGGCTTCCTCCGCCGGCCGGTCCCGCTGCGTGTGGGGCTGGAGGGGCTGAAAACAACAGCGCGGGACTGGGCGGGATGTACGCTGGGCACGTCGTGAGGGACAGGGATGGTGGTCGTGAGGTACATTGATGGGAGGTCACTCAGTGCAGCACCGAGGGTCGTGCGGTGTATGACTGGGAAGTCACGCAGTCTGAAGTTGTTATGCGGTCAAGGCCTTTATCACTGCGTCGTTAGACTCACTGACATGTATCTCCCGCCCACAGAACACGGCGCAGATCTGGTTTGTGTCAAGCAGGTGATTAAGTTGTAAAAAACACGATGAGACTGGCGGATACGTTGGACAGGCCTCCCAACCTGCCCAGGCCGCCCCGCCCGGACACGTCTTGTCCCGTCCAGACTTACTCGGACCATCGCGAATTTTTCTGTCTCTGTTGAGTTGAAAGTGACGTTGGACAGGTATGACGCCTCCGAAAACTTACCATGAGCGCCCTGCTCGTGTCCGTGACTTCCTGTGAAACTCTATTGATCTTTTCTGTAGCAATTTCCGTCTCTTCTTGCACATCAATGGGACAATCTCAAGCGAGCACCTCTCCGGATTAGTGGCTCGTGAACGGGATGTACATGCATCGCCGGAAAATCTCCCAAACATTCGAAAACATGGCCTGGCCTTTGTCTCAATTACCTCAGTTCACACACAGGAACGCGTTGTGCTGAAGGCGCCAGTGCGACACAACGGGTCTTGGTCTGGTGCAAGAAATGTTTGAATCTGGAAAAGAGATTCTCACACTCTGTCGTTGATTGAGCTTCTTTCTTTCTTTCTTTCTTTCTTTCTTTCTTTCTTTCCATCTCTCTCCTCTCTTTCTGCTATCTCTATCATCTCTCAGACATGTATGCACACACACACACACTTCCTCTCTGTCTCCTGTCTCTCTGTCTCCCCTCTTTTGTCTCTCTCTGTGTCTCTCATCGCTTCCACTCGCTCTCTCACTCGCTCGCTCGCACACAGCTGTCCACAGCTTCACTGTAGCACACGTCGGTCGTCGCAGGCAGCTCCCTGCCTCAGCGCTCGCTTCGTGCCTGTGAAGCTCTTCACCCGACGGCGGCCGAGGCCAATTCTCATTACTCCGCACTGATGCACAGAATTCCTTCCGAGTAACACCTACAGGTGGACGTGTACACAATGAACTTGTGTTTCACTCGAGCAGAAGCGTAGTGGACTTTTTAATGCAATCCTCATACGTACATTTTGCAAGTGTAGACCTGAGTTACATTGGGAGACATTGTACACAGCAGACGGCGGCTACAGGCACATAGTCGTCAAGCTGAACATTATTTTCTGTGTTGTAAAGTCGGAGCGAGTAGATTTGGATTTAGGACAACACGTAGTTTCCTTGGCAACTGACGGCGCACCCACGCTCGCACGCGCTCCTCCTTTTCTCACGGGACTTGTCGTCCAACTCCTGGTAAGCATGCCCAAGATTTTTCATTGCTTATTTGTTTGTTGTGCACCTGTTTCCGACATCCACGCGCTGTGTGCAAAATTGCCTGAAGTTCGTTCCGTTTGTGCAATCCTCAAATTCGTGCAGCTCCTCAGATTTAGCCAGATTTCGGCAATTCTGGAACCAGCATGGAAACACCTGAAGAACAAACTGGAGGCACGTGCACAAAGTGTGCAGCAACTGGAGAAACAAAGGGGTAAACAGGTGTTGTTTTGTCCATTGGAAGGAGGTTTCAACGCACAGCCAATGACATTGAACCCGGTTTCATCAGGAATGTGATCAAGGGAGGCGACTTCCAGCTGTCCAGTACAATCCAACATCCAAAGACAACTTGAGGAAAACACAAGTTGTGTTGCAACTGACTGCACACAATGGGGACTTTTGTGGAGTTGAACAGAGAGAGGGGGCTGCCCACATTCTCCTTCTGGATCCCCCGTTGCATTTCACATCAAATTTACCCAATCTAGGCAATGCTCAGAACTATTTGAATCCATGGGACACGCCTCAGGACAATAGAATCAGGATAAGAAAAAAGACCCTTGACCAGGCCTTCCGTTGGGATAATTTGCGTTGGAAGGAAAGACGGGGCTGTGTGAGAGTGAATTTGTTTTCGCGCAGTCAATGCAAGCACCTCACTCATCCTGGCGCCCGCATTGAGGCCCCTCTGCACTGAGAGCTTCTACCGCGGCTTTTTCCCTTTGAACAGTTCAATGGAGAAAAGACAACCCGGACTTGAGGCCCGTTTCACGCCGGAGTGGTCATGCGTGACTTACTTGTCAAGGCAGGCGTTGCGTCCCAAACGATGACGCGTCGACGTTTTGCATCCTGTTTGACGCTGGATGCGTTGTGCGTTGCGCCACTGCACAAATTGGGCGTTGCGCCTCAACTGTCACGAAAGAAGCCCAAATCAGCCGACGACGCATTGTGACCTGATTGTCGTTTTGTGGCATGGCAAACCTCCGTATCACCACGGCAGAACTAAGCTGCGCACGACGCATCGCCAGTTGATGTGCACAGTGACGACACGCACAACGCGCGCAGTGACGCAGGCCCCAGGAGCTGCGGTTGTAGCGGGGACGCTACTGCTGGAGAATTGATTGGGCCTCAGTGTCAGTGTGGATAGGAAATCGCTTGTCCTGAGTACCATGGGGCAGGCCCACCTCACGACCTGCCAAATTAGATAATACAGGACCTCCATTTAGTGAATAGGGCACTTTGCGTTGCCTGCGAGAAACGCCGATTTGTCCTGCATTATGGCAGTTGTGATATGGGTTTGAGGTGGAGGAAGAGCGTAATAGGGAGGATACAGGATCCAGGATTTGGTGTCAGTTCTCGACCTCAGGAGGAGGCGGTGTCAAACTTCGCAGAAGTGTTGCGCGAAAATGCAAAATTTTTCGCGTGAAGCGAGATATGAAGTGGTGAATTTTAGGGACGGGAAGGGACTGCAGGGCACACCCCAACTGGATCCACCCCCCAGATGAAGAGATGGAGAAAGATAGCGCCTGATCTCACTGTCGACGGATTTCGCCACGACCTTTAAGACGGCCCTGTGTCCGGAGTATTAGTGGAAAATTTGCGGGGAATTGGTTGGGGCGCGGCGAGGCTGGTCCCTATAGGCGGGAGGAGGGGAGGGCGGAGGGCCCGTCCTGATGGAGGCTTATCTGAAGAGCCTCTCTCCTCGGCGCAGAGAGATCACTTTCACAGGACCCTGTGACAAAGATGTTCGCAAATCGATGGTTTATAGCCTGATTCACAGTGAACGAGTCACGCTTTGTTGCGTGAAATGACAACGCGTCACCGAAGAACAGAGTGCAGCACCTTTTGGTAAGGCAGCGTCCACAAACTGCACATGTGATACTTGCACGCACGGTGCATTCAACAACCCTCAGCGACACTGCACCATAATTCAGATTCCTCAACGTGACCAAAGCTTGACGCCTCCAGTGTGGAGCACGCTTTGGGTAAGGACATAGAAAATGAGGGAGATATTCATCGCTGTGGCAAAGTTTCGATAAAGGCTCGGCGAGTTCTCACACACGTGTTACGAAACTGCGCGTTCCGTGACTCGGGGCTCATCCTCTACACTCGGATGTTTCCCGAGACGCGCTGACGTCTGACGACAGTGGGCTGTCAGATTTCAGGCTTTGTCGACGTTCTTTCATCTGCGGGCACCTCTCACGTTTCCGCTGGAGGAGCGCACTTTTCCCTTGTTCGCCACGCACGCGTCTTGCGTAGCATCCCGACAAACCAACTGGTGTCTGGTTTTGTCAATTTGTTTGGAAGTCTCTGTCGGTCACTCGCGAATGTCTCGTGATATGTCGTAGGTCTCAGGGACACTTTTGAGTGCATCGGTCGTCACTCAATATGTTCTTAGGTGGATACAGGAGCCGGGGGCCTGCTCACTCACCCCTGAACGATTGTATGATGCGGCCCATCCATTGCAATTTGACCTTCTCTTGAGGTGTCGTCGCCCGACCGAATTCTGGATACCACTCCTTCATGGACGCAAGACACAACGCACGTTGAACACTCACTGCTGGGTGTGAGTGTTTTTGTCGTGTAGAATGCAGTGCCGTGGTCGGTTCTGGCGACTCAAGCTGTTCTTGTGCTTTGAATTAAGGAAGCGGGAAAGGTGCAAAAAGACGGATCTTGGGAACATTGTCCTTCAGTTTTATTTTTGCAGCATCGGAGACAACATTTCTTCTTGGCATGGCAAAATTGGCAAAACTAACATGGGTGCTTCTCCCCGAGGATCCTCCCCTGCGACCAAATCCTGGATCTTGCCTTCGATGCAATAAATACTTTTGTGTGACAAACTCCAAGATTTTGGTCACACCAGAAGACTTTTCCACACTAGGAGCCCTGCTGTACGCTGCAGGGAACAATGTCTGAACCTTCGTTGGTACACAAAGTTCACCTGCAGACAATTGTTTTTGTTTTAATCGTGTGAAATAGATACCCAATGTTCGGAAAGTTGGATGCACTGCAGTTGAACTTCAACGCACGATTCTGTCATTTTGGAATGTACGTGTTGTCAGGTTCTGAAATTTAATTTCCAACTTTCAATAGCTTGCGGACATATTGTCTGCGTCCAGCTTCTCTTCTGTGGATCCAGTTGGAGGATCCGGTGAACCCGACAAAAGGGACCCAGGGCAGTGCCATTGGGGAGGTACGAGATCTGTGTGGTCTCCGACAATTTCCAAATCAGTGGCATAAGCAATCAGATGTCAAGTGACAACCAGTCAAACAACTTTATGAGCCTGTTGTCAAATTTGGTACCTGAGCCAATGATTTGGCAAATGGGGCACCACACGTGTGAAAATTCGGCCTCGCAAAACCTTCCCATCGACTTTCACAGGGACGCAGCTTGGGTGGACATTTCACCCACAAACGTACTGCAAAGGTACAGCGTACGATTTTGGACACAACGTTCAACGACTTCGTGAGCCCGTGTGACCGAGTATTGTGCCCACACACAACAGCAGCGAGAACTGCAGTGATTGTGGCGGCGGGATGAATCAGCTTGTGTTGTCACGACCCTTCCGCCGCGGCTGCGTAGCTCACCCTGCGAGGATCCAGGGAATCCCAACCCTCCACCTCCCCCAAATGCCTTTGATTCCCGTTTTGCATCACGAGCACAAATCAATTTCTAATTTTGGTTTTCAAAGTTGAAATCTCCCCCTCCTCTCCGACCCTCCCCTCAGATCATGTCCTGCAGGTCCGCTCCCTAAACTTTGTCGCCGGCGTCAAGCAGCCGTTGGTGGCGCCACACACACCGTGACGGAGAATCACTTCCTCGCAAACAGAGTGCTGCTTCACCAGGTGGATTCAGAACTGCACGAGTCAAATGGGGTGCTGGTTCGTGGAGGGACCCAACATGGGACGCGTCCCACATGAAACTCTCATGGCTCAGAGACCCCCGCACGACCAATGAATTCCGCGCTGTATCTTCGCATGCAGGAAGCAGAGTGCGGGAGTGCGCGGGCATCACATGCTTTCCTTGCACCGCGGAACCGTCTTGATGGTTGTATCGTCTCGGGCTGTTCTATAATGCATGAAGGTGGCGGGAGGCACGAGCCCGGGAACCCAGCGCTGTCCTCACTGCGCAAATGGACTGGGCTTTCAAAGCAGGATTGCGCACTACAGCTGCAGCGCCGTCCTCGGAGCCTGGACGCACGGTTCTGCAAAGGAGCGTTTGTTTTTGAACTATCGCCATTCGGGCAACAAGTCACCTTCGTGCACTCGGAGCAGCGGAAGTTGCTGACTGAAGTCCCCGTGGAATGGCGCCGTGAAAAAGGAACGCGTACGCACCTTCACACATTGCGCGTGCCACGTCGCTCAAACGGGTTCGCACGAGCTTATCCACAACCTGGCCGGTTATCCTCTGTGACATGACCACAAAAATGACTCGTCCACTGATCTTCTGAAGAGGATCCACAGGCAAAAGCAAACGTTGGTGCTGGACCTTCCGTTGGCGAAAACACGGTCCTTTCTGGACAGCCTTGGGTTGTTAGGGCTACGGTGGATGTTGGAAGACACATTGTCACAATTGCTCATAACGCTGTTCTCTTGTGTCGAGGTAAACCTGCTTGACATTGCTCAAGTTTGGAAAGACAAGATCTATGTCTATACGTACACATGAACACTGATGTTTGGAATCCACAGTTGCGAGAGGTTGAAGAATTGAAATTGTCCTTTGGAGTCAACATAACAACGAACTGACGTGAGGAAAACCAAATGTTTCGCGCCACCATAGGCATCAATTTGGGCGAGGGCCAGGAGGAGGACTCATGGTCCCATCTGCTTGGATACGGCGCAAAGTATACTGAACAAATTCTCCCACAGGCATTGAATTGCACTTGGACTTGAGTCTTGAAAGCTTCAGGGCGTGAAAGATTCATGGAGTTGAAGTGATTTTCAGCAGAGTGTCCGTCCAGATTCTCGCAGGATGCGGCACTTGTGTCAGCACGTGCACCACAAGCCAATGGGCAAGCGACGTCTCAGCGCCATAATAACTCGCATACGAAAGTTCACGTCAGACAGACGCACCCAATGTGAACCAGGCCTCACTGTTGAACACGAGAAGAACCGCGGGTAGGGACGGGTGATTACTTTTGTAGAAGCCTTGGATGAGTCTGAGTGGCGAGAGGAATCGCGTCCTCAGTTCGGACGTTGTCGCAGCAGATGCAAAGAGCATCCGTCCGTCGGCAGAAAAGGGAACGGGGAGCCACGATTTTGATCAGAGACCCCGAATCAGAATGGGACCGATTTCGCTTGTGAAGAAAAATCAGAAAGAAACACATTTTGTGCCTGCGGCGCACAAACTTGGGGGCAAATATTTTTCTGGAGATCAGGAGGGCCTTGGCATGGAGGCCATCTGGATTTTGCCTTGCGAGTATTCGGCATTGGGATCGCGAAGGCCCGGCCCCCTTCGCATACGTTGCTCCAAGTGCGGATCGAGCCCTCTGACCAACTCCCGTGCCCGCCGCTGGATCGGACCGCATCAAGCGTAACTTGCCACGGCCCATTACGTGAGTCGTTCGTGTCGGGGGGAGGCGTGATGTGTCCGGCCGAGGCGGGAGGTGTCCGGCCCAGGCGTACTTATGAAGCGAGGGAAGCCGGGCAAAGCCCCGTTCTCCGAGTTTCATTTCACCGGCTGCGATGGCAGCGGGAAGGCCAGGTTCACACACGATGCTCCGTGTGTTGGGTCCATGTGGAACCAAGGGTGCAGCGCACGTGGACTTGTACAGTTGCGCACCGCACGGCGCGATCTGTGAGTATGCAACTTCCTTGCCAGGACACATAGTGCGCGTTGTCGAACTGAGTTGCATAACTCACGACACATCCTGTGCAAAAATAGGCGATGCAGTCCCCATTTCCTCACACAGGGGCTAAACACACGATGACTTCAGTGTGAACCCGGCCTAAGACCCATCATGTGCCGGGAGCCATGTCGAATGTTCATCATGACTGCAGAGATGGAGCTTCGCTACAGGGGATCTGATTTCACATGAAGGAACAGGTACAACGCAAGTCTCGGGGGCACACGAGCCAGGATGCTAAACTTGCTCCTTTTCTCTAAAAATTTCGAAATCACCCTCTGGAAGTTTCGGGTCGGGGGAGGGGGCTCACTTAACCCATGTTCGCGTGGCCCTTTTGCTTGACCAAACCTTGGGTCCTTCGCTGACAGCGCGGTTTGATCAGCAGCTGGTGTTCAGCGCTGGTCTCCATACGATAATCGAATCAGTCCGGTCCTCGCGCTCCGGTCCTGCTCCGGTACTGAGGGACCGGACGGACACGAGGGCAACATGTGCGCCGGACTCTCACCAGACGCGTCCGGGCACGAGTCAATGGGCGTTGAGTCTCTGTATTCGCTTTTGCACAGTGCACCCTCAACGCAGACATGGCTGTGCGTTCCAGCACACGGGATCTTCAATTAATCTTCAGAAATTTCGCTTCGCGTCACAAGTCAAGTGAAATCACAGTCGACATCCGATTAATTATTCATTGTCGAGTGTGCGTTTTCTTTAATGCCAACATAATTAGATTTCGAATAGAATCGCACATGGTTCTTGCCGAAGTCGACTTCCTCTGGGAGTTTTTCAATAAAGTGCACGTTCTGTGTTGGCCTCCCCACAAGGACACTTTGCCTTTCACATTTCAATGCTCTTGAAAATTGCTTTGATTCAGGTGAAACGATGTGGCGAGCAATTCTGACATTTTCGCAAGGAAGTAGCGAAACGGATTGTGGCCACACGCACCACACATACACACACACACACACACACACACACACACACACACACAAATTCTGCAAGCTATCGGTGTGCCCGGCTCAGCAGTGACAGACGTGGTTCCTGAAGTGTTTCCACCGCGGAGACTGGCTTGACTCGTGTATCCTTCATGACCATTTCACAGGGAAACGCCCGGCTACTCCCGCAGAAGACACAACACGTGTTCCGGATTGACCCTGACTGACTCAAGGACCAAGAGCGCCGGGATGGATGCAGGCATCGTGAGCCAGCGGACATGAAATGGTGTGAGGTGGCATGCATCCCGATGGCCCGTTCCACATTTGATCCGGTGTGTTTTGGTCCTTGTGCCTTGTTCTGGGCACTGCGTGGACAAGTTAACAACATCCTGCACAGACAGACAGGCTGTTCTGTTCAATGGAGCTCAATTTTATTCTTTGGCGGCGGCAGAACCAAGATTTGGTTCGGGGATGGGGTGAAACCCCCATTTCAGGGACCCTTGGATCTACCCCTGTATGAAGTATCTACGCTGACCTGGAGGGAAGGTGGTCAGTCTGTGTGCGATGCTGTGTCCCGAATCCAGATCTACGCGCAGTGTCGATGCTCGCAATCTTTCACCCATTGTGCAGCTGACAACAGGCAGAGGTTCCCTCCAGAGGGTCCGGAAACAGCCGGACTTTATCGCGAAGAAATTGTGCTTTTCTTCTGAAATTCCCACGCTAGAACAGCTGACACCTCTTCGGCATGGTTTTCGTGTGGGTCAGCGGGCGATGCCACGATCAGCGTCGCAGGCGTTTGGTTGGGTTCTGGATCCAGAGGGTTTGAGGAGGTTGTGGCACTCCTAGGTTCACCGTGGGTACAATGGCAGTTTGTGGGTCACTTTCCTTCTCTTTGGGGAAATTGACAAAGTGAGTGCGAACAACCCTGTGTTGAACACAAACACAACCGCAAGTACACTTTGCCTTTTCCTGCAGTAAAACCCACGAAACGAGACAATTAGACTCTCATGCACTTCAGGAACAATCTGCCACCGTCCTTCGTCATTCGCCCTGCACCAGGGCGGATCCAGGGAAATCCCTGACTTGCTCACATGTTTTGGTGCTCTGTTCACATGTGCGGTGTGTGTAACGTTGTGAAATGGCATCCGACTTGGGAGCTCGAGTACTGTACCCATGAACATTGAACGCTGAACGGAACCACACCTCAGGGGCCACCCAACTCCAACCTTCTGTCGTTCACATCGCAAACAGAGCATTTTGTACCTGGTGGCACAATACGTTGGGAATTAAATCCATGTTGGGGGTCGAGAGAGGAGACCTCGAGAGATCCGAGAGTCCGCCCCTCGCCACAAACAACACGAGTATTGTAAGTCACACAGCTTTCTGGATCATAGGAGGGTCCAAAGCCTGAGACCGTCGTACATTGTATACGTTTCGCCCCAGTCAGTGGAAGCTGCGTCGTTGCTGCTATTGATACAATCCTGTCGCTTTCTTCATAAAGATCTTTACAACGCACGGCGTTTCCAATACGCACATGAGTATTTGCAGCACTCTGCGGTCATTGACTCGTCCGGGTACACACTTGAGAAGCATCATCTAATGAGTCGCAGGACGCATCCAGTGTGAAACAGGCCTCAGTGCTCTAACTGCCATTTACATCGCCGAGCAGGGCGGGTGTGCGTCGTAATGGCTTTTGTGAGGGAACAAGGGCCCATAACTAGAAGTGCCCGGGACATCTGGCGCAACACCCGAGGGAGGATCGAGGGTGTGGCTGCAGGGAGAGGTCCGATGAAACGTTTCAATTGAAGAAAAGGACTTGCGGTGCAAAAACAGGATGCAGTTCTATTTCCGGTGCATGGGAAAGGGCCCTGGACCCAGGGGGTCCCTGGATCCACCCCTGCAGAATGTTGTTCACGGCAGCAGGAGCATGTTCTCGTTGAGTTTGCGTTCTTCTGTCGTCACGAAGCTGGACATGGGTAACAAGTCCTGAATTACGTGCGCCACTGGAAACCAACAAAGAACTCAACCACAACGGTGACTGGGGCGGCGTGATCAGGGCATGTCACACAAGGGGAAAATTCGCCAAATTACCACACCACTCTGGGCACAAGAAACACTCAAGATTTCCGTGAATTTTCAGTGCGATCGGACAGTGATCAGTGGTCTTGTTGTGTGTGTGTGTGTGTGTGTGTGTGTGTGTGTGTGTGTGTGTGTGTGTATGTCTGTGTGCGTGTGTGTGCGTGTTTGTCTGGTGGCGACACAGTTCTTCAGCATTTCTGTCGTGATGTCATCAACAGAGTCATTTTGCTTCTTGGGAAATGTATGTGACTGGCCCAGCATTGCCGAAGGTCAGGTTGTGCTGCTAAATCTCCGCTTTGTCCATCAACGCTCTTTGTTATGTTGACAGAGTCTACCAAAAATGGCGAAGATGGGACAAGAATCACTTTGGGAGCGGATTCAGGATTTGGTCACAAAAGAACAGACAATAACGGGGCGGCATTTGAATGCTGAAAAAGGAAAAGAATTGCGCTGGCAGCGAAACAGAATTCGTTTGAAGGATTGTGTTTGTTTTGTGGTCAAGAGTGGGCGGACATCTTGGTGCCCCTGGATCCCTTCCAGGAGGGGAAAAATGAATCAGCTTCACCTGGGCTGAATGCGAATGGCCCCATTTGGGCCAGAACCAGACCTGCCCAAATGTGTGTGTTGGCTTTTCATGGGAGATACCTGCGTGCTGATCAGAGTGGGTGACAACAAGGCAGAAGATGACAGATCTGGGTCCGAAAAATATCCACACAGTGAAGGATCAGGTTTCATACGCGCTGCAGCCTCAAAACCGACAGGGCTTCAATTCAATTAGAAACGTGCGCACCACCTCCCACACCTGCGCGCAATACGAGAACCCACCTGATTAGTACGTGTGTGGTTGGTCCTGTTCACACCAGGCGCGTCCTGGGTTGCGCCCCTCACTGCGTTGCCCTTTGAGTCTGAAAATGTTCACTTTAAAGGTGACTTCATATAGAGCTGCGGCTGCGGCAGCGGTTGCGGCAGCGGAATGAGGTCACCATTGAGTGCAATATCTGCACATTTCTTGCATCAAGAATCGATTCCCAGCGATTATCTGCGGCAAGCTACCTGCGTCACATTGGGCATCATGTTAAAGTTTGATGCCGCCCATGACTTTTGCCGCAAAACGCAAAACGCAAGCATTCTATATGAAGCCGCCTTAAGCTGGGGCTTGTTGCACACTGGATGCGTCTGGCTTTGAATATTGCACCCCTGCGTTGCACCCAGCGGCACAACGCGTGACGCATGTTGTGTGAAGCAGGCCTCACGTGTGCTGGATATTAAAAGTGATTCCCTCGGACGGACGGGGATTCCTCGTTTCGGGTCCCGGTGTAACAGGACCAGACAACGACCAGGACCAGACAACGACCAGCTAGGACTACACAACGACCGGTCGTTGTGTGGTCCCAGACACATTTTCAGGACCAGGCAACAACCAATAGAAGTGGTCGTTACTCAGTCCTAGGACCAGACAATAACCATTGACATTAAGTCACATTACAGTTATTTTTACACTACTTGGCAGAATCTGATGAACGTTCTTCCAGTTGTCGGTCATTTTTGCACTTCTTGGCGAAATTCATATTTCTGCATCTGAT
>JAAUXT010058273.1_pt1 | contig 14099 bp, 11 predicted proteins | sample 7278171 | NCBI WGS metagenome assembly JAAUXT01 (sample SAMN14350112, study PRJNA611818) | marine sediment metagenome | isolation source: surface marine sediment (1.8m) | place: French Polynesia: Moorea | collected 2018-08 | reverse complement strand
CCGAAAGAACAATTTTCCAAATTGTCCGGGTTAGGGGTATCTTGGACAGATTGTCTGATTGTCCGGGTTGTTACCCCCCCCTCCTGCAAAGAAAAATTTTCCAAATTGTCCGGGTTAGCGGTATCTCGGACACATTGCTGACTGGGGCATTGGTGGATTGGGACAAGTGCTGTCCTGTCTATGTACGCTGCCGGCGGCTGATTGTCTACTTGAAAGTCTAGTTTTCTTGGATGTATTGTCTTCGCAAAGATGCTCAGTACTTGGTCCACACAAACGGGCATCTGTGGGACTGGTACCAATCCCTTTTCTCTTGAAACGAGAAAGAATGAATCCAAAGCTCAGCTGGCTTGTTTGTCCAACCATTTTCGGTAACGGAGGTGCATCAAATGGCAGGCAAGAACTTGGGGAACCCCGATGTTCCGTCATTGTCACTCTCAGGTGATACTTTCTGACAGGAAGATGAAGATTTGGGGAGGCATTGGTGGGCCTTGACCATTTTCTTTTTCCTTTCAGCACAAGATGCACGCAAGTCTTCAGATTTCACGAGCTACGACGCCCACGACTCAGGCCGGGTTGAGCGTTCCAGGTCTCTCGTGACATCATCAGCGCCGCCGCCACCAGCGCCATCTGCAGACGAGATGCCGCGCCGCAAACCAGAGAACGAGGACGCCTCCGCCTATATGCCCGGAATGGCGGACAAGAAAAAGAAGAAAGGCCTCTTCGGCATGTTCAAACGCAAGGAAGCAAAATTCAGGCTGGTAAGTTCAAAATCTTGCTTGAACTTCACGAAGATGTGGCAAATACAAAACAATGAACGAATCAGATCTTCACGGAAGGCAAAGTGATGATTCAGATGCAAGGAGCACTGTGGTTTCCTGCGTCCTAGAAACACCACTGTCAACAATGTGCAGAGTTTCGTTGGTCTTGTTGCAGGATGGTGCAACAGTCGGAGAATCGTCCACGTCGGTTCCTCCCTCGGCGTCCAGCACCATGACCCGGTCCGTATCAGCCACGGTCGGCCCCGTGCACGCAGCGGGCGGTGGCAGCGTCACTCTGCCGCGCTCCCAGTCACACGGCGCCGCGGGAGGAGCCGCCGGCGGCTCCCTCACGCTCCCGCGACCCGTCTCCCAGGGCTCAGCTGAGAGCTACGGGGCAGTGGGTGGCGCCCCTGCGAATATGCCCAACAAACCTGCGCGGACAAAGCGCAAGGCCCCGGCACCTCCGCCACCGCCTGGAGCTGTGACTCCTCCAATCACGACGACCACTTCGAGCAACGCGTCCTCTACAACTGAACTCACTGTCGCTGTGCACGCGGACCAAACACAATCAAGTGCGAAGAACCGCGACCACTCGCGCAACAGTTCGCACTCGAGCGGCTTCGACGAGGCGAACATGTCGCCTCTCGAATCCCCGGGAAATTCATCCAGAGAGTCGACCAAGACGCAGGAGAGCTCAAAAACGAAGACGAGTCTGGACGCGTCCTCCATAGACAGCAGCGGGGACAGGCCGCAGGCGGCGGCGAAGCCAGACGTCCCGCCGCCCATCGCCGAGGCCGCGTCGCTCAAGCGCAAGAAGCGAAGAGCGCCGCCTCCTCCTCCTCCAGGTGAGTGGCCAATCTTCGTTTGACTTGATACGGACTTTGACACCGGAGAAAAACCAAGGGAGTAATCAGGCTTACGCCTCAGAGGAAACAATCGAATCCCAGTCTTTGGAGTTCAACATCTCTTGAAAACACTTCTATCAAAGTGCCTGACCTTCTTGTGCCAAGAAGTCATTTCAGGTGCTTTGACGGCACTCAATACCAGTATGATCCAGAGCTTTAGGGTGTGTTTGAGGCGACTTTGGCTGATATTGATCCCCTCGTGTGTGCTGCAGGTGCAGCGGTGGCGGTGGCGGTTGTTGAACCGCCGAGGGAGGAAGAGGAGCCAGAGGACGACGACGACTTCACACCCCCTCCGCCACCAGAGCAATTCACAGATGGTGAGCCCCACTCCGATACCATAACGCCACCTAGTGAGTTTAGAGAGGTGACGTCATCAACGGATGACGCGGTGCACCCTAGTGACGACGTTGCGGAGGACGCGGACGCCGACGAGACGCGGAAGAAAGAGGAACTGCAGGCAGCCCTCATTGATGAGCTCAAGCAGGGTAGGGTCTCACTTAAACATAACCCTGCTTTCAACCAATCCAACAGCACGACATTCAATGCCGTAGAGATGATCTACTAAGGTTTAACCCTTAGAGCTAAGTGTCATGCTGAGTCGGCGCGATCTTCAGCTGAACGATGACCACTTCAGATTTTCAGTGTCACAAAGCAAAACATTTCACCCACCAAGACAGGACGGAGCTTCTTTTTGTTCATGAGAAATGCAGCGCAAATGAGAAGTCTCAGTCAGCTGAAGACAAGTGCTTGACTCGATTCCTTAACCCTGATGATTTGTTTGATGGTGCCTGACGAACAGTGCTGAACATTGTAACCTATCAAAATGAGCAACTGATGTGGAAGGCTGGATGATGGCAAGTCTGATTTCTGGAAGCCAGACACCAGAAATCGAGTGAGAAAGTCTGGCATCGTGGCCATTTGCCTGTAGATGTCCGTGCGCGCGGCTTTGCAAGCAAATTGTCAAGTTAGATCTCGTTTTCATTCACCTAAAAGAGCCTGCCATGTGGAGTTGGAATACGCATGCTTTGAATGCTTCCGAACCTTGTACAGATTTTCATTTCCTCCTCATTCGAATTCAGTTGCAAGTTGAGGGGGGAAGGTATGGCAAGCATGACAACCAGGAGTGGTCATGAAAGCATGTTGAGTTTGTTTGATTTGTTGATTATAGCGTCTCGAATTTTAAAAAAAAAATCCGTGTTTCGTCTCGATGGTTTGAGGCAGCACGTCAACTGCACGAACCAAACAACTCCCATGGAGTGCGTGGAAGCACCAGACACACTTTGAAACCACGTTTGTGACGCAGTTCTGTTCAGCTCACCGTGGAACCAGGTTCGTCTGTTCAAGCGACAAAAAATCTAGAGCACAGTCAAGTGCGAACAAATTCCTTCATCTAGTGAGACTGCGAAGACTGCCAAAGAAGATAATCGTTTTAAACTGATCCACGTGAAACTCCCAATGCCGTGAACAACTGACATGATTGATCTCGTGGGGAAAACCAAATGACGATGCATGGTGATGATTCCTTTTTCGCTTTTTGAATCTCCCTGGTGCAGATGAAAGTTCCAAATTCTTGTGTTCACGTTTCCCCAAAGCTTCTGAGATTTCTTTATTGCAATACTCGCGTGATGTTGTGATCTTGACTGTTCGCACGCATCTCTGGAGTCCACACCATTTGTTTCGATTGAGTATATACTAACTCTTGGTGATTTTTGTCTCGAAATTTCTAACCACAAGTCGTTCTATAGTTTGTAGTCAAATTCCCTTGAACAAAGTTCCTTTTACGTTTGACTTCGCAAGTGGAGCATTTTCAAGGTACTGTTTACGTGAAAAGGGATTATATTGATGAATACCATGCAGATGTAGACAGAACCGTGCACCTGTAAATGTGGCACTTTGTACTCAATCGTCGTGTGAAAAAAATACTTGTACCAAAATCCTTTGTGGGCTTGGAAGAAACAATATCAATTGGCTGTTCACAAAGGTTTCTTGTGAGCAGCCAAAAACCATATTTGTTGGATTTGCTGCTATATTTGAATTTCGTGTGCTATTTTGAACGCTCGTAAGGGCGCTGAGATCAGAGATCCGAACAGGTGGGTTGGGGTTGCAAGAGAACCCCTCCAGTGGTCAAGCTGCGTTTGGCAGATTGAGGTCGGGTACGAACTTTGAACAAAATATTCGCAACCGATACTCTGCAGACGAAAATTCTGGTTGGGCTCGTTCTGAAGTTTCCAAACTTTGCCCAGCCACCGAATCATCTCCAGTTGCAATTTCACGCAATGAGGGCTTCCAGCTCAAAAAAGCCAAAAAGCTAGTAGTGACCGTACGTTTTGCGTGGTTTTTCGTTGGTGCGAGAGAGCTTTAAATTCCTTCAGAGCGCCTTCTCACGGTGAAGAGTGCAATATTGGTGACTGAAAGTGTTATGTAGTTTAGACAACCGCAACGAGTGAAAGTCCAGTTTCTTGTGGCTTTGGAGTTCGTTATGTAAACTTTTAAGATGATGCCAAATCTGGGTTGGGAGGGACTAGAATGACATTGTGTAAGTTATCAGGTGAAAAATCAAAATCTGTACATAATCGGCATGGTTTGTACCCTTTACAGAATTTTGTGTGCACAAAAAGCAATTTTTTCAATGGATGTGTAACAAATTTTGATGAAAGTTGCAGTTTGTAGCACACAATGATAGTCTTCGTTTTTTTGAAGCATACCAGAATTCTTGTTCTTCAGATTAGAGTAGAAAATAAATTATTCAAACAACGATAAAATTACTTTTGTGTGTGGTTGAAAATCATTATAATCCCTTTTCCGTTTTGCGTTTGCCGTTTTCTTGAAAGTATACTTTAGTTCACTGCGGTGTTGTAGATCTGACGTAGTTGCTTGGGTTTGAGTTAGTTTTTCTTGGGCTCGCTTTTGCGTGCAAAACAGTCTGATTGGTGCAATTCAAGTGACAACGTATCAGCAATGCGTTTTCACTCTGAAAAATTTTGTTACCATGGACGTGTGGTCGTTCGTGTCTGCCCAAAGTTGTTGGGACCAAAATTTTCTTCAGTGAATTTGTGATTTTGGAGTCGACGTGTTGGTTTTCTGTGGTTACAAGGGTGATGTGAAATCTTCCGTCATGTTCAACATATCGCTGCGATCAGGCTTCGTTCTCGTCCTCGTATTGCCAACTGAAGCATTGTTTTTATTGGTGGTCAACAGCAATTCAACAAGTCTTGACGGCAAAGATTGTCAGTCTCATCCTCGTACTCACTTGCTGCATGTGTACACATTTTCAATTCTTTTTTTTTCCCGATTCGTTTATCATTTATGTTGATTATTTCAAGCATTTCAACGGTGCCACTTTCAGGTGAAACCATTTCATTCTGGTTTATCAAATAACGAACCTGCTCGTTGCAGGAGAAAATTGCAGGGTGAGATCTTCATGCAGTCCTGAAACCAAATTTTGTTCTGAACCCAAAATGGAGTAGCCATCGGTCTGATTTCGGATCAAGTCTTGAAAACTGTTGAAATGCTTGTGTACATGGTAAATGTAGATTTTTTGTTTGTTTCCTGCGCTTCGTGGGCGACATCTTTGCTGTCGATGGTGGAGACGGCCGGTCACACCAGCGACAGACTCTACACCACTGAACGAGTCTGTCGTCTGGCGTGACCAGACCTCAAAACTCACGGTACCAAATGCGCGCACGTTGAAAATCTGTGAAGCACTGGGAGTTCATTTCATTGCACGTTTTGTGTTGTGCTGCTTCTGTATTTACTTCTGTCACCGCATTTGTGCGCGCGTGCAAGTTTCCCACACTTTCGATGCTCGCTGCTTTCTTGTACAAACGTTGAACCTGAGCAATTTGGGGAAAATGCCAAGTAAATGGAATTCTCCTTCGGATTTGGTTGGTCACTTGTTTGTGGGTGTTTGGACAACTTGCGCAAGATTCACTTGTATCGAGGCGAGTCGGAAGGCACGGTGCACTTTGTGAACGAGTGAGTTGTAACGTTGTGTGATTGGTGTCCGTCCATCCACCAGGCGACCCGTCTGTTGCTGTGACGTCTTCAAACGTAACGGCGCGTCACAAATGGGCGTCAGAGTCGTCGCTGGGCAACAGTCAGAAGGAGCTCATGGGCAGCACAGACTCCCTGGGGCGACCTCGCCCCCCTGCAGAGTTCCATGCCCCGCCCCCACCCGACACCCCTCCCCCTCCTGAAACCCCCCAGACCGCCCTGCGAGCCTTCCACTGGGCGAACAGGGGGGTCGAGGTGGCGGATGAATCCACTCAAGTGCATGCTGGGAGCTACTCTCCTCCCGTTTACGTTTCCGGGATGCCTCCTCGCAACAATCGGCTGGGTAAGCATGCTGTTGCTGTTGCTGTTGCTTCGACGGCCACGGCCACTCAGACTCCAGCCGAGCCAGACTCGTGGTTCGAAGTCGAATCTCGGCTGGAGAGCGAGGCCTGAACTAACCCTGCACCTCTTGCACCGCGCCGCACTGCTTCTGGGTGGTTTGGCTTTTTGCACGTTTGCTTCTTCCATTCTCACAAGCACTCTCACTGAAACTTGACTTGAATTGCAGCCAAATGAATGAAATGAATTGTGCGTGTAAAATTGTTTTCACAAAGCAATTGTTCAATTTTAAGGAGCAAAGTTCTTGAGGTGCACGAGTGGAGGTTGGTTGTTGCTCTTTGAGATTTGTAAGGTTGCAGATTGCAGAAATTGCGGTGGATATTTCCTCAATATTACCCGTTCGTTTTCAGTCAGTGTTGTGCTGACATGTCGAAGGTCCAGGCTGACCACGTCAGGTTTGCGTACACTTGCGTTTGATTGAGCAGGAAAGTCGTTGTAAAAAGACGTTGGAGAGAGTTGGATCAGTTGTTTGATTTGCCAAGAATAAGCCGCGCGCTTCCGGAGGCCGTATCTCTTGCGGGCATTACCGTCCGGTGTTGCGTGGTCACAAGACAAAATTTTGCGCTTTTGGCAACGGTTTTGGAGAAATGCGCGTCTTCGGTACGGCACATGGGGGTGAAAACGCCTGAACTGGCGTGTTTTCCGTGGGCAGTGGCACACTTGTTGTTCAAGCGTCGTTGTCTGTTTCCATCGTTTTTGGTGCTGGTGGTGGTGATGTCTGATGAGGTTCGTTCCCTTGACCTTGTGATTGCAACCGTTTTCTCTCTCAGAGAATGTTCTCATTCCCCGAGTTTGCGAACGAATTGTGGTAGATTGGAGCGGTGAGTGTAGATTTTGATCCCGACCTGATCCTCGACCTGATCCTCTGCCCGACCCTTGACCCAATGAAGCTGCTGGTGACCAAATCAAGGTTAAGTTTTGCTTCAATTTTCTCGTTAGACTGTAACAATATTTCAACTTCTTTGCTACTGTGTGCTTTGAGTCCGGATAATAAGTGTTTCTTTACTTGATACGAGAAAAACTAACCACTTCTGTTGAATTTATGACGTAAACTGGTTTTCGTTTGTGTCGCTCTTGTCGAACGTGTGTGCTTGCACTCTGCATTGCGCAGAGTGGGGGATTGAAACACACGTGCAGATCTCCTCTGTAAAAGTGTTGAACTAAACCCACCACACGGATTGCGACATGTGCACGCTTCTGTTTAATGTTGTTTCAGTTTGGTTGAGTTGGTGTCGTTTTTGTTTCCTCGCAGAGCCGCGCAACGCGAGAGTTTTGTCGGGTGACGTCTTCCTCAGGTCGTCTCAGTCCTCTTTGTCGTCCTCTGACTCTGATGACGTGTCCTCCGACCCGGCGTCGCGCACTCCAGCTCTGTCTGTTCTCGACGACGCGCATGTCGAGGAATTGGAAAATTCCGAAGCAGAGGTTGCTAAACAGACTCAATCTCATACTAACACCACTAACCAAGCCAGTGAGGACGGTCCAGCCAGATTGCAACGTGGGGAAGACAGTAAACAGAACAAAACGGCGCCAAAGACTAAGAAACGCGCCCCGCCGCCTCTTCCAAATGTGCCCCCTCCGCCTATGGAGCCTCCGCCGCCTCTGGAGAAACCTCGACCTCCGCAGCGATACAAGAAGCGCGCTTTGCAAGCGAAGGACACCAAGTCCCCAGGACACCCCAATAAAACATTGGTTTCGAGGAGACAAACGCCTCTGTACCCAGCTTCGGAAACAACTCCGAATGAAAAATCTGCAAAGGTGGGTAGCCGTCGTGTTGTCGAGGTGGAGCAGCCAGTCCGGAGACGCCACACGACAACTTCGGAATCTTCCGAAGGATCTTACACATTGCAGGCTGCTGACGATTCCTCCAAGTCCGACTCTGACGACGAGAATCGAGGGAAGAAATGGTCAAAGGCGAAGGCAGTCTATCGTGATGCAGATGACGACTCGATCGATGACGAAAGGGTCCGGAATATGGAGACAGCCAAAGCAGCAAATGATAAGATGAATGAATCAAAACGTGTCACAGAAGAAAAGAAACATCCTGTAACCAGCGAGAATTCGGCTGAAGCGAAGTGCCAGGTATCTGAGCATGTGGAGACAGTCACACTGCAGCCAGTCAAGATTCGAAAGGATGCCACGAGCAGCAGCAGCAGCAGCGATACGGAGGATGAAACGAAGACGAGCATTGAGGAGGTAAAGGCCGAGGCGGCGCGTAATGCGAGGAAGTTCCTGGATGATGCTTTTCAGGCAGTTTTCAAAAGCTCCAGCTCCAGCGAGTGTGATCGCGGCAGTTTTGCAGGAAGCGATGCGGAAATTCAAGAGAGCAAACAATTCTCAGACACGTGCGAAGGAAAAATCCGTCCGAAAAATTACGCTCCCAAGAAGCCAAACTTGAAGCAGGAAAGTGAAACGGTGAAAGCGATGGCTCCACCGAAAGGGAAAGAGACGAAGCCGGCGAAACGAGAGAAACCTGAAGTTGAGCGAAACATCTGGGCAAAACTGGAACTTCCTCCACCTGCTCCAGAAGGTCCGGCCAGAGCTCGCGAACGCGCCGGTAGTCGCTCTTTGTCGTCGTCTTCAGACGATGAGCGTGGCGACGAGAAACTCGCAGAAATGGCCCCAGTTAGAAGTCAAAAGTCAAAACCCACCACCAAACCGAAGATCAAACCAAAACCTTTCAAAACAAGTCCGAAAGCTTTGAAGGATTCCAGAAGCAGCAGCAGTTCTTCAGAAAGTGAAAGGAGAAGAAAGATAGAGCCAAGCGAGAAACCAAAAACCGTGAAACCAAAGCCAAAACCTAAACCTCGAGCATCACAACTGAGAAAGGCAGGGTCGAGTGAGGCCAGAAATGAAAACAACAATGCCAACACTTCATTCGCCAGGACGAGGCACGGCAGGCTGAGGTTCAGTTCAACTTCTTCAGATTCTTTTGACGATGACATCGGAACGAGGTTTCCCGAGAAAAACACCGAACTACATCTTGCAATGGGCACTGAACACAGGAAGCTGTCGTCGGTACAAGAAGCCAGGAAAAAGTTTCAGAAGCAAAAGGGTTTGTCCTTGGACGAAGATTCTTCGTGCGTCGATGCAAAGGATTGGTGGTCAAAGAGTAGGTCACAGGAACGATGGAAAGAGAAGAGCGAGTCAACGACGGGTGATGGTAACTAGCATTTTCTTTAACCAGAGTAACGGTCTCTCCTTCCTTAGTTCTCTTTGGTTTGCTTTCTTCCAAGTTTTATCCCTACTGCCTGTGCCCCTTTGATCTTGCGCCCGATCCCAGGTCTGGTCCCACATGTTTGTTCTTCCGAGAGGCACGTTGGTGCTACTCTTCATGAATTCGGATGTAGGAATCCCAGGGTTTGGTCCATGTTGGTTGTTTTGATTTTTTGCTGTCCTTGTTATGGTCGAGTTTGTGGTGTTCAGAATTGGAAACGCAAGAGTTCGAGGTTCTATCGATGCGAAGCTAACGGCGGCCACCTGCACAGCAGGTGCGAGATCTTGAAACGAGCCGACAAAAATTGACTTACTCAGTGTTGTTCTCATTGGCTTCTGCCATTTCCTGTTGCGAAAATGGCAAACGTGAACAGTGATCTTCGTTTTGTTACATCACGGAGGCAAACGTGTGTTGAGATCGGAAATTTTGTGTGCAGGAAATAACGAGGGAACAGGCTTGTGTGTTTGGCGTCGTGTTTGCAGCTCATGTTGAGATCAGGTCTGTTGCAGGATCGTTTTGTGGAATTCAGTTGACATTTTCACAACTGCAAAGTAAGTTCTATGTGTGAAGTGAACGTCTTGCACAGTAAGTTTGCCTGAAACAATGGACAAACGATACTTGGGTCAGATCAGACCTCTTGAGTGTGAGGGTTCACTGTGGACGAGGTGAAAAAGATGGTGGAACCCGAGTGGAAGTTGGCGCACCTGTACCATGGGGTGTTGAGCACCACGTTTGGGGTGAAGACCCACGGTTGAAGTTGCTTTGTCCGACGCATTTTGAAATTCGTCCTCAAAGTTTCCTTTCTGCTGTGTCGGATGAAGTGACCTTCAACTTTTTTGTGCATGTGTGTCCACTTTGTACTGTGTGTTTTGAAGTGGTGGCACATTGCATGCGTTTTTATGTCCCATCCGACTGGAAATTGGTGATTTGCTCAAATTTTTGCGTCAGGAAACACTGGGAGCGAGATACAAAAGTGCATGACCACTGTTTGTTTTGACCCGCCTGTTGCAATGGGTTCGACATGGTTTGTGTTCCTGTACGTTCCGAGCTGTTGCTCACCAAAGCAGATTGTTTCCCTCCCAACTCTCCTCGGTCCACGCAGGTTCACTCTGCTTGATGGCGCTTGCAGAAGAAGCAGCTGCCGCGCAGCGGGGCAGTTCGTCCGGAGAGGGTCTGGAGGACGTGGAGGAGGAAGTGGAGGACGCTCTACAAGATCCCGCAGTGCGATCGAGCTCCGTGTCGGAGGACGAGCGGCTCCGCGGGGAGGAGCAGCGGCGGCCGGGGAAGCAGCAGGACGTGACGGACGAACTCGCGCTGCCGGAGGAGGAGTCCACGCCCACACTCGTAGCTCACAGGTAAGGTTCGGCAGCGTTCTAGTTTGAATCTGGTCGAGTTCCTTCCTCTGACACACAAAAGGCTGAACCTTCAACTATGTGCTTGAGCTGTTACTTTCATGTTGTTCGGCACTTGTGTGTTTTACACAAAGTTTCCGAGGATATCTCTTGTGCCGTGAAAATGCTTTGCCTGCACACAGCTTCACCTGAAACCCGTTTGCAGAATGTCTGAGAGCAGCAGTCCGCGCGTCTCCCACAGCAGAGACCACGTGACGACCATCTCGGTCGGCGGCGCTGGTGGCGGTGGATCACGCAAGGGGCGCGCGGAGAGTGCGGAGTCGACGCCACATGAACATCGCGACCCGCGCCTCTCGCTCCGACTGGACGAGGAGATCACCCTCGGACAGGTAGGAGAGATACGGCGCTGTACGATTGATGGGGTACACATACAGATGGCGCAGAGTCGGAAGCTTTGTTCAAGAATGCGTCAAAGTTTGCACACACACAAGCACACACACACACACACACACACACACACACAGAAGTGCACATCATACGCTTCGCGACAGGACGAGATTCAGTACGTGGAGCCACGCGGCCGGACGGGGAGTCGCGAGGAGGCGTCGCCGGCGCGCCGCAGTCGCACCTCGTCGTCGTCCTCGCTGCACAGCGACGCCGACAGCGGCGTCATCCCCGGTATGGGCGACTACACCGAGGCGGACCTGAAGCGCCTCGAGAACGACTACCGCCTCCCCAAACGAAACAAGGTGCGCAACTTCAAGCCGACAGGCCTTGCATTGCTTTCTTCGTTTCTCGTGTGAGAGAAAACATTGGAAATTGCAGAGTGTAGTTTTGAGAAGTCGGAGTCCTGCAGCTGATACTTTATCGTGAGTGACAGTGCAGGTGTAAATTACAATCACCTCTGTTGTGGGAAAAGCGTCCACAGAAAGCGGTGTCCGCCCACACCAGTTTCACGAAACCTTTGAGGAATTTGAGATTCTGCATGTTTTGACCTGCACGTTTGTTTCACTTCGTAGTCTGCGAACAAAGATGAACAGAAAAAGTCCCGCAAGGTAAAAAAATGGAACTCACATCGGTCACTCACCAACTACTTTTGTCCAAATATTTCTGCGAATAATATTGACAAAGTTGTGCTTTGAACGTGTCGCAAGAGTCAAATGAACAGAACAGTAAGAGACAATCATTAATGAATGTACTTTTGATTGGAATTAACACGTCAATGTTCTCACCAGAAGTGCCCGATAATTTTGCTTCCTTGAAATGTGCGTCCCAACTCCGAGAGTCCGACAAGACAAGATCACTACAACTGAATTTTGTGTGAAACTGCAAAAAAGGACGTGAATCCAGAATTTTATTTCTGATTTTGTTGCTTCAATCGCTTTGTCATTGCTGAAATCTCTCGATCATGATCGTAACAAGATGTTGCTTTGCAGGACGAACTGATCGAGTTCAAGTTCGGAACCTTGGACCGAACTCAGGACAGCCTCCCAAACAAGAGACAAGAGCCGCCGCAGCAAGTTCCAGCGCAGCCCATCACAAGCCTCCGCAGCCTTCGCCAGGCCTACGCATCCAGGTAAGCGACGGCTCCAACTGTCCATTCGTCTCCTGTGTTGACCACCACATGAGAATGAAGCGTTCTGAGGTGTGAACTGTAACTTGCAAGATTCAACTTCCAAGATCTGTGCAAGAAGCGGACGCCACTTTTGGAACCTGTTGTTGTGCTGTACCAACCTCTGCCATAAGAGTACTCGTGTGGATTTTGCTTTGTGTCGTAGCACCAGCCTTTTTTCCCACGCAGCACTCATTTGTTTGTGACGAGTTCACTTGCGTTTTTCGCTGTATTTATGTTCAAATCTCGTTTTATGTACAGTGACAGTGACGAAGGGTAAACACCACCCACCCTACGCTCACGCACGCGCGTTGAAATGATGCTAAGCAATGACTAATTGAGTACTCACATTCGTGTGATTGTAATTCAATGTCATTTGTGGATTTCGAATGGCAATAAGAACAGCAAATTGTGGACGGTTAAATGTTAACATCGTTACAGAACAATCAGGGGATCCCTCGGAATGTTCCGTTGTCTCACAAAGAATCTGTTGATGTACCTCTGGGTCCTTGACGTAGTTTCACTTTTTCTTCTTCAAAAGAAAACATATTTGTGATCTGTTTTCTTGGCGCTTCCACTTTTTAACGATAATCCGCAAACAAAAAATGCTTGACTTTGATACTTTCCGGGTTGTGCAGCAATCCTTCTTTCGAGTCGAGTTGGCTCAGCTGGCTCCGAGCCCATGGCTGCAGGGCTCATCCAAAATCTGAAGCTACCCACAGGGCACAACAAGGGGAGTCACCTGCAAAAATACTTCGCAAACTCGCACGCACCACAGATACATACACACCATTCCTTTTTTGCCCTCCCCCCGCCCCGTACAAAACATTCTTGCCTCTGAATACGTTCGTTCAGCAGGTTGTGAATAAATATAATCAACACACGTACGCTTGCAAAAAGATTCAAGCCATTGCCAGGGCCTTTCGGTGCAGCGTTTGTCTACACCGACAGATGTTCTTGTTCTGGGATGTTCTCTCACTTTTGCGTCACAGTTCTCTTGGATTAGACTTTAGTTTGTTTCCGCTCGAGTCATTGCGAGGTAGCTGAACGAGTAACCATCTCGCACCAACTCTCAAGCGAACTTCCGACAATGTAACTTCTGTCCAACATTCACAAAATTCACCTCCTTTGTTTGACGGTGTTTTCTAAATGGGCTCTCAAAACATCTGAACTCTGGTAGCAATTCATACATCTTGGATTTTACGAACTTCACTCATTGAAACAAACGTGCATGTTGTGTGTTGTCGGTAACACAAGAGAAGAGCTCGCAGGTACAGTGGAGTTTCTCAATCTGCTTCTCAGGGCGCCGCCTCGCGAGGAGTCTGGTATCTACGAGCTCGACAAGAAGCCGCTGTTTGTCTACACCGGCGAGGACGTCGACGCGCAGGAGCAGTCGGCGCTCTTCGCGGCGCTGGGTCCCGCAGCCCCCCGCGCGCCCAGCCCGCCCGCCTCACCCCGAGAGGACCCCGCCCCGCCCAGCCCAGTGCGCCACGCCTCGCCCACGCCCTATGCTCCACCAAGCCCGCTGCGGCGTGCGCCGCCCAGCCCGCTCGGACCGCCCAGTCCCCGCGGATTCGGTCCGCCGAAGGATGACGTGCAGCTCATGCACGAGCGACGCAACAGCGGCAGCGTCACTCCGCCGTCTCCCCACAGACAGTTCTCATTAGAGAGGTCCAGTGAAGGAGACGCGGTGAGCACTTGCATTTCTCCCAATAAGAAATGAGTTTGGGATTTTTAAGCGTGTGGTCCCGAAGGGTGATACCACACGCTAAATGTACACACCAACAGACTGTATGGGGGTCCGGCCCTGTGTGTACAGCGGGTCGCCCCAGGGGGGGGGGTGTTGGACCTACTTTGGGAAAAATG
>JAAUXT010008297.1_pt1 | contig 14102 bp, 21 predicted proteins | sample 7278171 | NCBI WGS metagenome assembly JAAUXT01 (sample SAMN14350112, study PRJNA611818) | marine sediment metagenome | isolation source: surface marine sediment (1.8m) | place: French Polynesia: Moorea | collected 2018-08 | reverse complement strand
TGAACCAAAAGAGCCCAAAAGATCCCAAATCAATCCTCATCTTGACCATGAAACTGCTGTACACATACTTTTGGAAGATGCTGCCTATAGGTGCTTTGATTTGGCTCGCATGGATTGGCTCATTTGAGCCCAAATCGCACAACCCTCCTCAAATCACGTAAAAATATGTTGGTGGATATTCGCAATCAATAATCAACCCAACCTTGGCCTGTTCTGAGTCCTGAGTTCCGAAGGTTCGCGCAAATTTATTTGTTGATTTCTCGCGATAATATCAATTACCAAGCAAGCGCTATTTATCTCGGTGGGATGCCAATACTTTCCGCCTGCTGAGTTGAGGAATCTTTATCAGTGTCAAAGTACAAACAGGGTGAACAGCCCTTGATAACAACAAAACCGGCGTTCAAGTTGGAGTCCCTGAAGGTGCGCAAGGGTTCGCATTCTGCTTGACTGAGATTCGTTCGAGTGCAACCTGAAAGTGAGAGGTACATGGAAGAGTATAAGATCGCAATGGCAGAAAGATAGGATAAAATTATGTACATTGGGCCTGAATCCTGGAAAGGCGTGTCTCCTGGCTTGGCAAAAACATCCTCACGATTTCGGCCAACGTGTCAAGGCACCAAGGTAACATCTATTGCAAACAAGTCATTGGCGAGGTTCAGCATTAAAGAACCGAATGACATCGGTCCGGTGGCTGTTAATTCCTCCCCAGACCGCACGGAAGATCCGTAGAAACCTCAAAACACACAGCATCAAACATGTGGTGAGTTGGGAGATTCCTGCTCAAATCACCAAATCCCTCCCTGCGCTGTCACTCAGATTACGTCAGCCACGAAAGACCATACCGATAGAATCGTGCTAAACCACCCCATTGTGAAAACAAATGTTTCCGTGCCTGAAAATCAAAGTTCTTGCGGGCATTCGAACACGGTGAGACGTCGCTCAGATTTAATTTTCTCCCCATTTTTGGCAATGAAATCACAATCTGTTGTGTGGAAAATTTACGGTTGTCACGATTCAACACAAGTTTAAAATACACCAAGCAAAAATGCAATGAGCAAAACAAGCGCAACAGCGCCACAACGTGAACGATTCTCTTCTCATCCCCATTTGAAACATTTGCATTTGTGCAGCTATTCAACCTCCCACAAACAGAACACTGCTCTGAAGTTACAGAAAGGAAGATCAGGGCAAAGTCGATTCTCTGGCGTTGCTCGAGCGGGTCTATGACCCGAATTACATGCCGCGTAACCTGACCAAAAGTTCTCTAAAAGGCCCTTTCAATCATTTTTCATGTTAATTCTTTTGCGGCAACACCATGGCGAACATAAGACTGAAAGCGCGTTCTGTTTGCAGAGATAGACTTGGTGATCACGATGCGGGCCGGGGCGCAGGAGCAGTGGTCAGTGCGGCGCCCGCTCACACAGCGCGACTTTTCCAACACCGTCGTGGTCGTCGAGGAGCACCACGAAGGTGAGGAGAGCGCAGCCATGCAGGGTGCGTGCGCGTTAGGCTGCCAGCGAGTCTCTTTACCAAACACTCAGTTTCGCCTGTTTGAAGTGTGGACAACTTCTCCCCGCTTGCTGAAACGAAGGGGAAAAATGAAAGTGGGTGTCTGAAGGTTTATGCAGACATTCGCACACTTCCACATTATCTGTTTCCATTTGAAGTCAAAACTACAATGTCCTTTGAACTCCCTTATCTTTTTCCAGTGTTGCAGTATTGGTTCCAGGATTTTTCCCTGCCAAAAACTGGAAACGTTTTGGTGAGTCTTCGAAGAAAACAACGAAAATTTTGCTTGTTGCTCAGCGCCCTCGTGACTCTGAAAACATCTGAATGCTGTGGGTTGCCTGCAGCAAAATACCAAATTGTTCACCTGTTGAACCAATGAAAACAATGCGGAGGTTCAGCAAATACGTCCGCTTTTTTTCCGACGTGTCCCAATTACCTCACTAATGACCGACACATTTGCAGGTTCACATCGATGCACACAGCGACTCAGCCATACCCGAGTTCACACCTGACTTCCCCTGGTTCCGACGTCCGCAGAACACCCAGCAACTGCACGTTCTTATGCAGAACAACGACGTCTTCATCACGGTACGTATCGTACATCTGACACTTTGTTTCGGGAAGACGAAAGGATAAAACCAGAAGCATCTTTCTGTGGTCAAAGTACGGAACGAGGAGAAACCTGCCCCTCAACTGAACAATGAGATGGCCTTTTGCTGCATTTGACGCGTGCAAAAACAGGAAAAGCTTCAGGTCTCCATGCAGAGTTCAGACTCAACTGGATTTGCAAACTATTTCACTGGTGATCAGAAACGTTTTGCGCAGCAATGAACACAGATGTGTCTGTTGTTGGACATCGTTTTATCAACGTTTCTGTTCTCCCCAGTCTCAGTTGATCTGCAGACGTCTCACTGGTCTCGTGCTTCCTACAGGGCGCGGTCATGTCTCGGCTGATCGACAGGGTCATCCACATCTTCCCGTCGTGGAATGAGAATCAGACCGAGCCGCACAAAATGGAGTATTTGGGCATCGGCTGGTACGAACCGGACCCCAAGGTTCTGGACAAACCCACTGAGATCTGCATCTGTGAGGCAAGTGTTTTAGCTGCGGTTGCAACACCAAGCTGACAAGTTGAACGTTGTTGACTGTTGCTGGATCCCGAGCCAGTGTAGTTTTTCCCATTGAAGCGTTTCGCGGATATTGCCCGTCTTTGGGTCTCTATTTTCTTCGAGTCATTTCCCAGAGAATCTTGGATCTGATGACTTTGAACTCTTCATTGTTGACTTCGTTGAGAACTCACTCAGTTACAACTGTGTCTTCACAGTTTTACAACTCGTCAGTGACATCCCCGGTTCGGCAGTGTTCCAGTGCTGCAGAGCAGAAGAGTACCACCAACTCTACAGGCAGCAGCAACCGGGCGCCGGAAAAAGCCAGAGTCAGGGCTACAGACTGTCGAGTGCTGAAGAGGTAATTTTTGGCCAACAGAACAGGTCACGAGGTAGAAATTTCAACAGAACAAAATGGCTGCAATGCCAAGCGGAATTCCCACTAGAATTTAGAATGTGATGGCCAAGTAAAATTGACAAAGGTTCTTGCAATATTTGTACTGGTGATGCCTGGCAGGTTTGTGTTGGAGACGGTCGGCGAGGAGGCTGCCCTCGCGCTCCTGCGCCGCGGCGACGACGACTGGATTCCTAAAGAGAATATGCTCATTCTTGACATCGATGAAGACTTCTTCGGATGTGAAGCAGCTCAAACTAGATTTAAAGAGGTTCGTGACATTGACCTCCTCTTTCTTGGCATTCAAAGTCTTCCGAATTGGATCTTTGGTTGCCTTTTTGGCAAGGCCAGGGGTTCAAGCTGAGTGAGATGGAATCACGGTTGCCCGTCGATCCGTCATTGGTCTCGACAGTTTCACGTGTGTTGACCTGCTGTTACAGTTTTGGCGATGAGGGACAACAAGATATTCTCAAATGATGATCCTTGCTGCAGGTTGCTCTGGACTGGAAAGTTGTAAACAGACTGGACAACCTTGTGGACCGTCTCTTCTGTGTGAATGGAGTGGACTTGGAGAGAGCGACAGACAGTTTCTTGACGCGTCTCATCTCTATTGTGCTCAGCTCCTCTTCCACTCAGCAAACCGTGGACAAATCCGTCCGTTTCTTCAACAAACTGCTGCGATCAACGTGAGTACACGCCAAAAGCAGACAAAGAACATATTTCAGCTATGAGCGTCAAGCAATGCGGCCAGCCTGCTACTTCAGTTTGTACATGCCCAGCTTCACAAGTTGCACGTTCCAAGTTTCTGCAAACTTCGGTGTACAAAAATCGCACTGCCCTGCTGAGGATCGACTTTGATTTTTGGAAACTATTGCAGGTTTCACGTGATCTGTGACAAAGATTTGGACGGCACACCGATGACAAAAGAAACAATGATCTCGGTTTTGTACAGCATCGTGGAAGTCTTCCAAGTGTTGACAAAACAACAACTGAACCTGTTGACGCAGATTGGCTTTTGTTTGAGTGTTTCTCCCGTGACGTACATCATTGAATCTCCCGACAGTCTGCCTCATTTTGGAGTGTGTTACGGAAACACAGGTCCCGAAAACAACCTCGTGACGCACCATGTGCCAACAGCCTCGGAGATAGACAGCAAGCTGGCCGTTTTGCAGGATATCTTCAGAATCTTGCCCCATCCCAAGCATATCACTGTTGCCAGATCTTTCAGGGATGGTTACACTCCAAAAGAACACTTTTCGCGGATTGAGGATGGAATATTGACTGCTGTGAGGACTGTTTATCCGAGCTTCAGTATTGTGCATTACGACTCGAATCTGCTGGGAGGACCAATGGGGTGGGGCAAGAGGAACAACTCCGGCATTCTGCACTTTTGACAAACACTTACTCCAAAATAAATTGTTACAGTGAAAAAGGTCTGTTTTGCCAAACACAGTCAGGTTTTTTGCGAACAAAAAAGTACCGTTCGTCCACACGCGCAAGTTCTTGGACGTGCAGCGCTCAATCGTGCATCATGCATGTGTTTGACTTGGCACTGAATTTGGCCTTTATCAACAGCGACCCCACTTTCAGTCGACAAAATTTGTTCGATTCGACAAACATACCAAAAAGAAAACACTTGGCCGATCTGCGTGTGCACGTAAATGTCAATGCATCGTGATGTTCCGCGATGGCACTGTCGACTGTGTCAACACATACGCACACCTTGTTGCACGTTGGTTGACTGCTTCACCTGATCTGTTGAGCGCATTTGCGTCAGAACACAGCGCCCGAGATCCCGAGAATGAGCGCGACGCCCAGACCCCAGACGAACAGGACGTAGCCGCCGACAGCGTACAGCGTCCAGCGTCCCTGCACAAATGAAACGCAATGGTCAAGACAGAACCACGCCAGGTGCTCACTGGTCTGCTGCACGAAAACCATATTTTGCACGCTTGACATACATGTACGGCAACCGTGGAACAGTGTGGCCCAACTTTTCAAAACTCGATGCGAAATTTTCACAGAAATGTGTGATTTGGTGGAAGACAGATCTACTCTGCACGGATTTTTCGATTTGAATTGACCTTCCTGCAACTGTCAACAATCCAGAAAAAGTTTAAATCCTACTTTGCACTGAAACCTCAGCAAGAAGAGTCAGAACGTTTCAGATGGATAGCGTGAATGGCAGCACCTGTCCAGACTGTAAGCCATTCTTCTCGGGTTCAACCTCAAGTGGCTCCAACTCATCTGAAATTGCCTAAAGTGTCACTGGAAGGTGACATGAGTGCACACGCACATGACGGAATGGTGAGAGTTTCGTGCAAAACGAACGGTCCAGTCAAATCAAGTCCGCGATTTCTTGCTGCACTGAATCGGACACAGACAAGCAATGTTTACCACGGCTTTTCCCCACTTTGTTGCCACAGATTTACTGTACTTGCATCTTGTGTTTCCACAATTGCACTGTCAGCTGTACATTTCACCGTTTCTGTTGAGGTTACAACACCAGTTCTGCTGTTACGGCATAAACAATGGACTTCAGGCACCTGATTGTGAAGAAAAAACGCTGGGGCAGAAGGTGAGCAGGATGTCTACGAGTACGCGAACGAAGAGGAACGTGACAGCAACCCAGAAAATCCACCTGGGAAGGTTTAGAAGGTCGAACTGTACTCCAAGAGCGATGTTCACACCTGTTGAAAAGAATGACCTGTCCAAACTGTGCTCCGTGTAAACAACCGTGCACAGGGTACAACTGAGCCCGCTCTCGTTGTCATCTTGTCAAAAATAGCTTTAGTTGCCAATTCCACACAATCTTTTTGTCTGCTTTTGAGGAGGCAAAGAAGTTGACGAATTTTCTGCCGCCAAAGCGAAGAAAAGAGTCACAAGAAGCCAGAGTTTTTCCCCACCAGAGAGGAGACTGGCCGCGAATCCAATGGAGCCGTGGGTCCAGTTGAACATGTTCCTGTGCTTTGCGTCTTTTGGCGGCCTCAGCACTCCGAGGATGGGCTGCACAGAGGAGAAAAACATATTTGACATCTGAAACAAACTTCATTGTTCTCACAAACACCAAAAACACTTGTTAAACTCTTGGCACAGGAGTTCACAGCAAGAACCAGATTCTGCAAAAAAATCTAAGCAACAGAAGCACAGCAAGGAAAACAGAAAATCTTTGTGTTGGGAAAAACCTCAGTCATTGTCAACATCAGAGTGCAGAATACTAACGTTCACAATCACCAAAATGGTGACGAGAATTCCCAGCACTGGATGGAGAATGTTGTCCTGCAAGGGAAAGTATCTGAATGCATGTCAAGTTGCACCCGTTTCCATTGCACACACAATAGACCAACACGCAGACAGAAGAATAGATCTCGATTTAAGTTCCAAAAAGGTAAACGAGCGCTTCCACACATCTCGTCTCTTCGACGGATGGGGCACAAACTCAAATCTGTTTTCACTGCGGGGTGAACATGAATACTTTTGCACCTGCACCGATGTTGAGAAAATACATGTGAACATCAGAAAGTTCAGAAGCCTGGCCCTGGGTCACTTCACACGAACTGTTGGAGGTGAAGACCAAAAGCAGAACTTCGGTACTCGGGGTCTGCGCACCGTGTAGAAGGACCTGACTTGCAGAAAGATGAGCAACACTCCGAGAAGTGTGAAGAGGAGGCACATCGTCATCAACACCTGGTGAATCTGCAAGCAAAACTACACGCTCTGAGAACCCAAGTTGGACAAGTTGTGAACTTCTGAGGCAAACTGAGTGGAGCTTCTCTCATAAACCGCGTCCCAAGATGAGAAAGTTGTGCCGTTAGGTTTTCTTCTTTGCAGCATTGTTGCAGACCAGCTCCAAAAAAGTTTACCCTGAACCACAGTTGGGCTCCGAGTAGAGTTCGTCGTGTGAGGAAGGAGTCAGTCCTCTTCAAATAGCGCGCCAGGCTGGTTCCAGTGGCAGCGAAGAAGACCCAAGCGAGCACCATCAACACGCCTGCAGAGGGAAAAGAAAGTTCGGACGCATCCAGACAAACATTTGCAGAGGATACAACTCCAAATGTTGAGTACTTCAGCAAACAAATGACCAGATAGGATGACGATTTGTAGGACACACCGATTTGAAACATTTGAACTGCTGTTAAGGCGCATGTCAGAGCTGTTGACCAGCAGCTTCTTTTGGTTGTTTTGTTTGAGGTGATGACCACGGAAAGGACTCACCGTGCGCTTTCGCTTTTCTGATGTCCACACTTTTTCCGTTTATGTTTTCAGTGTTGGAAAAGTTCATCGGACTCGCGGAAACGATGGGATCCGTCGGGTGATGGTGCTTCACACCTGCAGGTAAATCAGCTTCCGCATGCAACAAATTTATGTGGAGGCAGGTGTCCATTGCTCACAACCTTTTGTTGTTGTTTGCCCATTATTTTCTTGAAATAGTACGAGGGACGTCGTTTAAGAGACCGCTCGTGCCCTGGCGTGTCTTCCACGTCCAAAAAGACATACAAAACTTTTACCCAAAGGGAAGAAGGATCATTGATCCACACTTGGAGGGCAATCTCATGCACAGAGGTCATCGCGAAGTTGCCCTTCTTGACCCAGATTTTCGAGGTCGACTGTACACTCCGAGCGGTCTCTTAAACGACATCCCTCGTACACATGAACATGAGGTCAAACATTTTCAGAGTGGGACGATCGGCTGGGGCGATCTGAAGGGCGATCCGGCAAAGGATGCAACGCAGTGACAGAAAGCACGAGTCACCTTTGTCGTCTACGGGCCCTCTTCCGAGCAGCACATAGTGGCTCGCCGTCAGGTTGGCCACCTTGTCTGCCTCACTGTTGGTGTGGTTAACAGTGTTGTACTTGGTGAATGTGCAGCTCAGTTGCTTGTCCTTGTAGGATCCGGTCCAGCTACTGTTGACAACTCCCAGAAGATTCTGAAGACGAACAGATACGTGCAAAAAGGCTGGGAAAACGTCTGCTTCAGAGAGACAAAAACGACTTTTGAGGGTGCATGCCCAAGTCAAGAGGCCGGTATCGTGGTTCCCTGACGGCTTCACCTGAACCCACGGTCGGGCCGAACATCATTTGGCAGGTTCGAATCAAGAACACATCAACCTTACGTCTGTTTGCGCTGCGCGAAATCGAACCGAATCTCAGTGACTCACGACCACAACCAGATACAGCCCCAAAGTTGAATATTCCACACCACTTCACACCACTGGACACTTGAACCTGTCTTGGGTTTTCATGTGCGCAGTTGCGATGTTATTGCATTGTGTGGAAGAAACTCACCTGTGTGAGGACTTCGTTCGAGTGTTGCATGTTGTAGGATGCCTGCACCACAAACTGCTGTTTTTCCGACCAATAAATGCAGTCCACCACTTTAGTGCCACCCTATCGACGGACGAAACACAGTTGATCAGTCGGATCCGAGTCCTGGGAAAACCTTGTTGCAGTCAGGAGTCACTGCCTCTCAAGGTTGGAGCTGTGCACTCGTTCGTTTTCAGTGCTCACACTTGACAGATTCGCACGGGAGCTCACCATGGTGTTGTCGTCCGACAGTCCCATTGCCGTCCATACACTGGGGGTCTGAATCAGAGTCGTGTCGATCGTGGCGGATATGGTGAATTTAGTTTTATCAGAATCCAGGGGTTTCCACATCAGCATGTTGGTGCAGTTGCTGGGTTCACACAGCTCTGGGTATCTGAAAAGTTTTTGCCTCTCGATGCTTTACAGGGTAGACCAAAAAGGGAGGCTGCACTCATGACAATTGATGGTCGACGAGAAAAACAGGAAGCGGGTTGACTGTACCTGAGGCATCCAATTTTCACGCCACAGTCCTTGGAATTCAATGCCTTCACGTCTGTGTTCAGACTCGAAGTTGTTTTTAGGCTCAACTCTTCCCGTGGAATTTGGAAATAAAGTCTATTTCCCTGACTGTGAACAACACTGGCTCGTATGCTGACAAACCAGGCAAGAACGTAGACGTAGGCAGCTGAATCCATCTTCCGAAAAGAAACTTCACTGGTCATGCACTCAATCAGTGCAGAAAGAAGCGAATGAACTTGAAGGGCAGAACCAGTGATGCCTTACATGTGGTCAATTTTTGTTCCTATCACAAGGAAATGATAAAATTACCAGTCATTCACTACTTTATTGATTCAAAGCGTGTGACATTTTGGCAAGTGCACCAGTCAGTCAATGGACAACTTATGCCGGGGGCGTATCTCTGACAGATCCACGGCCAACGAGAGTCTGAACCCAAACGGTGAGGCGCCGAAAGAGGACTTCAAATGTTGCAGTAACAGGTGTTTTGCGTCTTCATGTGGTGTCCACTCTTTTCGACAGACCTTCAATTCGAGTTTCACGTTTTGCGATTTTGTTTGAAAACAGATTCTGCTTTCATTGCAGACGCCAGTGAAGGACTTCGCGCCCCTATTTTTGTTAAATTTGACTTGCACCATGATTTGAGCATTTTTCAGACATACCAATTCAATGTTCAAAGCATATTGAACAAACTTTTGCATTTTTCTTGTCCGATGTTGAAAATACGTTCCTTCAGAAAAATAAGCTTCCTGCACGACCATTTCTGTTGTTCTCAAGGAAGTCACGTATGCAAAAGCCTCTGAGCCTACAGGGTTGGAATTCACGGCGACGATCGACAGACTTACGTGTCTCCTTTCGACACTCTGTGACTCCATCCGTCGGGTCCCCCAAGCAAGTTGGAATCGTACCAGACCCCCTTGAAGTGAGGAAAACTTCTCTGAAGTGTCTTCACAACTCCTTTCTCAATTTTCGCGGCGTGGTGCTTGGGAACGTATCCGTCTCTGAAAGACCTGCTCAGTGTGATCATCCTCGGCTCAGGAAGCGTATCAAAAATTTCTCGAAGCATCAGCAAATTGTGTTCTATTTCCGCTGCGGATGGATAATGGTGCGAGATGTACGTGTTGTCTGGTCCCGTGTGGCCGTGACACACCCCGAAGCTGGGGTGTCGCTTGGCGCCGGGTGCGCGATTCGAGAAGTCTGTGACCGGGGATTCGCTGAGGCAGAAGCCGAACTGGAGCAGCAGGCGCAGCTGACTCCGGGACAGACGACACAGAGCCGTGACGAGCTTGCGCACCAGTTTTACAACCTCCACCGCGTTCAACGTTCTGCTCGACTCGTTTTGCGTGCATATTCCTCTCCTGTGAAGGCAAAGTGTGTGGTCGGCAAACATAGATCCTTGTTGTTAGATATAGCGCAGAACGGATCTACAGGGCGGACCCCACTCATTTTCGCTTGAACTCGTGTGAGCCTCTGGTAAAACGCCGATGACACTCGTTTCAGTTGCACATATTCGGTCCCTTCCAGGATTTTTGGGCTCCCTCCAAACAGCCGGAGAGGATCTCAAGTTTTGCAGGCATTGACATTGTGTTCAATTTGGGGGAAATTGGTGCAGTTTGGACAACAAATCCACTCGACTGGCGGACATCGAAACGTACCCACTCTGTAGATTCTGCAACAGGCCTGGCATCGCAGCCTTCACCTTCGCTCTCGTGTCTAGCACCCGGCCAGTCATGATGTGTCTGACCATGCCAGTCAGGTACCTGTCCACTTCCTCTTCCAGCTCGACAGTGGTTACACAGAATATGCTCCCAATGAGCTCGCTCAGGTCTGTCACCGCGTCCCACTGCATGTCCACCTATGGAGCAAACCGGAACATCGTGTTCCACCAAACGGACAGAGATCCAAGAGGCCCTTCGGTCCAACACAGTGGACAAAGTTTCTCTTTCATAATTCAAGCTGATTCGGCTCCATTGAGTGTGTGCTTGACTGCAATCCCTGGGCGTCAAGCAGACTTACAAGTGCATGGTTCTCAAAGTTTGCGCAACAAACTCAAATTCTGACATGGTAGAGACAAGGACGCAGACCAATGCACTCACCTGTTCAAACCTCAGGTTTACTGCTTCTACTCCGAAGAAGTCCAGGTCCACGTCGAGGATGATTTGTTCCCCCGCAGAGAGCCAGCGCCCATCCCGCAGTTTTCGCATTGCAGCCAAGTCTCTAGAGCTCTCCATGTCACACCTACAGGCGAGAAATGGGCTTCGAAAACTCACGAAAAAGGAACACTACCGTGTGGTCATATGGTCCGCCATGCAGGCGTTGCAGGAGCAAACTCTCGGCATTGCAGGCGCAACAAACAAACAAGCACGCCTCCGTGATGTCATGCGTCCATGTTCATGTCTGCATGCAAACCTGCACAGTGATAGTGGGGAAGGGTTTGCACTGGTGACACAACACTCCCAATCCCCACAGGTGATGCACCGAACGACACCCCAAGAAGACCAACGTCGAAAATATCCTGATCAAATTACTGTCTGAGGCGGAGTAGTTCATGGCTTCCAGCCGACCTGATCACGACGTGGCAGAGTGAGGAGTTGACTGGCACCAGCTCCGGGTCGTCCTGCTGCTTCCCGCTGCGGCTGGAACTCCTCCGCTTCTTTCTGAAGTGTCTCGTGGGCTTCTTGCTCTTTGTTTCACCTTGACTGTCTTCGGTCTTTGGCTCCTTCGAACTTTGGTTCTCGGCTTCGTACGGAGAGTAACAGTCCCAGTGATTCGATGAGACAGCCTCGTCTGACTGCAAACGTAAAACTTGTGATAGAATTATGGTTTCTTTTCTTTCAGCAGCTGGCCATAACCAAGGGTCAATAGTTTTTTGTTGTTTGGTTTTGTTTGCATTGTGTTAATTGGCAGTCTTTGTCCTCCTGCGCTCACCTGACACACACAGATTTCCCTCTGTTTCGACGAGTTATCAGGCAGAAACCAGCCGACGTGAACCAGCGTCTTTTCATACCCCGCGCCGTTGTTGCCGGAGTCCCACGAGGGCCAGATGCTGACGACGCGCGACACCAGGCCGGACGCCACCGCTGCCTGCAAGTACGTGTCAACATCAGACCGGTCCAGCCAAAAGCGAACTTCCAGATACAACAAAGTTATTGCCGAACACACTCAATTTCAGCAGCCACGGACTCACAATGATGAACTGGTCATTGCCTTGCATCAGCGCCCGCAGCTGCTCTGGAGCCTGAGGCCACTGGAACCACGGGAAGTTGGGGCGCATTTCCGGTGGAGCGTCGTCGGAGTGAGCGTCGATGTGCACCTGGTGCACAACAATGGAAGTAGATGTTTCAACCACTGAAACAAGCGGTGCGTCAAGCACAACACACAACCAGTACCGCGACTGACGGTGCAAGCAATCTCAGGTGAGTGGTCTGGAACAGACCTGCGAAATTCTCCACTCCAACACATCAACAGGCAAACAAAACAGACAAACAGTAACAGAAAGCTTGCATGAGAGGAAAGGGCAAAATACCAGGGTGACACTAGAATTTGAAAACGAGCGATCTTGAAACCAATACTGCAGCACTGAAAGCAAAACAATCACGTTTGAAGTTTGTTGATCCAAGAAATGAGCCGGACACACGACACTTCGGTGCTTTGTTTTGTTTGCACGCATCCAATTCCACAAGAAACCGCCAACTGGTGTCGGTGGATGCTTGGTGAAGAACAACGGACTCAAGACAGTTCAAAGTAAAGTTGGTGGACCAGACGAGAGCAAAGGATGAGGCCAGCACCCTCCACCCCGATCATGGACCAGTGAGCTAGTGAACAGAAAATCACTGGTCGAACCACTGGCAAATGGGCATTTCACCTGTAGATCTATCAAGCGTTCATGCAATCAAGTCCTCCACCTGAAATACACAGAGCTCTAGATCTACGCACGGACGCACACACACACTCACAAATCGGTGTGCGCACAAAAGCACACACACCTTCGTGATGTTCTTCAACGACGATGATTTGGTTCGAGAAATGGTCGTCCGCAGATCTGTTCTGCTGAGCTGCTCCTTTGTCCAGTGGCTTTGGTTTGCTTGATAGATCTACTTCTCCAGTCCGATGGAATTCATCGGCAGATTTCTGATCGACTGAAGAGCCTTCACCGGATGTGACTTGATCTACAGATCCAGGGTCAACTGTCCCCCTTTTGTCTGGTGCCAAGACATCCCTCAACAATTTTGCTACGCGTTCGTGCTGCACTTGTGATTGCAGAGAGCTCAGGATCCGAAGCTCAATATGCGATAGAGGCTGCTGCACACGCCTGTCGCTGTCCAAACTCAAACGTTGTTCCTGTGGGACTTTCCTGGGCTTCACTTCCGTCCCTAAAGATTCAATCTTGACTTTGTCCCCTTCGAATGTTGCCCCCTCTGGAGCGCGATCCTCAGGGATCACAACTGAGGCTTGGAGTTGTTTGTAGGAACAACCGGATTTGCTGGTTGCTCGAAAGTTGTTGCACAGCAGAGTGACAAACACGAACACCAGAAGCAACAGCAAACTCTGCATCAGACACGACTTCCTGCAAGTCGTCAGCTGCATCTTGTCTGTCCGATGTCTGGACTTCAGTGATCGAGATCTGGACATTTAGATCCAGTCCAGATCTAGGCTCTGGATCTAGATGTTCTACCGGTAGACTATTTGGTCAGTTCATGTTGCCTGAAGTTTCAAAAGTGCAATCTACTCGTTCAAAGTTGACGTGACAGGTTTTGTCTTGCTGCAAGAGCACGGACACCACATGACCAACATCAACGTCGACGTTCGCGTGCAAATCGACGACGTCTCTTTCCCACGCGTTGCCGCGAAAATTGCGAAGTGCCGCGCAATGCGCACTTGCTCACTCAATCGCCAAAAGATCAAGATACAGGGTGATGCTGTCCAATTTACAAAGAATTCTTGCTTCACTGACATCCATGAATGCGAGCAGAACAATGTTTCACCGAGAAGACCCCAGAGCGATTCCGAGGAAGTTCGGGCTTCCAGCATTCTCGCAGCTGTAGACGTGATGCTCTAAATTTTTCGCATCATCGAACGACACCCACGAGTGTGTTCGATATGATTTCCTTATTATGATGAGTCACCTTACATTGTCCGAATCTCTTTATTATTCATCGGTTCATCGACTAATCGAGTTCCTGTTGCTGCTTTACGCTTTCCGCAAACAGAGTTGTGATGTCTGTCACCGAGAAGAAACATCACGATTATTGATTTACGTGACATCATGATCCGAG
>JAAUXT010086128.1_pt1 | contig 14103 bp, 11 predicted proteins | sample 7278171 | NCBI WGS metagenome assembly JAAUXT01 (sample SAMN14350112, study PRJNA611818) | marine sediment metagenome | isolation source: surface marine sediment (1.8m) | place: French Polynesia: Moorea | collected 2018-08 | reverse complement strand
TCAAGTTGAGGATTCGTCCCGTCGAGGCAGATGCTCCTGCAGCGTTCATAGGCTGGGCCGTTCCGCCCCTTTAGGAAAGGAACGACCCAGTGTTTATGTGCATTTCCCACCATCGCCCCTTTTATAATTTGTGATGCTTTGACGCTCAGCATCAGAACTTGGACAGAAGTACGCCGCTAAAAATTATCCTAGTCAAGGCACCCCAATTTGCAGGTTATTCACGGCCCCAGCACAAAACCTTCGCATGAAGACCAGATTTCGACATTGAGGTTGAAGAGTGAGTTCCAGCTCAACTCGTTGGCAGGTTACGTCGAAACGCCGTGGTGGGGCTTTGCTCAGAAAAAATAACTGCACATGCTTTCTGTATTCTGTTTTGGTGTCCTCAATAAGGTCAGTCTTCACGCTCCCAAAAATAGACTGAACACAAATTTGGAGCACAAGGTAGAGTGTCCCACTCAAGTGCACCGTGTTTCTGCGACGAGCACACAGACTGAACATGCTCACAAATCCGGTTGTGCAGTTGTCCTCGCGATGCTCGTTGCGAGGCAGAACGATCCGGCCGAAGCCGGAGGGGCAGGACGTGTACGCGTTCCTGGGCGTGCCGTACGCTGAGCAGCCCGCGAGGTTCCACTACCCGACGCCGCTGCAGCTCTGGGCCGGGTGCAGGGAAGCCACCAAATATGGTGAGAATCCGAGAGCGCTTCTCTTTGACAAATGGAACCCCTGATAAGTGATATTGGAGGCATTAGGAACTCGCAGAAGCTGTTTTTCTTCTAAATCCCCGCGGTGCATCAGACAGGAGAAAGGCGAGGCGCTCAGCGCGGTAAACAAAGGCGTCTCTGTTTGCTTCGACAGGCCCCGTGTCCCCACAGGAGACGTCGTATTACGACGATCTGCAGTTCCCGCTGCGCGTCCCGAGCGCCGTGTCGGAGCAGTGTCTCTACCTGAATGTGTGGACCCCGACCCTGGAGCCCGGCGCGCGCCTCCCGGTCATGCTCTGGATCCACGGAGGAGGCTTCATCGCCGGTCAGGCCTCTCACCCTCATGCCTCACAAACAGATTCTTTTCGGCCGCAATGGCTCCTTCGGGAACCAGGCTGTTGAACCTGTGTCTGTTGGAATTGAATCTCCCCACCGTTGAAATCGATCTTGGTGAATCAGACGAAAAGCAGTTTGACGAAAACCAGGCGCTCGTTATCACCAGGAAGGACGGAGAATCTCTTGAAAAGTTCTGATCCACGTTGTTGTCAAGCGCTGCGGGCGCACACAGAGCACGAGCATCCGAACCGGGACCGTATTGGCCTCATCTCTCTTTATTCACATTTATGTATTCAGGATGGAGCAACCAGTACCAGGGGGTGGCTCTCGCCTCCGCCTGCGATGTCGTCTTCATCTCCATCAATTATCGCCTCGGGGCCTTCGGTAAAGCACTGCTTCTTTACGGCCTGTCACCCTCCCCACCCTGCGCCCCGCGGGGAGTGTCGCACTGTTTGGAGCAGCAAGTCAGCGACCGCGGCAGCCTGATATATCCCGAGTCCAGCTGCATAAATCAGACCTTGGGCTGGGATCATCTGGGCTCCGCGCGAAACTGAGTCGCTTCACCGCACCCAGACTCGGGCAGATTGAAGACGCAGATAGAGCTGACGAAGATTGGGATTCACAAGGCCAATCAGGCGCGGCCCCGGGGCTCCTACTCTCACTAATTCTGCGCCTCGGATTTGCTTTGGCATGAGATTTCACACCCTGAGGCTGTGGAACTGGATTGCAAACAGAGCAATGTGTGTGCGTGTGTTTGTGTGTGTGTGTGTGGTGTGTGCGTGCGTGTGTGCGTGTACGCGTGCGTGCGTGTGCTGTTGTGCATGACTTGATGAAAGAGCCTTCGTTGCTCAAATAACTTGAGAAACGTGAACGAGGCTTGTGACGTTGATGGTGGACGCACCGTGAGCATCTCGTGCTGTGATCCTGTTTCCTGCGTCTAATTCGATTTCCCGGCTGCAGGTTTCATGGCTTCTGAAGACGCCTCCCTCCCCGGGAACTTCGGCTTCATGGACCAGGTGGAGGCGCTGCGCTGGGTGCAGAAGTACATCGTCAACTTCGGGGGAGACCCGGACAGGGTCACCATCTTCGGTGAAAGTGCAGGTACACACAGTTGTGCACAGGCAACATTCTCTGTGGGAGACTCAAAATTGCATGGTGTGAAAAATATGTTTTGAGTGCCATGGTGGAGTGTTCAGGCATCGCGGACTCATTCTGCGCGGCGTGTGTTGCAGGTGGAATGAGCGTGTCGCTGCACGTGATCTCCCCGGAGTCACGTGGTCTCTTCAGGCGCGCCATCTCCCAGAGCGGAACCGCCTTCTCCCACGGCTTCCTCACGACCAGAAGGAGAGCCGAACTCGAGCTGCAGAAAGCTCTTATCAAATTAGGTTCTGCACTTCCGCATTGTCAACTACAATTCAATCTGAAGTCGCCCACCTTGTCTCCCTCTGTCTCCCCTGGGCAGATTGGTCGTCTCCACACGCGTCCGGCTCCACCCGCCTCGGGCCCAGTGGGGAACTGTGAAAAGGTGGCGCAGATGGGAACATGTAGCTCCAGCAAAGCACAACACACGGTCGTCATTTGTGAATGAATCTGCCCACGGGGACAGTTGGTCCTGCAGGTTGAATGTTCCTTCACCACCCTCTCGGCAGCTCTGAGATTTGCTCAGTGCGCCATAGAAGAGGGAAACAGGCCTTTTCATTATTGACGTACAAATTCTTCAACATGCAAAGCCGTCGTGATGGACCTGCCAGTCAGGGAATAGGGATCGCTTTTCCCGCAGCTGATTGATATTCATTTTTTGCAGGATTCCATGGCAGAAAGGAAGGGAGATTAGGCTTTTTAACGTCCCTTTCAACTGCTGAGTTGGTGGCAAAAACCGGCCTGCAGCCTTTCAGGCCGGTAATAGACGGCAAAATCCTTCCGGACTCTGCGGACTCGGTGTATGAGTCGGGGCAGGCTTCCCGCGTGGACCTCCTGGTCGGATGCAACAGCCACGAAGGCGTGCTCTTCACCATCGGGCCCATGCCCCTCAAGAAATTCAAAACCCTCGACGACGCCAAGGCGCTCGTCAGGAGATTCGTCCAGGAAGCTTTCTACGACAGAGTCAGTGACCTGGACGGCTTCGCGGGTGAGGTGATCCAGGAGTACCTGTTGTCGAGGGGCGAGGAGCCCGATTTCGAGCAGGTTCGGAGGGGGATGGTGGAGCTCGTCGGAGACGTCTGGTTCGGCGTCCCCACCGTCAGCGCGGCGGACGCGCACTGTGGTGAGGCGTTCCCGTGCGCTGCTACCGCGCAGCTTCCTTGTTCCTGCGTCAGGCAGGGCGTCTTTGTGGAAGTCGTTTTCTGTTTCGTCACAGATTCATTTGGGCACGGACGTGACATGACATGACATGACACAGACCCAAACACCCTCAGCAGACAGACAGACAGACACACAGACACAGACACAGACACAGACACAGACACAGACACAGACAAAGACACACACACACACGCACAATCTTTGGTGAAAACTGACATTTCTTTGCCAAATGAAGCAATAAGTTTCAAAGTCAGAGTGCTCCAAAAATGCATGTTTCCGTTTCCTGTTTGCAGCGGCATCACGGACGTACTTGTACCGGTTCTCGCACCGCCTGTCCGTGTCCCCGTATCCAGGCTGGGTCGGTGCAGACCACGCCACCGAGATGTTCTTCACTTTGGGAGACGTCTACGCCAACAGGCTCCCGTTCCTCAGTGAAGAGGAAAGGCACTTGAGCCGGGACCTCATGCGGCTCTGGACCAATTTCGCCAAGACTGGGTAATGGAGCAAATACGTTTCCTATCGACCGGTCCGCCACCCGAGCTCCACAGGCGCACAGCTCCTTATCGCGCCATCGAGTCTGAGAAAGCTTTTTGTATTTCACAGCGACCCTTCCAGAGACGCTGACGACCTTCAGTGGCCACTTTACAGCAGAGCGGAGAGGAAATATCTTGAAATCAAAGGAAATGGACAGTTTGGCATTGAGCGGGACTTGCTGTCGCGGCGGCGTTTGTTCTGGACGACGCTACTGCAGCGATACAGAACCAGGGACGGCCGGGTGCTGGCCAAGTATTGAGATTTCCGTCGCCTTCTCCTCGTGCCGTCAACTGGACGATCAGGTTTCTTTTCATCTCTGTGGGAAACGTGTTTCTTTCAAGAGAAAATTGATTTGCCAAAAGACCTTTGCGGTCGTGTTTTGTTGCGCCGTCAAAAGCGACGCTTTTGAACGAGGCTCGAGTTTTCTGCTCAGTTTACAACAAACGAGCATTCGTGGTCAAAGTGCGTTGTTTCGGCGTGCTATCGACGCACCGCAGTGGTTGAAACAAATGACCCGAACGTCCCTTTGCTGTCCCGGTGCCATCTGACCCAATTGATTGTCCGTGGAGCCTCCGAATTCGCACCCAATGCGTCAGGACCGTCCGCAGCCCGACACCTGACGAAGAACAATGATCTCCTGTTCAGATCTCTGCGATAACCATCCCCAGTGTGCACAGCCATCAGGGAAGAGAACTGCCTGCAACACAACTGCACTTAAATCTCTTCTGCTTTTTTCTCTGTCGTCAAATTCACAGGCGTTGGCACAGCAACTGTCCCGCCTGAAACTGATGATGAAGAATCGACTTCATTCATTTTGCATGGATTTTCTGGTTGATGTAGGTTTTCCCGCCGTTGCCTGTCGCCCCCCAGCCTCAAGTCAATCGAATAATTGGGTCTCTCTCAGACCTTCACCTGTAAATCTTGCTCAACTCCGACATTCCCTCATCTCTTTTCACTTTTTCTCTACTCCCACAACCATAGGCCACGTATGTTATGGACTGTAATTTGTCCCTGGGACATCATTTTGTTGTCATGGCGACAGACGTCTGTTAGTGGTAGATCACGGCTGCATCGCAGGTGGCGCAGAAAACCTGTTCCGCCCAACTATCGGTCGGCGCTGAGAACGCAAGGAACAAACCGTTCTGGAAGCAGTTCATCTTTCCTCTTTCGCTGTGTGTCGTGTCATGTGGGTCTGGTGGTGTCTGCACGTGTTATCAAAGCTTGCTGGAAACCAGAACTGATTTTGCAAACTTTCTTCGGGAGCGAAAACGCTTCCAAAGAACACACTGCGTGTTCAGGAAGATTGAAACATGCCTAAAATTGACAAATCTTTCAGCACAATCCCACAACAAATTGAACAAACTGGGTCCATTCTTGTCAGGATAGACCGGTTGTCCTGTGTGTCGCTGCGCGCGACCTTGTTATTGCAGGGTCAACTTATCTGAAGCAATCTCATGAATGACAAAGGCGGGTTATGAATGTGTCGGGAAAGTTACCGACGACAGGAAATGAGGAAGAGTCTGGACACGCAGCAGGAGCCTCGGGCCCAGCGACCTCATCAGCCATTTCATCCGCGGAGAGACGACCAGTGTTGGGAAGTTGCGCTGCAGTTTAGCAAAAAAATATTCATGCTGAATTATTTGTGGGTCCAAAAAGCCTGCTCTCCTGCTTGCTGTAAATGTTTGAAGCTTTCGGTGCCGCAAATCTGCTCCTCCCAACCCAACCGCGAAGTGATTCCCCTAATGCGCGTGCACGTTTTGACAAAGAGAAGCTTCGTGTGGTCCGCGAGGCCTTTTGAGTGACCTCCCTATTTCGGTGTGTGTGTGTGTGTGTGTGCGTGTGTGCGCGCGTGTGTGCGTGTGTGTGTGCGCGTGTGTGTGTGTGTGTACGAGGATCTTGGTTCGTGTCCAACACCGTGCGGAGCTGCAGCCACAGGTGCAGCTGTCTTGATTCTCCAGGTGAGGCTCGTCATCGCTGCAGACAACGAGAATAATCGTTCTGGACAGAACGTGACTGCATCGTTTACCTCTGCATCAGCTGAGCACACAGACCGAACCCGAAGTCTGACGTTAACAGCTGATCTTGCCTGATGCGAGGCATTAATTATTCAGAGATCTGTGTCGTGCGGAGAGAGAGCAAGGGCGGAGTACATTCTCAAATCTGACGTTTTGCAGACTGTAATTTGTGTTTCAGTCAATCATGTTCGTTTTGATAACTGGACACAAACAACGAGACCATGTGCTTCAAAGAGACAAACGCACAGTGCACAAGCGACGAACAATGCCGCTGAACAACACTCAAGCGGAAGGAACCCGATCAGTTTGAGTGACTTCCGTTTCCGTTTACAAGGAAAGTTTTTTGTTACTTTCTATGCGTTTGTCAATGAGCGTGTCTCGCACTCTGCAGGCTTGAGAACCAAATTACACTACAATTTTCTTCGGGTGCATCATCAGGACCTGTCGGAAATGGCTTCAAGACCTTCATCAGGCGGCCTCGCCATTAAGCCGGTGTAGACAGACGGAGCTGAGAAAGCTTTTACGCTGAGCACCCCGCGTCGCTGGAGGAGCCGCCCTCAGCCCGGCGCAGTCCACGCTCGCTGCAGCGCTGCGTCCCACACGCGTCATTCACGCGTCATGCGCGATGCGCGCCCCGCTGATTGGTTTGCCATCGGTGAAGTGCCGAGTGCACCTGATCCCACAACACCCGCCACACGCGCTCATGACTCTCTTTGCTCGCTGTCCACTCTGATTCTCATCCAGAGACTTCCACATTGGTGGCGCCTGCCTCTGGACGTACGATTCCTGTACGATACGGAAGGAACAGGGCGGACTTTGAGGGAAACGGTGCTCTGGGTAAACTTTGAAGGCATGAAAGTACGTCTTTGGGCCGCCACCTTGAAAAATAGGCAAAGGTTGGAATCTTTCCATTGGGCTCAATCCAGAACACAAATCCGTTTGAAAAGAAGAAACGAGACGGGAAAGGCAAGGCTTCACGCTTTTCCTTCTGGAACCCAACCCACCAACAGAGATGATCTGCGAAGTGTGCGATTGCCTTTGTTGGGATGTACGATTCGTATCTGTGTGATCAAACATGCTGGCTGCAGCGCATTTGTGACAAGAGATAAAGCTGCTGCGTTCTGCTGCACACAGCTGTGCGAACAACAGCCTCGTGGTTCCATTTGCGACAACACGTGTTGGGCGAGTTTTGCTGAGATAGTCATCACGAGGAAGATCTTGCGTGGGCTTTCTGCAACAGCAGCGACGGTAGATGATTGTCGTTTGCTTCAGTTTTAATTTGACTGACTGACTGACTGACTGACTTTCACGCAGACTGTTTGACGTACATGTCAAACAGAAACCCAGGTGAATGATAATCATCCGTTCGTTGGCCATAGATGCTTTGGTGCCACTTCAGCGCGTGGCGTCAGAGGCGATGTTCTCGTTGTCCGAGCTGCATTATTGTCGCCAAGATACGTATCTGGCTTCGCAAAGCAAATGTCAAAAGCAACTTTGAAATGTCAAGCTCAAATGCAGGTGATGTTTCAGAGAACACAGAAGCGTGTTGATCTGGAGCCGTGGAGAGCTCGCTGCTGTTCGCGTGTCTGGGAGCCGTTTGCGTTGTTTTTACTTCAGACCTGGCGTTCCCAAGTGTCGTTCCTCCACAGACACAAACATCCGACAAGAAAGACTCCCCCGTGGTTGCAACACATTAGGTGAGCTTCTTTGTTTCTCCGGTCGGTCAGTAAAGCCCGAAAAGACATTCTTTTGTGTAAAAATCATCCAAGTAAAGAATTGCAATCAGCCAAAGAGAAGCAGCAGTGGGCAGAAAAACGGGAGAACTGGATCTTTCAATGACTGACACCTGGAAATGCAACGCTTTGTCACAATGTGCGATACTTATTCAAATTTGGCATCTTTTTATTGTCTAATGCTAATCGTGTTCATGAAGTTTGACCCGCTTCATTTACAAAACATCAAACAGCGGCGGACACTTCACTTCATCATTCCCAACACTGCGCAGCAATGAAAACTGACACCCGCGCCATTTGCACAGATGGAGGCTGCATTTGGCCGCACAATTCCACATGTTTTATTGTCCATGGTCAAAGCTGGACGTTTTGCAGCACAAGAAGCCACGGAATGCTCTCGTGTGTAAGCCTCGTGCAGATGCCGGTTCCAGCACTGTAGGGAGGATGTCTCGGCGCGGTGTCACAGAAGCGTCGCTCGCGGAGCGGCGCGCGACTCGGCGGGGCGTCGTCGGCTCTCACGGCGCGCCTCCTACAACCGACTCTTGTGCGCGTTCAGCAGCCTCGTCTCGGCGGACCGCGCGTTCTTGCCGTGCTTCGCGCGGCTCTTCCTGTGCGTCTTCTTCCATATGTACGTGTAAATGCAGACTGTAAATCCGATCACGATGCCCAGGCCGGGCCAGACCGTCACGTGCACGGCGAGCGACCAGTGGATGGTCCTGGTGAGCACGACGCCGTCAGTGACCACGCTGGAGGGATGGAAGTAGCACGTGAAGCTCCGGCCCCGCTCGTGGGCGCGGTAGTACAGTTCCATTGCTTCTCGGTTCAATTGTCTGTCGTAATAGCATGTCCTTGTTGTGCACTGCAATGTAAATCAAACTTAATATGAGGATGGCAAAAGGGATGTCGGGATCAACAGCGCTGTTAAGATATGACCAGCATTTATGCATTGACAGGGAATGACTACAAATGGAATCGCTTGCATAATTTGGCCCAGGAAACAGAGGATTCAGCCCTTATTACGTGAACAGATAAATACGAACTGACTCATATGAAGGCAACATTTGTGCACTGGCGGCATTTGCCCATATCTGGATCCAATGACGCACATCTGATGCAGAGAACCAACGTCTCTTCTTCTTCAGCCTACATTGCGAGTGTCATGACTCTTGGTGTTGCTCACATTTCAAGTCATTTGGCTTCCGACTTCGAAAGAAACACCCAAAAAGTAGCTAATTTGTTCTTGTCGGCACAAAGTTGGAGGATTTCGTTTTGTTGCGGGGCTCGGGAGGCTGGTGCCCTGGAGATACGTGGCCGCTCACCCTTTGTCTGAGGTCCTCATCGGCATTGTTGACGAAGATCTGCTGCCAGTCGCTGTCGTAGAGCACGACGGGCCACTGGCTGACGGTCTGGTCCATGTGCGCGGACTCGACCCGCGAGTAGAGCAGCAGGCACGGGTAGAACGACTCGCAGTTCCGCCCGCACTGACACGGGTACTGCAGACACAAGAACCACAGGGTTTGCGTTCGTGGAATTCACGACACGAACCAGAGTGAAACACAGAAAAACTTTGTTATCTGATCTTTGTGCTTGTTTGTGCTTGCGATGCTTTCTCTGTGTCAGATCTGCTGGTGTTTTTCATGTCATACGAGTATTGAGCTGCAAAAATTTCATGCAGATCTTGTTCCACAGGCCACTTTGAGACGTGTCGTGTCACGTTCCCTTCTGAAGTCGTGACTTCGCCTGTGTTTAAGATTCCTGATGGGTTCGGTTTTTGTGGCACACTCAGCGCTGGATGTGGTTGTTGCACGACGTCGTCGAATCGACGTCTTCTTCATCAGAGGAAGACAATACGAGGGAGGTCCAGGAATATGCGGTTTCTGACCAGAAAAATGAGACTTTGGGTGCGTTTAAAGATGCAAAAACTTCAATGTGAACCCTGAACATGAAAATCCATGCAACCACAGGAAGAAATGCAAAAATGTCTAAATATGAAATACTCAAAATTCAACTCAAAACACCATGACAAATATTGACTTGGCGATCCATCAGAGTCAGAGTTTGTGTCACTGTCTTCATTTTCCTCATCTTCAATGCCAAACTGCTCAGGCTCAACAGCAAGGTGTGTCCCTTCGAAATACTCTCCCTGGGCAGAGACACATTTCATCCAGTGGGTGGGGAGAGAGACATCAAGGCACACTCAAAATCCTCAGCTTGGGTGCAATCTTGGAGAAATTCAGGTCCTTCTTCTCCATATCCAGTTTACTCATCTGAGACATGTGTTCACATCGATTTCCACACAGGACAAATATTTTGGAGTCCCGACAAGTCGGAAATTTCGGAACAGAAGCCGCATATTCCTGGACCTCCCTCGTACCTCTGCTGTGGCAAAGCGCGCTGATAAAGAAGGCGAGCACAGCTGACGCCATGAGACAAGAAGCGAGGACGGACTCACCTGCACTGTGTAGAAGGACGTGGTGATGGTGCAGTTGCCCTCCACGTAGAAGAGAGTTCTGATATGTTTGAAGTAGGTGAGCAGCAGCACGAGCAGCGCGATCGACGACACGACGATCAGCACGAACGAACCGAAGTAGCCGCAGCACTGCGCGAGCGCCATCTCCTGGGTCGGTGCGGGTCTGCTGTTGCTGCCGCTGTTGCTGCTGCCGCCGCTGCTGCTGCTGCGAGGACGGCAGCGTCGCGCGGCCTCCCTGCTTCACCCGACCTCCTGTGCGGGAAATTAACCCTTTGATGAGACATGTTCGAGATCTCTTGGTGTCTTCTGCGGAGTCCGCTTCCACGTCATCGAGAATCAGCTTCGAACGGAGCTCGCTCCATTTCTCTGCAACGAGGGGCCCAACAGTGATGTTTTCTCTTTGTGTACACGCTCACATGCGTCATGATTTGGTTGCGACCAAGAAACAAAGTTCTGAGCTCATTCCTCATTCCAAGTTCTGGCGGATCTCCTTTTGTCAGTGCATGTCCAGCAAGCAGCCTTGTTCTGGACCCACGAGAAGAACATGACAAAAAGCTGCAGCCAAACATGTTCTCACCTGATGCAAATTGAATGCTTTCAAAGAGCCTTGTGCCGGTCACGAGAAGGTGAATTTCTTTGCCACAACCTCAGCAAAGCTTCTTGACCCGCCAGACAAAGCGACCTGCTGCAGGCGAAACAGGATGACGCTGTGAGACGCCTCTGACGGCTGATCTCATCTCCATTACTTTGTCGTCAGTTTCCTTTTCTGTCCAATAAACTGGCAGGTTTGACAGGTCTGCAGAGCCTTGAGAAGATTCACAGACTCTTGAAGGACTTGACAAGCGAGAATTAGCGATTCCAAAACACGACAGGGTGGCTCTGGGGAAACGTCAACACTGCACACGAACATGACCACATTATAGAACCAACCAATGTTTTCATGGAGTCTCATTGAACACATCTGTAAAAACGCCTCGTTCAATAACGTTGGTGACAATTGGCTATTGTGAAAGAGCAATGGTGATGGATGTGGTCCTTGTCCCGACGTCTCCACATGCTGAGCTTGAAACGGCTGATGTGGGGATCGAGAACATGTGGGGCGGATGCCGCAACCACTCAAAATGCAACATGTACCACGCCGCACCGAGTCCGTCTGGTTTGTCTGCGCAGCCGGGGGCGAGTCTGTCTGTTGCGCGAGGTTTGTGAACAGAGCGTTGTCTGTCTGCGAGGCCTGAGAGACTCTCGACCCCAGGGACCGTGCCTCACCGCGTCACCCACGAACCAGGCGACAGTGCTGGCCGCGAGCTCGTGGAAACGCCTCGTGAACCGTACCAAGCGGATTTTTTGTTTTCACACTTTCGCTTGTTATTTCGGACCACCCACGGTGTCTGCTCTTGAAAATCAATGACCTCTGGTCAGTGGGGACCGCAGTTCCATTATTCCACGTTCCTTCTCAAACTTGTTCTTTGGTCAAACTCAATTCAGTTGCTCATGCACTGCAGGCGCGTTGGGGAATCGGAGGGCTTTGCTCTGAGAACCAATTTGAGGAACTGGGATAATTTGTTCACACCGTCCCAAATGTAGTTTTGATGAAGACGAACTCACTGTTCAATTTCCTCGCTGTTGACAGACGAGTGGGATCACATTCAGTGTAAATAATGAATTAGGATCTGCACACTCCGCTCCAGAGACACATTCATCTTGACAAGCGAAGGCGGGGTCGGATCGGATAACTGCGTGTCTTGGATACGTTCTCCACACAAATGGATCAGACTGTGAGGTGGTGGTGGAAATTGGGTTGACCAGGTCCCCGCCGCCGCCGGGACCGGGGTCCACAGCACTGATTGACCCGGACGGCAGCTGTTCCCGCAGAACTGGGTTCCCGTCCACAAGTCTTCTCGCGGTGAGCGCCCATCAACAAAGATGTTCGCTTCAGCTGCGGGTTCACGCTGAGCCGAGGAGAGTGAACCAGTTATCATTCAGATCTGGTCCTCCAGATTGGGGAGGGGAGATTGTTCTCCTGTGTTCTTCAGCAGGGTTGAAAGGAAGATCCGGGACACTTCGCTCAAACGTCAGGTTTGCATAAGTATTGTCCGCAAGTTGTATCAGCAAATGGATTGCAATTTGGGCCACAAGGAATGCAGCCAGCAGAAGCAGTGCTTTGGTGAGGAGAGATGTTTCTGCATCGTGCAACTCCTCACTGTCGTAAAACTTTCTCCCCGGAGCCCAGGCGTTCGCTCCATCACTCAGAAATGTTGGTTATTAACTTCTCATTGTCTTGGGCCAAATATAATGAATTCACAGCGAAACGAGGCGAGGGGATTTTGCCGTCACAATTAATCTGCACCGTAATGCGCGCTGCATGTGTGGATTGTTGGGAAACTGCAGCGATGTGGATGCGGCACCTGAGACCCATGTTTCATACAGAAAGACTCGCTCGCAGACAGCTCCAAGCGTCCGCTGCTGTTCCCCGAGGCCCTCAAGTCTGATCGTGGATCCTGCATTGCAACTGACGGACTACTCAACTGAGGACTCGATTCACTCGGTTCACAAGTGTCTTCCACCGAAGGAAATGATGGCCACTTCAAAAAAAAGACCAATTGGAAACCTTTCCATTCTCTTGTGATGTGAAACAAATGCAACATAAAATACCATTGAAACACTTTGCTTTCCGTGTTTCTTCTTTCAATATTTTGCTTCAAAGAAACAAGAAAACTCAAAAGCTCTGGGTTGTTGTGAGCTTTCTTTTGATGCAAGAAATATTGCAAGCTTTGGCGTGTTCGAGAAGAACTTTACGCTTGAAAATGAATTCCTGTTCGGCGCAGACGACAAACATGGAGGTCACACAGAATCAGGTTCAGGACAACGCGCATTGCTGTGTTCACGGCAACCGACAGTTCCAGCTCTGACCAAAAATGGTCATGGTTCGACATCTGTTTATGGTCCCTTGTTCGATATGTCGTGCTCAGATTCCTCGTGTTCAGATGTCGGGGCAAAAGCCAAATGAAACTGATCAGAATGAGCAACCTGAACAAGAGCGCTGAAAAGCACTTCCAGAGAAACTGTCAACACTGGTTCCAGGAAGCGGCAGCAGCCTCCAGCTCTCCTCCAAGGAACCAATCCTACCAAGTTCCCTCCATCGTCAGCAAAGTTCCTCACGTTCACTGCTGGATTAATGCCACTTGGCTCGGCCTCCCTGAAGGTCTCCTCGGCACAGTCCTGGATCTGCGCCTGGTGCCTCGGGGAACAATCCACAATTCAACAGCGAAGCCGACGATGACAATGAATCTCAACGAGGTTGGCGCCCGGCTTACGCCGCGGCTGTTGTGGCCAATGAGCCATTTCGTAGAGTTTATTGGGAGTTTTCTCCATTGCAGGAGCATTATGGAGATGAAACTGAGTCCAGGCTACTGAAGTGCCATGAAGGGAGGCTGGGCCACACGTCACATAAATTTTCTGGGCGTCGTACACAGGTTGTTGTCTGAACAAAAGGTTGGCAGCTGTGTATATGTTGTCATTGCGGATATTTACCGAAGCACAAATCTGTGCTCAGCAACAATTCTCTGCAGACGCAGGTGGTTCTGAGCGCTTCATTGCCGTCCCAACAATCTGGGTCAACGTGCGGCGGTGGCGAGCGAGCGAGCGTGCAGCAGAGAAAAACAAATGTAAGTCACGGTGACAAAGCAGTTGTACTGTTCAGTCTCTATAAGTGTGAAACCGGCTTGTAAAGTCCGTGAATAATCACGCGCAAGTTTGAGTCTCTCTGCAAACGTCCGGCTGTCACACTCATGTGACAGTCAACCAAGTCAGGTGCGGTGGTCCGATAACCAATGCAGACTTTTGTGCCATGCTGTTAGGTCCACCAGAGGAGATCGCACTCTGTGCCTTGAGTACTCACTACTCGCTTGCTGCTGCTTCCTTCAATCCGGGCATTTACACTTCACTACTGTTTGATGCATATTCATTGACTGAGCTTATTATTACACCGTACAGTCTTTTTCTGTCATACACAT
>JAAUXT010000397.1_pt1 | contig 14106 bp, 13 predicted proteins | sample 7278171 | NCBI WGS metagenome assembly JAAUXT01 (sample SAMN14350112, study PRJNA611818) | marine sediment metagenome | isolation source: surface marine sediment (1.8m) | place: French Polynesia: Moorea | collected 2018-08 | reverse complement strand
TTGTATTTGTGAATTAATTTCCTGAAAATATGAAAAATAGCTTTGTACTGATTTTGTGGTGGAAAAATGGGGGGTGGTCTTATACGCGAAGGGGTCTTATACGCGGGATTGTACGGTAAATGACTGAAGAGCGAGATGTTTTCTTCGCCTTCTCTTCTCATTTCTACAGGTTTGATTTCGGGAGCTCAATCTTCGTCACGCGGAAGAGGTCGGAAACTTTCTTGGGTGACAGCTTCGAGACAAATCGCTTCGAAAAGTGAACATTTGGTTTGTGATTGGGTCGCAGCTTGACCGTGGACGCATCGGTACGTCGTGTAATGAGACTCACGTGCCCCGTGATACCCCTTCAATGCAGATCGGATGCCCAGGTGAGTGGGCGCCGACTGACCCCTGGCGCGAAGAGTGCCCCGAGTCCTGTCAAACGCCATCAACACTCCCCGGCTGCTACCGACTGGCACACGTACTTGTCCGTTCCTGTTAGTTTATTATCTTAAACGTGTGGGGCTCTCCAGCACGAAATCAATATCTGAAGATCATGAACATGTGTGAGATGGTACCTTTTTCTGTAGACTACCGCTCAAACGCATCTTTTCGTGTAACCGTTGTAACAAAATTTTGTAGCACACAAGGCCATCCCCTCTGCACAAGGTGTCTCCCTGGCCACCATGGCTGATCCCTTACGATGGAGTCTCATTGTTGGACATCTGAAAGGAGAGAAGAGCCAAACCAACCGTGCCATGCAACGCGACAGGAAGATCTGATAGCCTTCTGCTCAAGAGTGGGAGTGGCTGTCAAAAAATTTACAGGAACCTGTTGTTCTTGTTTCGGTCTGTTTGAACGAACACTCTTTGTTCTTTTTGTCTGAAAAAGACTTTTGCAGGATTTGTTTGAGTGGTCCCTTGCCGGTTTGTTCTGGTTTCCATCCGAATGTTCCTCCAGATAAATCTAGTTTTGAAAAGTTTCGACAAGCACAAAACAGTTGGACTTCTTTGTTCTTGTCAACATTCACTTTTTTTGTTGAGTAATACATTCGCAGCAATACACGTTACCTCTCAACAAAAAATTCATTTGATGGAATCTAAATTTGTCCGTGGGTCTTTCCAGTAGCAGTGTTTACCTTGGATACACGAATAATTGAGAACGATGCCTCGACAGTGAGGTATTGAATTGCAGTCCAATCCGTCAATGTCCAGCTTGAAGTCCAGACAAACGCAAACCATCGACCGAATTTTTCCATGGAAAATTGATCTCTTGCTGTTCCTGAAACACACGCGTCGAAACTTCAGACTCGGAAAAAATGCAAGTCGAAGAATTCGATGTTCGTCACACTTGCAAGCGCATTGACCAAGCAGGAAATATTCTCCGAGTTGGGAGGCTCAAAACATGCTTTTCGCCCAACCAAGAAATTCCTTTACGGGGTAATGGGAGTCCAACCGCGTTTTGTTTCAAAATTGAGGCAGATATGGTGTTGCAAGTTTGAACCAAACTGACACCACGCCAACTGATCTTGCAACATCGGTCAGACGATTCAGCAAAACAAAGCTTTATCAGTTGCATTTGATCGGGTTGCTTTTGTGCTGTACATGCGTGATACTCAGACAGGTGTGTGGACACAAACCTCGTTTCATCAAAACGTGAAAACAGAATACAATACTTGCACACACACACACACACACACACACACACACACACACACACACAAGAAAATGCCTAATTCTGAAACACGTCAGCTTGCACGGGACTCTTGTACGAGTATCTGAACTGTGCCCCTGCTACCCGACAGAGGGGAAAAAAAGAAAGGACCACAACCTGACAAAACCTGAACTGCACAAACTTTCCGCTTTCTCATTCTGGTTTCGAAACGAATTGAATGCGCTTCCACTTGAAACTGCCGTGCAGAATTGTCGGTGGACGCCCCTTTTGTCAAGAGAAACCCAGGTGAAAACTTGCCAAGACTGAAAGCTGCAACAAACAACACTCGACCTTCTCTTTCGCTTTGTCCGAGAAGCAAAAAGAACAGTACAAACTCAGATGTTGTTTTGGTTTTGCTCTGGGCTCCCACAAAGAGTGAGTACAAACTCAAATTGTGGTCATACCAGCTATGATAAAGATTTATGGATTTGCTTGGTACCATTCATGCTTCGAGCAAATGACAAAGGTGAGTGATTAGGGTCTGCAGATTGGCGTAAAGGTTGGTTGCGGCCACGAACGGTGCTCGGAGCTGCGGCTTGACCGCTGCGCGAGGCAGGACGGCTCGTGAGTTCAGAGAGGTGAATCCCGCGAGATCTCAACCTGCTTCATCTCACAGCGACTCAACACTCGCGGCTCTGCACAGCTGCTTTAGAGTTGTTTGCAAAATCGTTTGTGTGTTTTTCCAGAATCAGAAGACAGGCGTCGTAGTATTCGTTAAAAGTGTCGAGATCGATCAACCTTTGTTCATTTTTGTTATGTCCTTGTCAGGAGTTTACTCAACGAAACAACTGAATGCTGTGCGAGTGATGGCATCTTGCAATACGACACTTGTTGGTTCAGTTGCAATTTGTGACCGTCAGAAAATAACTGACAAATTATTGCCAAACAATACACAGTGATCTCCAGGTGCTCGGTGGTGTTTTGATGCACTTCGAGGGATCGCGGCGCCAAAATAGCCGCTGCGTTGCTATAATTAAAAGGGGGATTTATGAGTACGTTCACAAGCGACTGCCGAACAGGTTGTCAATGCTGAAACGTTGCAAGGGAAAGGAAGCCAATCTCGTGCAGCAACGGATATTTTGCTATCAGTGACGTGGTTCTCAGGAAAGCACCGGTGTTCCGGAAATCCTGATCGAGCGCAGGGGGATCCACTGCACAGCGTTATTTCCACAATTCTGCACATGTTGTGACCGCTGGAGCGTCTCAAGGCAAAACAGGATCACCAATCACAAGACAAGACCCTGGTTGGTTTCCACGCTGCCCGTCGGCATGGCTCTTCATTCTGTTCCTTCACACACCTCTGGACACACCAGTTAGTCTGGCCCAAGTACCTGTGACAAGTTGCATCCTTGTTTCACTGTCTGAGCACACCTTTTCGGGTCTGCAGTCACTACACTTCGCACTTTTTCGTGATGCTCGAGTGAAAACTGAAATGAGACACTGACGATTTTTGGCAGGTCCGAAGGCGTGAACGCGCAGTCAGCTTCTCACTCACGGAGGCCCAGCTGTGCGGTGTCTGGAATGGAAGGGGTATCGCGGAGGGCACTGACTGCACGTGCATCTTGTTATCCCTTCAACAACGATGGTCCACTCATGCATACACTGTCACAGTGCCCGCACGAGAAACAGCATCGTTCGTCTCGGGTGCAACTACTCCCACCACCGTCCCGTCCCTCAAGTCCCTTGACAGAAATTTAAGACTGTCGTTTTCCCTCCCAATTTTTTTCAGGTTGTTCGCAAAAAGTCTTTTGGCTCCACGCTCTTCCAGACTCTGCATGTCCCACAGCACAACTGACACACAGGTGTTACAAAGGAAACATCAGCTCAGAAGACGTCGCCTTCGCACAAGTCCAGCTGGAGGAATGTCCAGAGACAGACCATTCTGACAACAACGCCACAATGAGAAAACAAATCCAGCGATTAGTTGAACGATTCTCCTCGTCGCTTGTCTCCCCGTATCAACCCAAGGGTTGAACCCACGCCGAGCTCGGAGAACCCTCGAGCCCATTATAGCGCCACGCATCAATCAGCATCGAGCTGCACGACCACGCGCAATCCGCTAATAGACGCCGACTTCACGGATGATACGAGGAAGCGATCTCAAGATGCTGCACCTGTCTACGACGGCGAGGATGTCAGATCAGAGATAGGGCACGATGCCTCGCGCAGATAGACCGGCATCTGTCAGAAGCGGAGTCGCCAGCGATTTATCTAAACACACGATTTCCAGCTGTAACTGTAAACACGCGTGTCTTGACAGCTTTTCATATTCGCAAGATTTGGCAAATGGTCCGCTTGGTCCGTCGCTTTGGTCGGGCTATAGCAATTTCATCTGGTGGAGTCATTGCTGAACCCACCCTGCACCCGAAATCAAAGATCGCTCAGGTGAGAAATTCAAACGTAGAGCAACGTGATTCCCCATCACTGATGGAGAATGTACAGCCAGCCAGGTACGGACGCTCTGAGGGCGGCGAATCTGGATCATCTTTGTCAAGCAAACATGAAGGAAACGCGAAGGATTAAGACAACAGCCTGAAAGAAGAGTTAAGTGCAGAACGCACTTGGGATCCTACAGGCATACACTTCGTTAATTTCGAGAAAGCCTCTTTCTTTCTCAACAAAGAAACAATACTTTTTGGTGATACACTTTTGCACTGAAGAAACAAACCGACTGCCAAGATACCAGCACATTGATATCAACAGTTCATAACAAAAACCTGCACCAACCCGGAAAATCTTCTTTGACCAAGCAAAAAATTGGCTATTCGTTTCCAGGATACATTGGTGGGTCTCCAGGTTCGTGCCAACAGGGATTTCACAACAGAGAGACGCAGAAACTTTGATACCTGAGTTTGTGGATGTTGTGCAGACGAAAGCGAGTGCAACTTGGGAACCGAATCAATTGGTGGTTTTCAGTTCACAGAAACCACGAGTAGAAATCTAATTCAATTGAAAAACATTCGTCAGTCGAAGTGATAATGTAGACAGACGCAAGCGAAGTGGACTCGATTCAAATTGTGAACGGATTCGACAAGCGGAGTCCGTTTGGAGACTGCGCCATGGCAGCCGTGCAAGGCCTAATCTGCTGCACGCTGAAGCTGGCGAATTCCGCCACCATCCGCACAGACGCACAAACCAGAAGAGCGGACAGATGGAAAACACATCTTCATCTCCTCACTATCCACCTGCTATGTCTGTTTACCAAAACAAATCTCATTGCAGATGCCAGCATACAGATCAACCACTTGCCCGCGTCTTGCTGTTGGTACCTCGCGTGCTTTAAAGTCTAAATTTAGAGGCGGTGAGAGCGGTGGGTGCAGGGCGCGGTGCGGATCAATGACCCGAGTACTCGCCCCTCGCCTCGCCCGCCGCGGCTCCAACTACCTTCCATTACACATCTTCACGTTTATTAGCACTACCACTTGCTAAGACAACAGTTGTACACAAAATATGAGCTCCAAGTGGAGTCAATGCTGGAGTACTACATACATTTCTATTGAGTACATTTTCCGACCTGTGACCGACTTCAGTAAATGTCAAGCCTGTTGCTCTTCGGCTTTTTTGCCTCCCTAACAAAACACAGAGGATCCCAGCTTCCCTTGGCTCCAGGTAATTTATAGTGTCTTCCAAGAAGTTTCACTGAAGAAGGTGTGAAACATCTGAAGAAACAACAAGAGCTCATCTCTCCTCCCAAGAACTCAACATCGCAGTCGCCAGTTCGGAGCGACGCGTCGACCCGACTCGACATGGGGCGATTCCATTGATCAGCGCATCGATGAAATGCTCAGACTGAAGCAGTGGTGACAACTTTCAACGTAAAGGCGCACTACGATACAGGTTTTCCAAACAAAAGAACCCAACCACAATAACCCCATCTCGTACCTTGCAAAGTCGGAAATGATTTCGACCACTGTGTGAGGAAACATCCGAATTACGACGTGTACTTAGATGTTGTGGGACAATTCAGATTTCGCAATCCTGAATATTTCTGCCGTGATGCCTTGACCTGTCCGACTGCACGTGTGAGAAGGCATAAATTTTTGTTCAAGAATTACTTTTCTGGGAAATTCAGTCTGACACCGTGTGACACGGGCCCGTCTTTTTATGGTGTGGCAAAAACACCAGCCTGCGCACCAGCCTCAACATCGAGCAATTCCAGGGTGATGTCACGAGTCGACATACCCGTCCGGAGCGCGACATGGGACAGGCAAACACTGTTCAACTGGTGCTGGCAATTTCAGATTGGTTCCACCCTCTCAAATTGAGCTTTGCCACGTTCCAAAATTTCAAATTGTATGAAGGTGTCATATCTTTATTGGACAATCAGCTTTTGCTCTGGCAAACTCAAAGCAGCTGTTCTGAGTCTCCAGAACTTGAAAAAACTCTCCACTCACTGGTAAAAAACAAAAGTCTGCAACACCAGATGTGTGAAGGGGCCACCGGAGTAGGCCGTGTTTTGTGTTTTGATCAAGATATTTGCCCAGATTTGCAAGAGTCTGTTTCCAAACAAACCGTAAGGCTGCGCACTCAGTTGTGCTGCAAGTAAGTACCGAAGCAGCAAGAGATAATTTCTGAAAACTTCTCTTTGCATGTTTTCGTGCAAGTTCGGAACTCACAGTGCCATGCATGGAACCATCCACCTGCAACAAACTAGATCTATTCAATCCATCAAAAGAAAGAAGAGCTGCAGGAATTAATTGATCAACGACAGACACTGAGAGTGAACTTTTCTCGCCGTTGTCTGTCCAGTAGCAGCAAAGAAGATTGGCAAGCTCACGGTTCTCGTACAGAGCTGTGTCTCACCCACAAAGGAGTTGAATCGGACAACTGTGCCGTGCCGGTTTGGACACAATAGATCTACCACAAATGCTTTTCCGGAAACAAAATTGCCCCGAACACGAGCTTGTGTTCCCAGTGAAAATCTTTTCACTTCAAGCATGCAAAGTCAAATAAGTTTCTAATTCTTCACAAGTCTGTGAACAACAAATCATTTCTGCAGCTGCAGATACTGGCAAACCTTTTCCTCGAGCATACTCGCGTGGCTCATAATTTTCCGACTGAATGTCCAATTAACCGTGAAAGATTTCCTAACTCCCTTCTGCTATCTCCCCTGATGAATAAAAAGCTTCACGGGGGCATTCTGAGCGCTCTCGTTTGCTGAAAGCCGCGGCGGCTGCAATTCAGCTCCGATCTACCACTCCACATCAAGACTCTGTCGCCGTACGTCATCATTTTTTGGCTACAGGTTGCAGCCGAAAAAAAAGTCGAAAAACTCCAACCAAACAAAATACAGCTGCACGATATTGGCATGATTACATCTTCAGTGTACAGATATCAAACGTTCGCTCGTAAAACTGAGGCAGATGTGGTGGCAGATCGTTTGTGTTGTCATTGCTTGCGTGTTGTTTTTCGTCCATTCGGAGCTTTTGAAGAATTTTGCTTCTGAGGGGCCAAGCAACACAGCTCTGTTGCTGTGCGGTGGTAACTTCTTGCAACGAGGAACAAGAGCAAATTTTTTTCGTCCGTGCCTCTTCATTTCAGAGTTCTGTCAGAACACTTCCGAGCAAAGTTACCGAGAAGACCTGTTCGGTCGCGGTCGTGAAACAATGGAAACAATGGAAATGCAGGAAAGTGAACCGAGACCAGGAGGACCAGACCTGTGCAGCCTGCTGGCAAGTGTGGTGATGTACCTCGCACGAAGTGAACAGGTTCAACTCTTCTTCGCCCTTTTTCCGTCCAGACACAATGGAAAATGTCACCTTGATAAAGCTCAACAAAGTTGCGGATCATCCACTGAAAAGATTTGGCCAACAAAAAATGCTCAAACTTAGACATAATACACAAACCCCAACTTCTTTCACTGTCTGCGAAGAGCCCACCGCAGAGACACGGTCTGAGCTCGTCTCGTCTCCAAACAAAGCAAAATCCAACTCATTTCAGCCGTGCATGCAAGCAGGCACATTTTCAGGGAGGCTGTGGGATCCAGTCCTCGTGCATCCGGTTTGTTGAGAAAAGTTTGACCAGTTCGCTGTGTTTGATGTTCAGGTTGCCTCGCCAGGAACTGAGCCGGCAACTCTCAGTCTGCTTCGGATCCGATTCACGATTCCGTGTAGTCTCCTCGTAATGCAAAGTCTCGACCGCAAGAGTTGAGAATCATCATATTAGCGAAACCATCTGCAACCCATAAGAAGAACCAGACGGGAATCACAAGAAGTGTGCTCTACCTGACGAAAAAAGTGGAGGCATAAACACTGATCACCTGATTTTTCACGTTAGCAGTACATCAGAGGGCAGGCACTACTCAAACCTCTTCACTTCATGTCAATAAATCTGCAATATTTACCGCCAACTAAACGAGCGGTGCTCACTTGGATTGCTCCCACGCGAAAGCATGCCGACCACGGCGAGCTTAGAAGTGAGAAAGTGGTCAAACTTACTGGTTTCACAGAACAACCACACCAAAAACAGTGTTCTTTTGCGAAAAGACAAGAGGATTTTCCTGCAACAAATGCTGAGGTGTGCGAAAGAATCAGGACGGCAACCAGCCACACAAACGATGCACATCAATTGAGGAACACTTTTCGGCTTGAACCTGCTGATGTGAACTTTTTTTTGTGGCCCTGAAGTGACAAAACTACGAACGCAATGTCCAGTTCAAAAGACCCCCCGGGCACAGCTCATCCGCAGTCAAATTACACCGAGCAACTGGTGATACATGTCTGGTGCGAGACTGCACTTTCGCGGCACACAGCATCAGCGAATGTCAATGTATAGGGGCTGGGGGTGGATGGGATGGGGTGGCATTGGGGGCAACTGACCACGGAGAATTCAGTCAAACGGGGATTTGGCGAAAGCTTCAAAGTTTTTTTCTCATGGGGATCCCAACTCGTGGGGAGCTGCATGATCACAATATCACAGAGGGTTTGGAAAACCGAACGGGATATTATCACTGACTGGTTTGTGTGTGCATGTGTGGCGGGGGGAGGGGGGCATTGAAAATTGGTCATTCAAATGTGCACACTTTTTCAACTGCTGGTGAGCCATGATGTTTCTCGCGCGGGCACCGTCAAGAAGGTTGGCTTGAATCGCGCCGCAAAATCACGTGCATTGCGCGGTTTCAGGGAAAGCCTGCACATGAGGCAGTTTCAAATGCAGAGAGAGATCTGCAGGTATTGAGTACTGGATGGATCACCTTCTCTGATCACTAAGATATAAGGTGAAGTTGCACACCCTATCTATCAGCACGAAACAGGGCCACATACACAAGGCGATAACCGAGGCGCGATTCATGATAACTCGTACAATATTTAATATCTACACAGACTGACACCAGAACCGGAGGCTGAGATTTATGTTCAAAACGCCACTTTAGCCCAAAGAGCGAGGTCAATGACAGAAACAGTATCATTTCAGTCTCCAGAACGCGCTCAGAGAATTGGCAAGAGTTTGACCAAAATCACAAATGGTGTTTCAGATAACTTACAACTCTCCCTTCACAACAAAGAGCACATCATTCTCGTCCAAAACACAAGCGACCACCTTTCACCTTGATGCGACATTTGCACATCCAATGCATTTCCTTGTCAACACTCAAGATATGCGATGCAAAGCGTTTTCTCTTGCGAATTTACTCTGGAAAAAATGTCCTGTGGTTTGATTCGTTTCTTTCAGAAAGCAGGCTGTTTTTTCAGCACTTTCCCCCCCCAAGGGAAAACACCACCGAAGAACATTCGGCAAATAAATCTCTTGCAACAGTTTGTCTTTATTTCATAGGCCATTTCACCTGCAAGCTTGTCAGAAAAAGTGCGCCTGCACCCGGTGAAAAGGTAACAATCACCCAGGGTTTGCACACACCTGGATCACTGATCATGGGAACCCTGTTCAATTAAAATGCGAGTAAAGTCAGAGGAAAACTATTGCAAGGAAATAAGCCAGGGGTTTCCAGGAGTCCACATTTAGCAACGTGAACCCTGTAGTTACTCGACAGAAGAAAGAAAAAACATCTCGCGTCTGTTGGGAGTGCTGCTTGCTAGGAAAGATACTATCCAGCACCTAGACAAGGTGTACGCAACATTTTCAAACAAATTCACAGGACTATCTTGTAAAGACATGCAAAATGAGAAAGATGCACTCACCTATCGATGAGATTCCGTCGTTTTCTCAGAGCACTTCCACTTCAGCATGTGGGTAGGTAAATCCAAGAATTTTCCACTGCATGGAGTCTCTCATGTCCTGCTGACGAGTCTCTGTAAAATCCACAACCGTGTTCACCATATTCACTTCATCACTGCTTCGCGAGTCACAATAAATCCTTCCTGAGTTGCAACAACATAAAATTATCCCAAATTTCACAAGACTCGTGTTTTTGCCGTGGCTTTGGATCACGTCGGACACACACACCTCACTCACGAACGTCAGCGGGGGAACTGGCAACACGTTTCTCGCTCGCTCTAGCTGATTGCAGGAGGGTCCGGATTTGCGGAGCGCCCGAGTAGGAGTACACGCTGAGTAGTGACTGGTCCGTGCGTCCCACCCACAGTACTCACCACGAGGAGGCGGCACCGTACAGCGGCACAAATTTCCGCGCTGAAACGAACATCAACACACGCATCGTATGGCACGTACATGTGGCTTCCAAGAACACGCTCTACAAGCGCTGTTGTGGATAAAACTTTAAACAGCCGTCAGCTTGAATGTCGATCCCTCCCGATGTCAGGGCAACTGAACACAAAAATTTCAGCACTGGTCTTCTCGGTCAGCCTCCAAATACTAGCGCCATTCTGACAACAGTTTGTGACAATTTAAACTGAGATTTGCTGTACTTCCCTTTTTTGTCAGCTTTGGAGTATCTGACGGACGTTTGCAAGAGCGAAGTTTCAGCTGCATTTAAATCGTGTCAACTCATCTGCACTTCTGAGTCGGACAAACATACCATCACGAAACGACAGAGTTTGTTGTCTAGTTTGGAATGCGTGCATTCTACGCGCATTCCATGCACCAGAAGCGGTGTCAGTAAGGGGAAGAAACAAGTGTTGAATGCACCAAATGGTTTATTACGTCACTAATGTCACCAAAACTTGATGAAACGACAACAGTCAAATTTATCTGGAACTCGCTTGCTGGGAGGTGGCCATGATTCCTGCAACGCCTGAAACGACAGAAATTAAAACCGCTTTGTTTGATCATGGAGTACCGCAGGAGGTGCTGAACTTCGGTTCAATTTTTTTTCGCTACACTGGCAGAATGTTGTTTCAAATGAAACGTGTTTTGTCACTGCACAGAGGAATTTCTCTGAACCTACTTTCAAATGTGATTTTTTCGGTTATGTTTTTGGTTTTGATGTTGTCCTCCTGGTTCGTGATGTACACTTCTCCCATGCTGCTTTCCTTCCAGCCGTACTTCGTGATCCAATGCTGCAGCTGAGAATCTGTTGAAATCACAATGTGAAGTTTTGGAAATCAAAGTTCTGTAAACAACCCAGTTGCTGGTGTGGACACACAAACTGCAAGAAAGATGTACCGGAAATTCCTCCGAGTAGTTCAGCCAGGACGTCCTTCTGTATCGTCTGGTACGTGATTGCCACAACGTGACAAATGACTGCAACAGTGAAAGTGATATTTAAATGACTAAACAACGCATCAAATTTCTGTGAGTTCGTCTAAAAACTCTTCTCGTGGAACAAGAACAGATCCAAATTGGTGTCTCACATTTTCTGATCGAGTCTTCGAAGCCTTTGATCCCCATGATCAAGTCTTGGAATTCTTGGATTGTCACCTGAAAGGCAGGAGAGACCAAAAAGTGTTTTGAGAATAAAACGCAGCAGTGAATCATTGGCCTATGTAGTTGATTCAGGGTTTCTTTGGTCAAAGAAGGCAGTGGTACAAACCCAGAATTTCTTGAAGTGACAAGTTTCCAACAGATCGGCAAACTCCAGAATTCTGATCAGTGGCTCTTCTTCCAGCTACAAGACACAATCGCCGTGGTTGTTGACAGCAACCAAGTGTCATACACGTTCCAATTGCTGTGAAACATGAAAATATCAGTTCCAAGAAACTGAGCACTTACTCTCGCTGCATCCACTAGACATTTGCACAGTGTGAAATCGGTGTGCGGAAGGTTCGTCAGTGACTTCAGTAAAATAGTTGCAGTGACGCTGGTTTGGAAATACGATGGGTTGAACTGGTACCTGCAACAAAAGATCACCAACACTTGAGTTGTGTCTGAAACCACAAAGGAAGCGAAGCTTGACAGATAAATTTGTGTTGTAACTCACAGCTTCAGAACGGCGAGGTTCGCTTCCACGTCATACTGGTTTTCTCGAGCCTGCATATCCACGTAGCGCTCCAGAGTTTGCAGATTCTCCGGATTATACCTGAAAACAACTCCTCACGTACAGGGCGCCAAAAAATACCAGACTTTCATCAGGACGCAGATGCCATGTCCACTGCCAGAACAAATCACCCGGAAATTACAGCTCTGTGAGACAAAAGTTTCAGCAGGTCTGGAAGTGGTGTTTTTTTGGTTTCTTTTCTTTTTTTTTGGGGGGGGATGGGTGGGTGGGTTCCTTTAAGAAACTTCTCACAACGAATGGATGAAAGGGTTGTGAAAGAAATGTCTCCGAAATGCTTTTCTCCGCGTGATGAGAAAGCAGAGCATTCAATGCAGGTGCCTCTCGAGCCATGACGTCCTTGAGAGGAGGGTAGGACTCATATTTTCGAGGTGGGTGCTAGAGCTGGACCTGCCTGAAAATTCTGTCCACAGGAGGGTGGGGTGGTGGGAGACCCCCTCCCAGGACACGAGTGGGGCATCCGACCTTCATACATTATCAGGTTGGTGAGGTGGGCACTACCACAAAAGCATGGTCAACATACTTTGGGAGTTTGGACGCCAGTAAGTCCAAACGAATCCCCCTCGCAATGACGCCGTAAGCACAATTGCCAATGCACAACACGGACGTGTTCGGAAGGACCAGCCGTGTTCGGAAGGACCAGCCTATGTTTGCCCGAACGGTCTCAGTGGACGCAGTTTTCGCTCACCAAACCAACGTTACTAAGTGAAACAATATTTAGGTGAGATGAATCACAACACGGGTCACACCCCTTTCTCCCGTTCACCATTCAATCAACAGACAGCACCGAAAACACCTGCTTGGGCGATAATATAACGGACATATTTATGTTGAGATCTAGACGGCGGATATCACACCAGCAACGGTAAAAATTATTCAGTTACGAACCGGTCTATTCCTTTGAGGAGTTGATTCACGTTTGCTCGCATAGCATCTGCCATTTTGTTTGAAATTTGTGAAAATCCGTCCGGGTCTACGTCCACGTTGGCTACTTGCCTCTCCCGACTAAAGTCGCGGGGATTATGCGCAATAAGGCGCGTTTGTTTGTGGTAACCAAGTCTGGGCGAACAATTGTTTTAGAACTGAGTAAATGGGCGAACTATGACAAGTAAAGTGCCACGAACTCCAATCAGACTCCACCCTTTGTTCACCTGAACTCATGTACGTGATTTGCAGCTGTTTCAATGGACAGATCTGGTAGATGTACACGTGTGTGTGTGTGTGTGTGTGTGTGTGTGTGTGTGTGTGTGTGTGTGTGTGTGTGTGTGTGTGTGTGTGATGGGTGCGTTGTGTGTCATCCCACGTGAAATGCATTTGGTCTCGCAGTAGAATCTACTGCTGTCAAATTTTTGAGCCTGTGGAACTTCTGCCACCCAGTGTCTCTAATGCGGGCTGTGTCTGCCACAGGGAGAGAGGAAGTGGTGGTAGTGGGGGGGGGAGCTCGTTTGTTGACAGGACAGAGGGTGAAGATCAAGTCAGCTGTGTTGGCCTGAGGTTTGGTTTCCCGGCCAAAATTATTCAGCTATCAGTCCAGATTCTGCAGTGATGCTGTGAACCAGAACTGAATCTTGAGGTTTCTTGTGTGTGTGTCCAGCAAAATTTTCAAGAGCGTGACCTGATCCTTCATTGGAGCGCTTTGTCACAAGGCTTGTCACTGTGGTGCATGTTGTATGGCTTCCATCTGGTTTGTTGAAACCAGCAAATTCGACAACACCTGCGAAAGATTTCCAGTGCTGAGCCCACCCCTGGTCTTTTCTTTTCTGGAGGGCTGGTGCAGTGTTGGGTATCAAGGAGAGAACGAGAACAAAATGATTTCATGCAGATATTCTCTCACACAAGATCATGCCAGAGCTGACACAGGGAGAACTAGTTTTGATTCTGCATTGTTATTGATGGTTGCGTAACCAGCCATCTAGGTGCCACTGATGGCTAAAAAACCCTTAGCATTCATGTGTGCGTCTGTCCACACTTTGGAATGTAACCACCCCCCTCCCCGTCTGCCAGACCCCCCTTCTCCCCCGCTGTCCCACCCGCTCCCCCTGGCCCAGACCCCCTCCCCCTCTGCC
>JAAUXT010129882.1_pt1 | contig 14107 bp, 14 predicted proteins | sample 7278171 | NCBI WGS metagenome assembly JAAUXT01 (sample SAMN14350112, study PRJNA611818) | marine sediment metagenome | isolation source: surface marine sediment (1.8m) | place: French Polynesia: Moorea | collected 2018-08 | reverse complement strand
ACCCTCTATCTCACCCCCTCCCAACACACATCCCCCACACCCCCCTCGACCGATATACTTTCTACTAGTACTTAGTTTGTGTTACTCCAACACGATCCCCCTTACCCCCTCCCCCTGCCCACAGAAAACTTTAACTCAGACATTGTCCAACTCAGAAATTGTCTGACTTAGACATTGTCCAAGTTACCCCCTCCCCCTGACCACAGAAAATTTCAACTCTGACATTGTCCAACTCAACATTGACTGACTCGGACAATGAAGTGCTGTACTGCAGATGTACGCGGCGCGCGGCTGATTCTCTACTTGAAAGTCTAATTTTCTTCCCAAAACCTATGATACCACTGTATGTGAAAACCAAAAGACGCACACGTACTTGGAACACAGAGGTAGGCCCAAAATGTTGAACTCAAACTAATGAAACGAAATCCCCCCCCCCCCAAAAAAAAACAACAACAAAATTTCAGAGCATTTCAATCTACAGAGCGCGAGGCGAGGCGCCTGCTGCACCGACAGGTGTTCTTCTGTTGTCATTGTTCTTTCAAGATGCTGGTCTGAACATGGCGCGCCCTTTATCCTTTGCGCGCGCGCGCGTGTGTGTGTGTGTGTGTGTGTGTGTGTGTGTGTGTGTGTGTGTGTGTGTATGTGTGTGTGTGTAGTTTTGTTGTTTTTTTCTCAAGAAATCTCTTTTTATTGCTTCTCAGATTGAGCTTTTTGACCGAATCTGCAACTTCTACGCGGCTTGCGTGAACCAAGAGGAGAATTTGGGCATCATGATGAAAGCGCACGAATCTTTGCCAATTTCCGTGAAAGAAGCATCGAGATTGAGTCACAAACGTGTTGGTGCAGGCGATTCGAAAATGATATTGAACGGCGAATCTGATTTTTCTTGACGTTTATTTGAACACAAACTGCTTGAAAAGTTGGTGAGGGAATTGCAACCCACCGTGATCACGCAACATCCTTCATCTGAACGGCAGCTTCGCACAGCTGTGTTTTCGAGACACAAAACAAAAAACTTTCTTGGCTGCAGCGCAGTATCCGTCGAAGGAGCAAAAAGCGTCGTAAAACATTTCTCCAAAACGCATTGCTGCTTCATTTGCTGATAGGTTTGATAACACTTCTTTTGAAGTTCGCCTTTAAGGATAAGATCGACCATAAATACATCCGCACCGGGCGCAGCGCTAATTCTTCTTTCTGAGAAGCTGAAACCCAAGCGTTGGAACTTGACTGAGTTTGAAATTTGAGCAGCTCTGCAATTGCAATATATTTGTTCTGGTTGTGCTCGTACATGCACAACATTTTCAGTATTTTTCATTCCTGTAGTTTTTCCAACGTACGTACGAGCACGCACGCACATCTTTTGAATCACAAAATTGAACACATGTATTTCTAATCGTTCTATTACACACAGTTCGAGAGTAAAAGAGACAAAATGAAATGCAGATCGTGCCTTTTGCAATTAAAATTTGGAAAAGAAACGTGAAATAGAAACAGGGTGGCATGCAGATTTCTGGGGAAAATGAGATTCTTATTCTTGCGGGTTATGGATGCACCTGGTCCTTCCCTCACAAAGTCTTTCGAACGTGACCCTCAGTTCCTGCTCAATTTTACAACTCTTTTCTTGACCAAAGGTCTGCGAGCACACACAGCGGACATCGGCGCAAGGAAGACAAGTTGGTACGAGCAGAATACGAGTGTCAATTCGTCCGAAAAAGCGATTTTGGGGCGTTGCACAACCTCGAACCTGCTCCAAAGGAATTCCATTGAATACAGCCTGTCTGCGGGTTGGTATCTGCATGGCTGGACCAATTATTTTAATTTACAGCAACACAGCAGAAGACGTTTTTGCGTGTCCTTTGAACATGGACCACAAAAGCATATTGTTACAATTTCACACCGTGTGAAGAAAGCGTGGTCGTAAAGTAGTAAATGGCAGACAAATTTGCCAGACCAAATTAAGCACGAAGGCGTTCACGTATGTGTTATCAGTCTTTGACAAGCAGTCCCTTTTGTAAAAAGAAGTTTGTTTATAGGTTTGGAAGACTTTTTTTGCTTTTCTATTAACTCACACTGGTGGTGTACAAATTTGAAAAAGACAGGAGTTCATCAGGGTTTAATTTCGGAATAATAATCCTGTTTTGGTAATTGAAATTTGTAATTGCATCGTTTACAAACCATTTGAGGACTTCATAGTGATAGGAGAGAAACTTTGTGTGGAGAGATGCCAGACAGAGATATCCGTGTCTCGGATGGGGATCTATGACAGTAGAGCGTGTGTTACCTTTCGTGTCATGTATCGGGATGTCTTAAAGCCTGCACCTGCGGACTTGACACTTCTTCTGTTTGCACTGATGAGCTGGGACTGTGCGCATCTTACCAAACACCATGCTGCAACTGCAGCAACTGCCAGTCTGAGCCTCGTTGGATCTGGATCCGCAAATTGAAATCCACAGGCCCATATTCAGGTATTCAAATGACCTGCAAAGTGGGTGTCATAAACCCACACAAGAACATTCATCTGAAGAAAACCCGCTTTTTCGCAAAGCCATAAATTACCAGGCCTGTGCAAGTGAGGTTTGTCCCTCGCATATGGCTTGATGAGTTCGCCCTTTTTGCGACCATCGTGAGTTGCTTTTCAGGCTGCATGGATTTGTTGCCAAGTGCCTCACTTTGAACCAAATCGCAATTCACTCGGATGATGTTGCGCGGAAACTGTAACATCAGCATTTGTGACTCTTTGCCTGTTGGGTTCTGCCCTGAACGAACTTTACTGAAGTTCTCGAGAAGCTGCAGTTCTTTGGTGGGCGGGGTTTGGCAGGGTGAGAAGTCGAGAGCAATGCACGGAGTTTTTTCTTCGTGTAGTGCCATCGAGTCCTGAACTTTACCGCCAAGGGAGATGTTCATTTCACAGAAGAAACAGCCAGCAGCATGCAGAAATAATGCGTTCGCAAAGTTTGGTCTGTTTTTCATGGCAAACGGCAAGAAAACATTCATATCGGAATCTCATTTGAGAATGCTGACATGTGTCCGTCCCACATTCCCCAATCCCAAGAGAGCCAACCCTTTGCGGAACTTACAACGACAAAAAATGGTTTGTGACCTGGCTGCAGAAGTGTACATGAACGTCGAGGTTCAGTCAGAATCACCAATAATGTGGACGTTTTGGAAGCTTTGCAGTGCACGCATCAATTGATGCGCGCCTCCAGACGGCTTTATGAATTGAAGGAAAGACTCGCAGATAACTGATACCTGGGAGCTGACTTCACAGAGCAAGTCTGTCGTTGCTTTGAACCGGATGCTGGTGGAGAAGCAAAGAATTTTCGTTCACTCAGCACGAGTAGTGCACACCCCGTTCCAAGAGATTCTTGCTCACAAAGGGTGCCTGACTTCTGGGGTCGCTCGTCGTTGTCAGTCTGGGGAACAGCACGCGTTCGCAGGTCAGCATCAATTTTGAGCTTTTGTTTTCAACTGACCCGCATTTGAGGTTTCGTTCACCTCGAAAGAAAAATTTTGAGGATTCGAGTTGGACGCGAGATTCCGTGAAGTGTAATAAACATCAACGCCTTTTCGTACACCGTGAATTTTGTTCTGAAAAACATTTTGGATGCATAAATATTACTGTGACAGGAAATCTGAATTGTATTATCAATATTTCACGCTGATGTGCACCTGCAGAGCGTTGCTTTGTTTTGGCTTTTGTTTATTTTAGAAAGTTGCCTTGTTGGCAACAAATCAGGCTGCAGGGAAATTTCAGACCTTGAATCATACACCACAAAGAATCGCAAAGCAAAAAATAGAAACGAACCTCTTCTTTCATCTGTTGTGCTTCTTCAGCATAAACACGAAACGAACATCCAAAAGTTACCAGAGCAAAGGACTTTTTCTCACAGCATTGGACGCAAAGGGGTAGAATGACAAAGCGGGGAGGGAGTGCTGCACTGTCACTGGCTACTCGAGGCCCATAAATCATGAGATAGGCTGCGCCCGACACGCTCTCCTGGGCTCGCGGGCTTTTTCCTTGTGCGCCTCCGCCGCATCTCCCCGCCCGGCCTGTCGCAGTTGACTCTACTGGCCACAGACTAAAAAGTCAGGAAGCCATCTCCACACAAAAACCTCAAAGAGAAAATTATAGGTGTTGTGGGTATCCTTGTGTGACCAATAGCTTTTGATAGCGCACCTTTTTGTGAAGGGTCCCCTGATGAACGCTGTTTTTCATCATTGAGCTCTGGGTGACTGGCGAGAACTGAGTCTACCTCTTGGCATTGCGCACACAGAGTGTGGATTCTCATTCAGCCTGATACAGCTACACGTAAGAACACTCAAGAGGATCAAGTGAAAGACCAAGTGGGAAACAGTAATGACAAAAGCGGCGACACCGCGGAAGGTGTTGCGGAGGGACGTGACTGAGCACCACGAGTGTCATGCGCTGATGGAATAGATCAGGTGGAGAAGATAAGAAAACACTGAACTGGTGAAGATATTTGCAGTGTTTGTGCAGGTATCCGCGGAGGTTGTCCGGAGATAGGTGGTGGGCACGAGATATGGATTGTTTACTGGGCTAATCTGACGAGAAAGATCAGAGGGAAAGTCAGATTCGCTCAGACAACTTACAAGTCATTGGCATTCAGTGGTACCTGTAGTAAACTTTAACCACTTCAAGCTAAACAAACGGCGGAGGGGAAGCTGAACGAGGAAGGAAGACGGAAAGAAGGAAAGCATTGACTGCAGCTCAACAGTAGTGGAACCCCGCAGGCAGATCAGTACAACTGTTGGCTCTTCGCCGCTGATCCCGGCTGCGTTTGGTAAGTGAGCATCGCAGGCGCAGGTAAAGCGAGCGGACCGCGCGGCCGACGCTCCCGCACCACCCCCGGCGAGGCGCAGACCTTCGCCGCCGCTGCCTGCCCCCTCACTCGAAAGTTGACACTGAAGAGAGAAACACGGAGAAACCTCAGCAATAGGCGCAGGTACAGCTGATACACTGGAGTAAAAGTTACTACGAATACAAACGTTCAGGAGAAAAAGAAGAACACATTGTATTCTGGATAAAAACAAAAGAAAAAGACGGAAAGCACCCCCAAGGAAGTTTGTGTACATTTTTCGTGTAGCAAAACGGCTGCGTGAAAGTGACCCGACTTCCAACACACGTGCCTGCACAGCAGCGTTCAGTTTTCCTCGTCTGTTTAGTGTCAGAAAGTTGGTTTTGGACGAGAAAATATTTTCCTTGCAGCTAAATTACAGCTTTGCTTCATCACAAAAAGACGACCTGTTGGGATTAATGACCTGCGTTTCTTTCTGCTCAAGGATTAACACATCATCGCAGAGTTGGGACGAACACAGTTCTGGAAGCCAAACGGATTATTCTTTTTGAGATGTGAAGGATAAACGGAAAACGATTGTGTCTTGAACAACTGGATTTACCAGAAAAAATACAACACCAACATTGGATTTTTGTTCAGTTTATGGTGGGGCCAGAGCAGTGCCCCCACGCATGGTGGGAAGAGTAAAATGAACCTCAACACATTCTCATTGTACAGGTCAGTATGTTTTTCAGTGACTTTGTTCGAAACGGGAAATTCAGTTCGAAGCATAAAATGTCAATCAAACCTAAATTTGGACAAAGATAAAAAATGCTGCACGGTGCCGGTTTTGTCCCACTCCCATAAAATGAGATGTAATTGCAGGAAATTAAGTTTAATTGCTGGAACTTTGTCTTTGATCTGGGACTGAGGTGTTGATTTGTCTGTTTCATAACAAAGTTCAGAGAGAAGCCAAACTTAAATGATTCGTCGTCTGCGACGAAACCAATGCAGACACGAATTTTGATGGTTTGCGTCTCTTGCAGGCTGCTGCTGCGGTGGACAGTCCCCGTCCTTCTCATCGTCCTCTTCCTGCTGCCAGCAGGACACCAAGTGACCGCCATCAAATGGCTGTGAGTAGTTCTGAATCGAACTGTGTGTAAACTTGCACTGTAGTCGTCGCGATTTGCCGGAAGATTTTGATCGATGTTTGGTATCCATTCCACCCCTGGGCTTCGTCATTCTCTGCAGGGTACAGGCCCACTGTTTATGAATCAAAATATGCCAGGAGTGCAAGTGAATGGTGCAAATTCATGTGAGAACGTTTAAACTCGAGCAAGTTTGCAAATTCTCTGCGCTCGTGCTGTGCACTTGTGAGTTCGCATGCAGCCACCTCTGCACCGATAAAATATGATTGACAATATTCTGAGAATGTGTGTGTGCGCGTGATCAAGGAAATGGTCTGGCTCCATACGATAAACATACGAAATGTCTGTGTGTACATCGGAAAGAGAAATGATTAGCTCATTGGGAAGGTCAGTAAGTCCACTAGTCAAGTAGTAGATGAGTACGGAATACTTGACACCAATCACGGGTCATCTAGACTCCCCTTGCCGCTTATTTTAAAGCCAATTTTTCGGCTAATCATACACAAAACCACTGATAATAGCGGCAGTTTGAAGTCGACTTGGACATGTTTGTGTACTTCGAGGACAAGCAAACTTATCGCTCACCACAATGGTTTGCTTCTTCTTTATGGAAGCAATTGTGATTGTGTGATAGGAAAAGCTCATAAAAATCAAACAATCACGCAATTCTGTGGCGAGATGTTAGAAGTGGAAGTGGGTTTTCCTTTTGTGACTTTCACCACAAATGTTTTGAAAAATGACAACACATGAGAAGATCCTGACACAGCTGTGCGAAGCGAAAAAAGCCCAAAATTTACCAGCAAACGTGATCTTGCAAGGAATCGTGATCATTTCGCGTTTTCTTGCTGTTACCTTGGTGTCTGCTGAAAACTTGCGTGAGAGAAGCGCATCTGAAATACATTTTCAACCTGTAGGAGTCACATCTCCTGAAACGTTTACGTTGCTCCCACCATAAACAAGAAGTAAACACAACAAACCTCGAGTTCCTCTTCGGAGTTCGCAGGTGAGACAAAACGCTTCCGAACCTTTGTCACTTTTTGCCCCCTCCACGCTTCAGATGTCGTTCGAACCAAAAACCAACCAAACATCATCGTTGGCATGCCAAACGTTGGAAGGCACAAGTGGATCAGCGTGACCATCTGGAATTCTGCCTCGTGTGGCGACACACATATCCATTTTTTTCTCTGGATTTTTGCCTGTGAAAGGAAAGCATAAGACAGGCGTGCAAAACGTATTTTGCGCTTTCGTCCCCTTTGTCAGAAATCCTCCCAGTACATTTGTGCACAATGTGTGGCTGGCAAAGCATGCCAAGATTACTGCAAATTCATCACGATAAAAAACAACAGCGAAAATATTTATTTTGTGGTGCTGACATCGTTGTTTGATCATTAGATCGCTTTGTCGTCGACTCATTAGCTGTGGATTGTGCAAAATATGTTCTGATGGTATGGGCAAATGGGAGTTGAAACCTGAGGAACACACTCAAAATTAGCGATGAACCGGACTTCGTGGATCTCCCTCGTACGACCGGTACGCCAAAGCATTGAAATGTGTTTTCAAACAAATAAATTTGTATTTAATGACAGAAAAAAATCCAACGTGGCAGGTCGAGTGTGTTCTCCGTCGAGAAGTTTTGCTGCCCTGTTCCCTGGGCTCGGAAGAATTTTCTTGCTGTTGTTCACTGAAAGGCGAAAAACAATCGTTCATCACAAACTCTTTAAATTTCTTTGGAAGTCAAAGTATGCCTTCGATATGGCGAGAAGATTGGCAAAAAGAATTTTTTCTCAACCTCGTGCATCAGTTTGTTCACTCGTGTCACGTCATCATGCTGTTCTTCACGAAAATTGTGCAGAACACTTCAGTCACCTCGCAAAACTGCACATTGTAGACAGCAAAAAACCCTCACTTTTCCGTTCTGATTCAGTAACGGCCGAAAATTTCCCAGAGTTCAGACAAGTGAATCCCAAAAATTGGGCACTAAAACAGAAATTCGCCATTGGTAGTGAGTCTAATGCCTTTTTCATGAACATTTAATGTGATGCAAGAGCCACGGAGGGTGCTAAAGACCAGGAACTCGAGCTGACTGCGACCTGCAATTAGCCGAGGCAATTGCTTACTCACTGAGCTTCATCATCCGGATGCGTGATCCTGGGATGATGACGGTCGCGACTCAGACCATTCGCGAGCTTCATGTTTGCATGAGGCTCACTCCCAAATCATCCACACAAGTGAACGGCAAAATGAGGGCAAACTGAAATACACACCTGAGTTTTGTGCGTTTGTGCATTCAAATGCTAAGGCGAATGACACTTGTGTCGGGGGGGGGGCGCGGTTGTTCCATTCATAGACATTTGACACAAATGCTGAAGTGATTGTTTTTCAATCAGAAGATAAATATCAGCCAACCCTTCCATTGCGTTCAAGATAAGGTCGTTATTATGCATGTAAACCTGGGTAAATGGAAGATCATGAGATAGCCACTTGAGATTTCTCTGCGATTGAAAGTATCAGATGTTCAGAGTTGGGTTGATGTGTTCATTCATGCGGCGCACAGATGTACTGATTGAACACAATGACACACGGCACGGCAAGTCTCCAAAACTGTTCACTCACAAAAGCAGATTCAGGGGATCTTCACCGCACCTCAACGATACTACGCAGGTTGTTCACTTAATTTTGCGCAAGTACTCGTGTGCCCTACATCAATTAAGCAAACCAAAATGTTTGTTTTGAAATGTATTCTTGAGTGTCCAAAGTTTCCACTGCCAAAAAGAAAGTTTCAAATGTCACTGTGTTGACACTTTTCTCTGTGGAACAAAATTGACCAATCCCTCCAACCTGACACTTGCTGTTGTTCATTCACCAATGTGGAAATCTTGAGTTTTGGGAGGCAGTGCTTCTTTATCAGCTGCAGGTGTGGTTGTGAGGAATAAAGTTTCAGTGGTGTGAATGACAATATTTTGTCATTGAAAGTTTTTGTGAAACGTGTACTCGTGCAAAATTAAATGAACAAACGACGTATAACAAAGACAAGTGTTTCACCGCAATACTCCGCATAAACGTTCCCCCTTTGAGGTCCGAAAAATATTAGCCAAAAACTTAGGAGGGATGTAAACGTGAGAAATTGCCTTCCAAGGACATTCCCTTGACTTTCAATTCATTACTCCAAATGACACTTCACTTGAAAACAAAGATGTTTCTTTGTGATGAGTGGTGGACTCAAGATACAAGTGAAAAGATGATCAAACAATAACTTGATGCAGTTTTTGTTTTGTGAAAAGCGTTTTGTTCCAAAATTGGCTTCAAGCATTGGGGGACTTGTACGCGGAGGAGACGAATCTACGTGGGTGAACCCTTTTTGGACATCACCTCAGCCTTGGATTGTTTATCAATTGAAGAGTTATGTGACGTCGCACAATTCCATCACCCAATTTGCCCATTTCTGTGTTCTGTGTTGTGGGGTTTTCACCTGCACCCCTCAGGGCGAGTTGGTTCCAAATTGATGCGTGGTGGAACAAAGTCATGTGGACGGAGGCTGAAAACTACAAATTACATGATACGTTTTCGTAGTGGCAGTTCGAACGGGAAAAGGCCTCAACTTCATAAATTCTTGGTGTAAATTCGACAAGATCTGAAAGAGAAAGAAGTCAACAAAGAGAGAGCACTGCCTTGAATCTTCTGCCTGTTTTGGACTGGAGCACTGCAAAAGGTCACCAAGACACGTGACCAAACCAACAATTTTCATGAAGATCTGCTCACACTTTGTGATTTTCATTTCGTTCAAGTCGAGTTGGAGAACTTGGCAGATGTTTGCTGCGTGAGCGACCGTCCATTCAATATTGTGCTGAATTCCACGAAGCTAACCAAATAGAGATGTAATAGCACCGCTGACAAGTCATTAAATAAATTGCCTGAAAAGAATGCATGGCACTTGAATGTGCTACATTACCCTCGCAGGAAACTGCATAGAATTCGAATGACAGCCTCTTCTAAGGTGTAGCTTTCAGCCACACTTTGTACACTTTGTAACTTGTTTTCACCAGCACAATAAATTTCCTTTTGATCTGATGGTACAATAAATCAGATTGAGCCGTTGTTCTCAGTTGAAGCGTGAATAATTTGGCTGCATTAGCAGTTTAATAATGGCGGTCTTGAAAAGGCACGAGGGTTTGCATACTCATCAGATATCCATAAAGCAATAGCTTTCTCCTGACTCTCCTGACACCAGCTTGACCCTGTCTTAACCTTTTGTGCAAGCATATCTTCATTCAAAGAAATAGAAAATAATTTTGTGTGTCATTGATCAAATACAGAGAAGAGCAAGGTGAAACATAAACCGCTTTATCTGATCAATCTCACAAACCTCCGCGATTTTGGCCTGTGTGGTTGTTTGCTTTGAACAATTGTGTGGGTTTTCCGAAATCATACCAGGACAAGTTTGATGTTGTACTTTTCTGTGGGGAGGGGATTGAGATTTTGGAGAATTTTCGGGTGTCCTCGATGTGCAGCTGTGTTTGAGTGGCCGTCCGTGGCTTGCGATCAAAAAAGCAAATCGATGCCTGCATATGGAGATCACTTTCACCTCGGGGGACAAGTTCCATTGAGGGAGGCGTTCCTAAAATGTCACACTGCGGGCAGACACTTGTGTGAACAGGTATGTTTGACATGCACAAAGAAGCATTGAAGCCTTTGGAAAAGGTCAATTGATGTGACGACCAAGTCGTCTTAGAAAGAAGGGAAAGACATGCACGAGGACTTCACAAGCCATGGCACCTTGCGCTTCCGCAGCTGACCGTCCCAAGTACTGGATGGAAGTAAAACTGGATGTGTCTGGATGTTGAGCATTTTGAGACTTGCAGTTCCACAAGAACTTGGACTCTGGGCACAGCCGTTTCACTTGCACGAGCAACCTGCACCGCCAACCTTGAGATTCTTGCGATGTTCACAAAGAACCTGGAGCCTGACAAATAAAACATTTGTTTCTTCTGGTTCCCCAGGCCCAGGCTCTTGCAACCCTACCCGACTGGGTTTACTTCAACTGAACTTTCTTTCACTTTTTCTTTGCAGCGCCCTGGCGAAGAGCAAGGTGCGGCACTGGAACGAGACCCGACACTGCCTCGACTCGCGGCGTAGCGACGGGCTCGTGCGGCAGCAGGTCCGCATCTGCAAGCAGAACCTCGAGCTCATGGGCGTCGTGGTGCACGCGTCGCGCGAGACGGGCCACGTGTGTCAGGAGCTGTTCAACGACCGCCGCTGGAACTGCTCCTCCGTGATGCACGCGCCCAACTACATGGCAGATCTCACAGGAGGTGCGTCAAGTTCTTCAAAACTGCTGGCAACACAGAACGATGTCGCGGTCGAGATCAGGTTGAATACCAGGACGAAACCTCTTGGCTCAGGTTCCTCAACTGCGTCCATTCTGTACGCATGTTCCACGATCCCTTGTCCGCAAAACAAGAAAATTGTGCCGGAAATTCTGTCCACGTCCACCGTGGTACAAGAATTTGAGCAACACCATTCAGCAGCAGACGGTCGTTATCCCGATCTGTTGCATGGGTGGTTTCTGGGGATCAAATAGAGCCACGATCCCACAGAACATTCTCCGAAATGTGCCGCGATGTTTTGACTCGGAGCTGTAAACAAATCAGCTGGAGATCGCACCGCAAAACCTTGAACTGTTTGCGTCTTCTGGTTTTCATCAGAACTGATCCGACAATTGTGAATTGATGCGCTTCGGGTTGTTCCCTTGTTGACAGCAAGTCAATGCCCAAACCTGAAGACAGAATGATGTGCGTGGTGACTTTAACTCACTAATGCCTGCAAACATACAAGGTTCGTTCATGCAGTTGTGATACAGTGCTCGTAACAAAAGGATGGACGTGAATATGTGCACGGGTGGGTTTCATTTTGGGAACTTGATGAGGCCAGATCCCTGTCGCCTCGTCCAAAACCAGAAGTCCTAAAAAAACAGGTCTTTTGTTTGGAAATAGAAAGTTTTTTTGTGACCTGAAACAGAACAGTCATTGACACATTGTAAAAATTCTGACATTTTTTTGCACAAAACTGGTTGTTTCCCAGGAAGTACGGTTCGGACAAAGGCGTGGTTCTTGTCCCTGCGCAGTTCCTAAAGTACCATCACACCATAAACAAACCCTGTGAAGTTGCCTTTTTCAGGGTCAGTTCTCCTTTGGTTGGTTTTTCTGTTTTGTTTCAACCATTGGGACCATGGTATCCAAGACTGTCCCTTTACTAATCTTGATCATGATCATTGGTCTGAATTTTTGTCAAAATGTTCTGATTCCGCCTTGCAAAAATCTGAAAGTAAAATCCAAGAGACAAAAGGGTTCTCTTCAAGGACACTTGTTCATCAGGCCCCTTGTTTCTTCCATTTCAGGCAGCAGGGAACAAGCATTCGTGTACGCCCTGTCTTCCGCTGCTCTCACCCGAGCCATCTCCAAGGCGTGCAGCATAGGCGCCACGACCAAGTGTTCGTGCGGCCGCCTCCCGAACGAGCCCGCGCCCGGCGAGTTCAAGTGGGGAGGCTGCGGCGACGACGTGTATTTCGGACTCGCGTTCAGCAAACTGTTCTCTGACGCCCAGTTTGTGGGAAAGAAACGAAAACTTTCCAAGCGCTCCCGAGTCAACCTGCACAACACGGCAGTTGGACGAAGAGTAAGTATCCTTACTTGTGTTGGCTTGGCAGACAGGCAAAGTTCAACACCAACGACCATTGCCCGGCAAGGTCTGCAGGCGACAAACACCCCACAGAAAGAAGTTCCGAGAGCTTGGCCAGGACGGCATGATATGTTTGCACTTCATAATTGGATCGGAACAAAGACTGCATTGAGGTGCTGATGGCTTATATTCTGAGAGTTGTCTGCGGGGAAAGTGAGATAGATGTTCCAGTCGAGAGTCCCTGGAAGTGAAGGCCAATTCGTTTCCAGTCTCACGGTCCAGACAACACACGTCTGATGTTCGTTGTGCCCATGTTGTGCATTTGGAAATCTCAGCTTGTGGTACAGAGATATTGGCCTGAGTGTGTATTTTGCTGTGATCTTGCCTTATTAGTCACCATTAATTACAGAGGAAAGTTGCTTTGAGTGGGACAACAATGATAACCTGTTGACACTTGGCAGAACCAGAAATGGTAGGAATATGACAGTGGCCCGAGGCCTGATTACAGACTTGTAAAATGTGAACCGGGCTGGACACCATGTTTCTGAAAACACATGGTTTCACACATCGCAGCGCAATGTCTGGCCTGCAATGAAAACTACGACAAGGTCAACTCGTGGTCAATTTGAAAATGTGGCGCTCATGATCTTGAGTGGAGAACAGAATGAAAAAAAAGATAATTGCTGCGTCTGCTGGATGGTAAGGTCTCTTGGTTTCTTGGTTCAAAACTGACGAGGAAGCAGGTATTTTTATCCTAATCTCTGGTCTGCAACAAAAAACAACTGCTCATGAGACACTAAACGAGAAACAAGAATCAACCACGTGAACTTTGTTCCAGAAGCAACAACATTGAAGACATCGCTCAGCAGTTTCTTCTCACAGAAATGCAAATAGAATCGATGTTTTGGCCACAGGGCCACTGTTGAAGTTGCTTTAAACACAGACGTAGGCCTGTGTAATAATCAATTTACATATCTCTGGCCTCTGGCTCTTACTCAAAACACACAATCATCCATTGATGACAACTCTTTCTTCAGATTAACTGCCGCTTAAAAGCCAGTGTTTTCCTGCTATTTGAAGCTTTTTAAACCTTCCAAATGGGATGATTGCTTTTCTGAAAATTTCACCTGCATCCTGTTTTCGTTTTCGCACGTGCATTGACAAAATCTCATTCGGGAGCGTCTGCAGCAGCAGCGAAATTCTTCAATGTGATTCAGAGGAGGCAATTCGTCGTTGTTGATGATTGGAAAATTCCAACGAGATTACACAAAAGTGAAATGTCTCTCAGTCAGTGAGACTCCCGAGTCTTATCGCGTGTCAAAAAAGGACGCTGACTTCACACTTCGTCTTCAATCATCTGAGTATTTGTCACGTCTGGACAGAAGAATCAGATGAATGGCCTTCGAACTGCGCTGTTCTGTGGTCATTTTCAAGGTCGTTTGTCAGGAGCAGATCCAAGGTGACCCGATGGCCGCCCTGCCCTCTTTT
>JAAUXT010096946.1_pt1 | contig 14111 bp, 22 predicted proteins | sample 7278171 | NCBI WGS metagenome assembly JAAUXT01 (sample SAMN14350112, study PRJNA611818) | marine sediment metagenome | isolation source: surface marine sediment (1.8m) | place: French Polynesia: Moorea | collected 2018-08 | reverse complement strand
GTTGTGTGTGTGTGTGTGTGTGTGTGTGTGTGTGTGTGTGTGTGTGTGTGTGTGTGTGTGTGCGTGTGAGTTGGTTGTGTGTGTGTGTGCTTGTGTGTGAGGGTGTGTGTGCAACGGAAAAGTATTTTCTGGGTGCAGGGGGAATCTCCACAAGTGCACCTGGCCTTCAAATCAAGTTTTTTTTTCTCTCCAGTTTGATCAAACATTCGACGTACCACAAAATTATTGGGATTGTTTTGTCCAACTGCACTTTCTTTCCTCATTGCAATCACAGATTCGTGTGTATTCACGAGTTAGCGACACGTCTTCGTGCAGTGCGAGTCTGAATGTCCGTGACTCGAGTAAGCACGCAGGTCTGCATCCAATTGCGTGGATCGTCGGATGTCACGTTGGATGCCGGGTCAACCGGACACGTGATTCTGAGGCGCCTGTGTCAGTAATGACGCATCGGACACGACTTCACCTGTCACAGTCAAGGCAAACTGACAGCACCTGCAAACCGCAAATGACGAGGTAACGATTTCGCTTCAAATTTACTTTTCGCAAAACAAAGAGACAGAGGCGGGGAAACCGCCATGAACAAACAAGAAGCGACGGCGCGGCGTGACGCCGCAGGGAGACGCGCCGCGCGTAATGAGCACGTTGCGCAAAGCCCGCGTCCGTCCCCGCTGTTTGGAGACGGCGCACCCACATTCCAATCGCACCGCCATAAAAATTCGCAGACAATAGAGATCATCCCCTATATTGGGCGTGATTGTGAGGGGATAAGCGGAGGTTTTGGTGCGGAGATGTAGTTTTGTACAGAGCTGAGCTGCTGTCCACAGATTCGAGCGCTTTGCGCCCCGCGAGGTATTTAAATCTTGGCAGCGCAGGAGACGGCCCTCTGAGGCGGGAGTCGACACCACCACCCGCGGCCAGCGAGCGAGCGAGCGACGACGCGACACGGGTCGCGCCACACCCACCCACAAAGCAAGGTGAGTTGAAGCTGACGCTGCAAACGTCATGCGTGCGTTGTGTCCCTGTTCGGGTTGTCGAGAACCCGCGCCTCTCGATCGAGCTAAAATGCCCAATCACGAGAACATTGGCGGCGAGGGAAGTGGACAGGCAACGCGAACCAGCAAAATAGAATGAAGTACGTGACAATGGGCGGGGCCGCGTCCTCAGCATACCGCGTGCGCGAGACGTGTAAAGTGCCCGAAGTAGCGACTTGCGGTGAAATTCACAGCCGAGCGCCACACGTCGCATCCCAACACTAAACCGGAAATGCAACTCAAAACTGGCAGGGGCACACCTGCAAATGTCTCGTGCAATGCAGCTCAGGACAAAAGGCACACCAAATCCGCGTGGGAAAAACGCACCTCTTTGCCACTAATTTTGGCCTTGTTGTTGGGTGCAATTTTCCCTTGTTTCAATGGGACTTCAGCACCAGAAATCAGAAATGTAGGGTGTGTGTCGTACTTGGGTGTGACTTTGACGCGAGCGTAGTAAGTTGCGACTTTTAGCAAAGCCAACTGCAAGTTTTGACACAGGGAGAAAGAACACGTTGTCACTGAGCAAAAACGCCAGAGTTGTTCACTCCCAGAACCACGGAAGGTCACACCGAGCACAGGCGTCGACGTACGCAATGTGCGTTTGCGTGTTCGTCAATTTCCCAGGGTCAGTCTCACCTTCGCTTCAGATGATGGACTCCGGAGGTTTGCGGTGTCTGCTGCTCGTTCTGACGGTCGCGACGTCGCTGCGTCACGTCTCCGCGCAGACGTACAACGTCGTCCCCAACAGAGACGGTCAGTGTTCCGGCACACCTGTGCAGGGGGACACCCAGGGACCCACCAAGGGGTCAGGGCCCGGGGGACCCAGTGGGGACCTGGATCCAGAGCGAGACCCTGACGTGCAGCTTTGTCCTTCATTCGTGAAGCTTACCTTACCACGTATACATGAATCCAGAATTGGATCAGAGATGTCCCTGACACTTCCAGTCACGGGGGGGGGGTGCGCACAAAACAAAATTTCCCACAAAAAAACATTTTCCAACGTCACTTCACTTGGTCATTGCATTGGAGCTCGTGGTCACGTTTCAGTGTCCGGGTGTGTCGGGGGGGAGAGTATGGGGCTGGTGACCAGTACGTCCACGGTGCTGGCGGACCAGGCGAACCTCGCCGCGAGAAGCAACGCCGGGACAGGCTTCAACTTCGCCGACAGCATCGCCGTCACCCCGGCGCTCACCAACGTCGAGTTGGGGCAGTGCCTCACCATCTGCCAAACCTTGCGCGAGTGTTCGGCCATTGAGTTCACCGCACAAACCAACTGCGGGACCACGACGACTGAACGGGGCACGTGCGTCTACACGGAGCAGACCGGAAGTCCTCTGTCGACGACGACGCTGCAGGTGACGTCACGTGGGACATCTGCGCGCGCATCGTGCAGCGGCGGCGTCTCCGGGACCAGCGTCTACGTCAAGTACTGTGAGTACTGCGAGCGTGTGGGGGAGTGATGAAAATTCTCAGTGAAGGGGACACAAGAGAAAAACAAATTGATTCACATCAGCCAAAAAGACACAGACTGAACGCATATGCCCTTTGGCAGGTACCACCCGTACATCCAGTGTGACGCTCGCAGGCAGCAGCAATAACAACAATAACAACAACAACCAGGCTGGAGGGGCGTGGTCGGCCTGGAGCCCGTGGGAGCCGTGCTTCACTCTCAACCCGACGGCGTCCGGAGAGACGCGCACGCGCAAGCGCTTTTGCAGGAGTGAGTATGACGACGCCGGGACATAGTGTCGGATCCAGCGGGCGTGGGACCCGCACACGGTAGTGAATCCAAACCTGCCCACATGTCCCTCGATATGCTCTTAGTTAACCCCCGCCCTCAAGAACGATAATAATTTCCGTTTCTGGACACGGCCTTCATGGGGCTTGGACCCTTTCATCTTGTCCTGGATGCTGCAACTATTTTGCGTGTTGAGAGCCGCTTGACGTGACCCACGGTGGACTTGACCTCAGCGCACGTCGGCGTGTTTCAGCGGCCGAGGGATGCACGTGCCCCACGGCGAACGCGTGCACGACGCAGACGAACGACTTTACGCGGCAGGACGAGACGCAGCCGTGCACGACTGCGGCGTCGACCACGTGCGACACCGCGAGCGTCGACCAGGCGTACGTCGGTACGTGTGTCTGTGTGTGAGCCAGTTGGAAGGGACAGACAGACAGACAGACAGACAGACAGACAGACAGACAGACAGACAGACAGACAGACAGATTCCTCACTGGCGTTCCCACCAAGCGCAGCACGGTTCCAGGTCACGTGTCTTGACGCTCACTTCACGTCCCACCTTCTCAGATTACTGCACGTCGCAGAAGAGGATCACGATCCTGGGCGACACGTGCTCGAGCTGCGGCTTCGCCGTCTGCATCTTCCCGGCGGCGGGGCAGACGGCGTGGCGCTTCCACCAGTTCCCGTGCCCCCCGCGCATGAAGTACGGCGGCTCCGAGAGCGTCTGTGTGGACGCCGAGCCGGGAGACATCTGCTATTCCGCGTACCCGACCCGCGCCCGTGAGTACTGAATGCGTGGGTGGGAGTAGTGAATGCACACGCGAGAGAACTTGGCGGGAGTGGTGAATACGCCGCGCATGAGTACTGAATGCATGGGCGGGAGCCGTGAATGCGCACACGTGAGGGTTGAATACTTCTGCGCATGAGCTGCGTGTCTGCGTCCGTGAGTTCTGGTTTCCCGCACGCGTGACCTCGTTCCAGCGATCGTCCTTACGAATCAGGTGTGTGCGTGTGTGTGCGTGCACGTATACGCATTGTGTTGTATCTCGTTGCAGCGATCGTGTGCGCGAGTCAGGTGGACTCGGACGATATCATGATGTACCGTCAGAACGGCGTGGCGCGCATGTGCCCCTCCGGCTTCGTGTGGGGACGCGCCGAATTCTGCACCTGCGTGCCAGGTGCGTGTGTGTGCGTGTGCGTGTGTTCGTGCGTGTGGGTGTGGGTGCGTGTGTGCGTGTGTTGCAGGGGTGCTGGTTTTTCTCTGTTCTAATCCTCCATCCCCCTGTTGCATGGGACCAAGTGCATTACAAGTGCATGACCAATATTGATGTGTTGTCTGCTTGTTCGTCTGTGTGTGCGTGTGTGCGTGCATGAGTGACTGAGTGTGTGTGTATGTCTCTCTGCCTGTCTCTATTTCACACACAGATTTCTCCGTTACATACTTTCTCACTCACTCACTCACTCACTCACTCACTCAGACACACACACACATACACATCCCACCCACCAACCCACTCTCCTGCTCCAGGCCCGACGCTTCACGTGAGGCTGCGGGACGTTCTCTTCCTGCTGCCCTGTAACGCCGCCCAAGAGAACGCCGAGTCGAACGCCGCCGGTCACATGGGCTACACCGCCAACCCGTTCCCGGCCGCGTCGCTCATCCAGTTCGAGGCGCCGACGTCCAACACCGTGTGCGTCTTCCGCGGCGGAGACTCCGCCGGCAGCGCCGATGGACTCGTGGTCAGTACAAACTACGTATTGAGCGAGAGTGGGGGGTGATTGTGTCTGTCTGTCTGTCTGTCTGTCTGTCTGTCTGTCTGTCTGTCTGTCTGTCTGTCACACCTGAACCTCAGTCTCTCTCCCTCCAGGTGCCGTCTCTGAACGGGATTGGGCAGGTCCTGAACCCGGCCTTTTCCTTGTGGTTCAACGACGCTCCGAGCAGCACAGGCGGCACCGAGGCGAGGCAGACGCTCGTCACCAACAGCGACTTCGGTCAGTGGCGGCGCCTTCTTTTTTGACCCACGCGCGCGGGGGCTGGGGTTGGGTGTGAGCGACTGTGGTCAGACAGGGAGGGTGTGAGGGGTGCAGCACGCAGCAGCGCCACTGGAGATTGTGGAAATCCAGTTGTAGGTTAGGACTTTGGTGGCCCCTGGCAAGGGCGGCACGGGCGATGGTGTGAAAATTTTGGGCGTGAAGTGGGTGTGAGTTTGGGTCGGGGTGGGCGGCAGTTTCGGGTTGAGTGAGATGAGCAGGAGTTTCTTGACGTGAGGTGGTCGGGAGTTTGGACGTGAGGAAAGCGGAAGGTTTGCGCGAGAGGTTGCGCAAGAGCCCAGGCAGGGGCAAACGTTTGCTCCAATCACAGCTCTTCCCACATCCTCGGTCAAGCAAACCAGTGACACCCGGATGTTACTCATAGTCACAAATCCAACTGTGTTGCAGACAGCTTCGACGTAGAGGTTCCCAACGTGGAGCTCGTGCTACTCAACAACAGGGAACTCCAATTCGTCACCGATCTGCTGACGAGGGTCTTCCCGAACGGAGTGGCGAGATTCACGGTGAGACTCTCGCGAGATTTCACGGAGCGGGATCCAGGGAGGCTGAGGCCCCAAGGATCTCGGGAACTGCCGGGACGCCCCAAGTGGACCCAGAATCGGGTGATTCTACGGTCCAATGACCCAGGAATGCTGGGGCCCCAGGGGCTACCGAAGATGATCCTGCGCGGTTTTGAGACAGGTTGTCCACTGGAACTTATTCCTTGCTCCAGCGGAAGAATTCCTGTCCAGCATATTTGTCCAAAACTATGCAGTGCTAACAACTCTTTGTATTTTGCGCATTTTGCAGCAAAACGTGCAGATTCAGCCGAACACGTGGTACTGCGTGGCGGTCGTGTTCGACAACGAGGCGACGGAGCTGTACGCCGTGGAGGGCCTCACGGTGCGCGTCTACCTGAAACAGGCGGGAGGCTCGATCGTCACGCTGCTTGACCAGGAGCTGCCCCCCAGCACAGACAACAACGACTTCATAAGTACGTGGAGCACGGCGCACGCCCAGGCAGGGGCGGAACCAGTGGCCCTTAGGGGGGGGGGTCTGATCTGTGAAAAGAATTTGCCCCAAAAATTTTGCATCGTGGGTGCAAGCTGTCTTCATCTGTGCATTCTGACATTTCAAAGTTGACCACTGCAAAGGGTCGGCACCTCCGCTGTGACCAGACCCCTGGCGCGTCTTGCGTGGCGGTCCCTGCATTTGTAGATCCACGCGAGTGGGTGTGTTGTTTTGGTGCACGTGTCTGGATAACACCTCGTGAAAAAGGCGGATGTCACACCTTCACACAACGCAAACACACGTAAACACACACACACACGCACACACACGCAAATACATGCACACACGCACACACACGCACACACACACGCACACAATGCGGAGTCAGACTATTGGCAACCAGGCCTGCAGCTGAAAGTATTTCTCGTATGCACACCTCGCGCAGTGAACATCAAGCGGCGGAACTGGCGCATCGCGCACAACAGCGAGGCGGCCGACGGCACCAATAGCGACTACTTCACCGGCACCTTCGACAACGTGAGTTCCTCTGTATCGTAACCATGGCAACCAGAGTCCATATCAGCATGGGTACTGAGTCCATGGCAACACGGGTGCTGAGTCCATGGCAACCGGACACATGAGTTATGGTTCAACAAACGCAATGCAATCGGTCCTACGACAGCACCTCCTCTTTCCCTTGACCACATTGCTCGTGGACGCGCCCCTGAGCTCACCCTACCTCAGCCCAGTCCTCAGTGACCAGCTCCAGTGTGTCTCTGTTTCAGTTCGTGTTCACGACCAACACGGTGCTGACGGAAGCGCAGGTCGGGGAGATCTGCGCCGTCGCGCCCAACGACGCCGCCGTCTACACATGAGGAGCAGTACTCGCGCAGTACTCACCGAGTACCCGCACAGCAGTCACACTGCACTCACAAACTTCACTCACACATGTGCAGCAGGACGGACATTGCATTCACACTGCAACAGCCAGGTTCAGCAAACATGAAACGTAGACATAGGCGTGAACGTAGACGTGCATTGTCACCCTGCAGGGCACATTACAGACAAGATATTTTTTCTCTTTGAATGAAAGAACCAATAGGGAATAAATTCAACATTTGTTGTTTTGCTCATTGACAGCTTGATGTGGGAATTTTACTTTTCATTCTTCGTCTGAGCTTTCAAATATAAATTTGTGTTGGTGTTTTGTGGAGTATTTGTCCCCCCGGGGGTGAAACTCTACATGTGTGCTCACGCGTACATCTACGTTTCATGTTTGCCGAACCTGGCTATTCACACACATCTCACACTGCATTCACACTGCACTCACAATGTGCACACAAAAAATCCACACCCGTTCACACTTTCACAACACTCACGCAGTGCTCACACACCCCTCACACATGAGTGTTGCATGACACTCACGAAACACAGACACAGACACAGACACACACACACACACACACACACACAACACTCACACTGTATTCGCACAACCAAACGTATCTGCCACACACGTCAGTACTTTGCGCATCTCTCACAGACTCACACAGCTCACACACACACACACACACACACACACACACTGCGCACACACACACACACACACACACACACACACACACACACACACACACACACACACGTGCACTGAATCCCACGCACACTTTGCTCGTTCATGACAAGAACAATGTGACAGCATACTCACATGTCATACCCAAACTGCACTCACGCGACACTCACACACTGTTCATCGTACATTCAAAAAACACAGTTTTGTCGCACAACACTGGCACACCCCAACAGCGGATCCAGGGGCCTCAGATCCCTCAGGACCCCCTAACGCAGGTCCGCTGGAGGTGTCCTGATCAAACGACAGTGACACATGACACTCTCACTTTACTCACGTTTTCGTATCTCATCACACGCACGCCAAACGCTTGCGTGCTGCCAGTACTCACTCACAGTGATACTCACTGAGTACACTCACACGATACTTACCGGATCGATACTGACGGACGAACCGACCGACCAACCACGCCCCGGGGACCTTGACCTTTGACCTGTAAATACGTTAGAGACTCAAGTCTGTGATAAAGATAATCAATGACATGAAGTAGAAAACGCAAAATGAAAAACACAAAAAATGACAAAAAAAAAGTTGGACACAGAGATTGACCCGGATCGGCCATGGTGACACGACTGAAGCTTTGTACATAAAGTGTGAAAAAAGTTCAAATAAACTCAGCAGCATGAAACTTGATTTTTCTATTGTTGATCAACATTTGGTGCGTGTGTTTCAAAAATTCTCAGCGTCAAGGCGTTTGTGCGCGTGGTGCCACGCACCGGGGTTCTGGTTCATAGATGGCGATTGGTGTCTGGCTGCACACCCTGATGTGGACAGCTTCAGACAGAAAACTTCAGGCCACAAGCAGTGTTTTGCTTCTTGTGAACAGACAAATTTGAAAAAAAAAACCAGTACCCATCTGAAGATCTGCGAGTATCTTCTCTGACGACGTGTTCAGCTTCTTTGTGGGTGAAATTCTTTTGTGCTGGTTGAACCACAATGACGACGGTTTCGGGGAGCATCTCCCATCCTGTGGATGAGAACCGAACCGTACCTTGTCTCCGAGCACTGTCGAACAAGTCTGTGCCCAAATGGCAATGAGCATGTATCATGTTTGTCAGTGAAAGGGTTGGGCCCAGTCTATGCGGAGCAGGGACCTCTGCAGGCCGAAGGACCCAGCCCCCAACGGGAGGAACTCCAGGCCCCTGCGCGGGTATCCCCAAGCCCCCTGGAGCCGCACCCTCAGGGTACGCACTCCAAGATGGAACAATAGAACCTCCCACGAGTCGGGTGGGGCTGCACCTCACGCTCCCGAACACTGTCGAGATCGCATGTTTCTCATGTGACATCACTCAGACAGGGGTGACCAGTTCACACCGCTCTTCCTCTCTGACACCAGCCATTTCTTTACAATCCCTACATGTTTGGCAAATTCAGCGCAAAAAACGCAGGGAGAAAATGCAGGTGTTGAGACGTGGAGAGACAATAGGTGCAAAATGGTGTTTGCAGTGGTTTGATATTTAAATATTTGGATTCATACGCGGTGCCTCATGCCGCGGGTGGAGACTCGCACGGAAGACAAAGATTTGCTCTGCCTCGACATGTTTCTGCTCGTTACAATGCAAACCGAACTTTCCACCTCTGGGCCAAATGGAAAATCTTACATCGCATCAAAAATCACAGTCGAAAAGGAAGATTTTTGAAGATTGAAGCGTCTTACATGTTTTTGAGAGGATAAAATTTCACGATGCCCACGAATCTGGTCACGCTGGTCCTGCTCGGAGGTTTGCTGTCAATCGGAGTGGTGAATTCGCAAGTTTTCTGTGAGTATGAAAAGTATCATGGCAATCCAACTGAATGGAAAGATGTCAGTGGGGATCGCTTTCTTGCTGTCGTTATTTCTTCGAGGGAAGCACCTGTGTGTAGCGATAATTGATGCGCCGCCTGGAGTTTCGTTTGTTCACACGCGCGGTGTTTGTCGTTGGGTGCAGTGCCCCAATTGCCAGTTCGGTGGCACAACAACGGCTTTCAAGAATGACCTCATTTGGCTGTTCACCACTGGTTGTTGTTTTGACATTTGGTCATCTGTGGCACTGAATTTGGGGCAGGTTGGTAGAGATGAACCAATTGGCAAAGTCAACAGCGTCCTTCAGCTGCCCGGGCGGCTGGAGAACGCAGTCAAATGCCCGCGCCGTGCAAACTGAGCATGACGTCAAAGTTCCGCCTCGTCGGACCCACCCAACCCGCCCCACGTGTGTATCTTGACGCGCCTCTTGCAGCGGAGTGTCCGCTGGTGTTCTGGGGAGAGAACGCCCAGATCGAGACGACGTCGCCCATCCCGAACGCCGACACCGAGGCCACCTGCCGGCAGGTGCGTGGTCACACCGCACACACACTCCCACACACGCACACACGCATCCCACGGTGTTTTTGTGTGGGCGTGGTGCTGCGAAGAGAAGCGTACACGTGGGTCACACTCACACGTGACTCACCCAGAAGGAATGCGTCCTTCTTGTGTGAACCAAAGCAGTCCGGATTCTGTTTTCACACCACATGCACCACGCTTTCCGCCGTGTCAACGCGCGCTGCGGCGTTGCAAGCACGGATGCGTGCTTGTGCGCAATGACGCAACGCATATCGCTTCCGATGTGAAAGCAGTTTGCAGCTGACGCAGTATGAAGCTCGGGTGTTTCCCCCGCAGGTGTGCGACCGCCTCCCGGTGTGCACGGGCGTCACGTACGTACCCACGTGCGCCGAGAACACGCAGACGGACAACTGCTACTTCTCGACCGACACCTCGGCGCAGTTCAGCCGGCCGCGCGTGCGCGACGTTGCGCTGGCGTCGCGCGCGGAGTGCGCGCTGCGGACCTACGTCAAGAGCTGTGAGTCGCTGGGCCGGTAGGGGGAGTTGTTAGATGCAGCGCCACCCTGGATTTGTGGTCATGGCTGGGGCGGGAGCGCAAAAGGGAAAACATTGAGCGTATAAAGATTGAGCATGTCGTGTTTTCCAGTCCCGCACGGCGGTCCAATTCGTGACTGATGCAGTGGTCTCATTTGGCCTGCCAAAGAATCGTACACATGTTGGAGGTTGGCACTTGGTGCAGCCCTGTTAACGTACTTCAGCATGAGACATGGCTAGCTCCTGGGTTGTGAGAAACAATTTGGACCGCAAATGTGCCAGTGCAGCAGCTCTGAAATATTCACAAACGAGTTTCATTCCTCATGCACACCTTCTTTCTTCAAGGCGTTCCAATCAACAACAACAATGGAAACAACAACAACAACAACAACGCCGACGGCGGCGGTGGTGGCGCTGTGAACCCGGCCATCGGGCGCGACCTGGACGAGGCTGGGAACGGCTGGAACGCCTGGTCGTTCTGGACGGCGTGCTGCAAGGCGGACCGCGCCTCCGAGACGCAGTCCCGACAGCGACTCTGCTACCCGCGAGGTGAGACTTCCGGTTCCGTCCGGTCTGGGATTTCCGGTGAAACTTCCGGTTTCAAGCATAGAACAATTGACGCTTCTGTTCAAGGAAAGGGTTTCGGGGTCAATTGTCTCCCTCCGCGCGGGGAAGCGTTATCGGACGTGTGCTCACGTTCAGACTGAAAAGTACTTGTGTCTGTCTGTCTCTGCTTCTCCATCTGGCTTCTCTCTGTCTTGCTCTCGTTCGGTATTTCTTCGTTTTTGACACACACGCACACGCACACACGCGCACACACACACACAGGCGCGCGCACACACACACAGAGGCGCGCACACACACACACACACACACACACACACTACGCACAACACACGGTTCCTCTCTCTGCAGGCAGTCAGTCGTGTCCGTGCCAGTCCGGGCGCTGCAGCGTCAGGGACGGTTACTACACGGACGAGGAGTCGCGGCCCTGCAGCCAGTGCGTCGACAACCTCAGCGACTATCAGCGTGCGTACCCAACACACACACACGCACACACATCAACACCCACCCACGCACAACACACTGTATGACGTCCAGATGCGAAAAAACAGGCACACTCACACACAGGCAGACACCAACTCCCACACGCACGCATAAACTCAGCGACTGCCGTTGGGCGCTGTGGCGAACCAGTAACAAATCAAAATTGTGTCCCTCGGCGAGCAAAGTTGTGGTGGGTTCAGATCCATCCGGCGGGTGGGGGGCCCTCGCCCCTGGATCCTCTGGAGTGCAACTTGGGCGCGTTGTTTCCTTGCAGTGTACTGCCGCGCCACAGGGTACCTCAACATCCCGGACCAGTGCTTCTGTAACTACTTCGTGCCGTGCCACCCGGTCGGGCTCGGGTACGACCGCACCGCCTTCTACGAGAAGCGGCCGTGCCCACGCGGCACCGTCTTCGACCTGGGGACGCAGGCGTGCTCCCGCACAGTCGCGCTCGACGAGATCGGCTTCCAGACGCGCGCCGCCAACCCCGCGCGTACGTCGCTTCTCACTTCCGGTTTTAACTTCCGGTGTAACAGGACCAGACAACGACCAGGACCAGACAACGACCACACTATTTGGTTGTTCTCTGGTCCTGAAATTTCAGGACCAGACAATGACCACCTGGGACTGGACAACAACCAGTTGTTGTGTGGTCCTAAAATTTTAGGACCACACAATGACGTCAGAAAAATAGTACGGTCGTTGTCTGCTCCTGAGACACCAGTTTCAGTTCCGGTCTCAGACTCGTACTGGATGCGTTGTGATTTGTGTGTCTCTGGATGCGTCACGTGTTGCCTTTGAGCATGTACTACAGGTGCGAAAAGCCACCTTGCGGCCATACATAGAAATGCGAGGCGTTCAGCAGTGCGTGCAAAATTCACGACGTGGACGCTTGACGTGACGTGGCGTCTCACGTCGCTGTTTGTTTGACGTGTTCAGCGGCAGTGACGGAGTGCGCGTACCTGGAGGAGCAGTCCATGATGAACCGCTACAGCCTCAAGTCGAACGGCACGCTGTACGAGTGTCCCCCGGGCTACTACTGGAACCAGGCGCGCTGCATGTGCCTCCCAGGTGAGACCAGGGCACGCCCAGGTAACCTGTGCACAGTCGTGTACTGTGCTGGATACTCGCAGTGCATCAGTGGTGTCTGATGTGGAATCGACCTCAGGTTGTACGTGGCACACTGTGTACACATGAGGTTGGGGCCCGTACCATTGTTGGGTGAATGATCAGTTGCACTGAGTTCTTGTGGATGTTCTTGTCTTTCACAAGTGCCACTGAAAATTGCCATCAGGTCAAAAGCACGTGACATGAAGCGTGACTGTGACAGCGTCGTAGACTCTTCGTTCCCATCCGCCAGGGTTCGGGGGCGTGAACGTGAGCCGAGGCGACGTGATGGCCGCCGTCGGTTGCGATGGCAACAACTACAACGCGAACGGGGACGATAATCTGGTGTACGCAGGCCCGTTCGACGCCAAGAAGCGACTGCATTACCGCACGCTGACCAGGGGGGCTCAGGACGTCGGGAACAGAGTCTGCGAGTTCACCGGGGAGGACGACGTCTACTCCACCGGGCTCCAGGTCGGGCGGGGTGGGGGTGGGAAGGGGTAGGGGTGGGGGCGGGAAGGGGTCGGGGTGGGGGCGGGACGGGGTAGGGGTGGGGGTGGGGAGATATGGGGTAGGGGTTTGGTCTTTTGATTGGGTTGGGTTTGAATCTGGGTTTGAGACTTGATTTCGCGTTTTGCATTCAGGGTTCAAGTTTGGAGTTCAGGGTTTGTAGTTTCAGGTTTTGGGTTGTGCTCGGAGTTGGGATTGGCTTGGAAGCCATGACGACAAGAGGTCAGGGATCTCGAGAGGCAGATGTATAGGGAGCCAGACTGGGTCGTGTTGAAACTGACCGTGACGCGCTGATCCTTTGCTCTCGTGGCAGATCTCGGCGCTGGCGGGCGTGGACGCCGTGCTGAACCCGAGCGTCTGCTTCTGGTTCTTCTTATCCGAGAACAACGGGCAGCGGCAGACCATCCTCACCAACCGCAAACCGGGTCAGTGTCAAGGCAGCTTCCAACACGTCGTGATTCAGAAAACAAACTCAGAGTCTTTCAACGTACGCGGAACGTGTGTCTTCGATTTTGTCACACCGTTTCGCCTGAAATGTACATTCTCATAGAGTTCAACGAAAATTTACGCTTTATTGGGTGAAATCGAAAACTGCGCCGTGTGGCACGTACGTGCAAAGGGCAAGTCAAGGCAGTCCACACTCACTCTGCTTGACGTGTCCAGGAGGGACCCAAGAGGTCTGGAGTTAGGGTAGTCAGAGACCTCCGGTTCTCTGGGACCTTGCGCACGTGTTTGAAAACCAGGTCTGCAGCGTGATCCAAGGGCGTCAGAGTGTTTGGGAACTGGCCCCGCCAGGGAACCTGTTCCTACAAACCTCAGGTGCCTGGGTTCAATCCCTGTGCTTTGTTTGCCAAATGTCTCATTTCTCGTTGGTTCTTGCAGCGTCCATCATTCCCGGACTTCCTCCGACCATGGAGTTCGTGCTGGAGCCGAGCGGGGATCTCGTCTTCAACTCCGACAACCTGGGGCTCAACCCCATCACCGTGCCGGGGGTAAGAGAGACAACCCGGGGGTAAGAGAGCCAGCCGGGGGTAAGAGAGCCAGCCCGGGGGTAAGAGAGCCAGCCCGGGGGTAAGAGAACCAGCCGGGGGTAAGAGAGCCAGCCAGGGGTAAGAGAGCCAGCCGGGGGTAAGAGAGCCAGCCGGGGGTAAGAGAGCCAGCCGGGGG
>JAAUXT010087179.1_pt1 | contig 14111 bp, 13 predicted proteins | sample 7278171 | NCBI WGS metagenome assembly JAAUXT01 (sample SAMN14350112, study PRJNA611818) | marine sediment metagenome | isolation source: surface marine sediment (1.8m) | place: French Polynesia: Moorea | collected 2018-08 | reverse complement strand
CGAAGAAAGGAGAGCAACTCAGTTTCCTCAAGTGTTATGAGATGCTGTGCCACCACCACCATTTTCCAGAAAGAGCGCCCAAAACCACAAGGGGTCACGTGATCAGCCCCTGGGGGGGGAGGGATGCTGGGTAATTTCCAGCAAAATAGAATTTTGATATTAAGCATCTATTCCCTGTCTAATGTATGTAATAATTAAATATAAAAATATTTAGAATATAATTAATTGGCTGAGGCCAGCCCCCCCTGGAGGGGGAGGAGTGTGGTGTGACACACCAGCTGTGAATTTGAACCACCGCGTGACAGGTGGCAGTGCTGTTCATTCAATAAATACAGAGATTCGCGCCACCGGGCCAGTCTCACCCGAGATACCAACCAGTGTGTTTGTGATATCACTACAAGCGTTCGTGCCAATGTTCCAGATCACCAATCAAGTGAAGGAAGAGTGAGATGACAGGAGAGGCACTTGGCTGAAGATTATTCAGCGTTGTTCTTCTTGTGGAGAGGAGATCGGGAGTTACCTGAATTGCTGAGTGAATCCCAGTTACAAATCGTTTTCTTTTCAGTTTCGTGAGTAGGCCTGCGGAATGGACGGGAAGTGTGCTTCGACCCTGAAACACACGTGGGGCCTGGGGAACCAATTGTTCCTCTTCTGGACGAAAGAACCTCGAGAGTCAGGTGAGTTTGGACCGGCACGTCACGTCGGACCGGTGGAAGGAAATGAGACACTACCAATTTTTGACACTGGTGTTTGGCCATTTCAGGTGGGAGCCTGGAATAGCCAGACATGTATCTCGCCATTTCAGTTTGGGGATGAAATAGCCAAGTACCCTTGCCTTGTGCACTCTGAGATTGTTCACCCTGTTTCTGGCCATTTCAAGTCAACTGAAAATGTCAGACACCCATGCCTCCTCATTTGGGGTGTTTGGCCATTTCGTTACACCGGGACGTCACATTCTGGTCAGACAATACGTACAAGCCAGCAAACTGAGATCCAACGTTTGTAAAGTTGTGCAAAAATGTCTTGTTGTTTTTTGTTTGTTTTTTTTTTTCAAAAAAGAAATTTCGGAGAAACACAACAAATATGCTTTGCTTCTTCGGATTGTGCAGATTCAGACAACGATTGCTTGAGAATTACACACATGAAGACACAAATTTTTTTGGACAAAACTGTATCACATGTTTCACAATTGGTTTTTCTGAGCAGGCGATGGGGATGAGAGGAAGCAGAAGCGTGCGCTGACTGAAGACGAGTTGAGTATCCGCGAGGCGCGCTGGAACACGGATCTGCACGGACCCATCACCCGCAAACTCGTCTCCGAGTCTCACGGTGAGTGCGCAACGAGTCAGGGGTGAGTGCAGGATGCATCCTCCATGTAGATCTATCTGGGTTGCAGCCAGGGACGGCAGTTCATGAGTGCAAGGGGCCAGGAAATGGGTAGGGGTGGGATGTAGGACGTTGTGAAGCAGAATCTTTTGAAGGCGGGTCCAGGATGTAACAAGGGGTTGACACATCGACTACCTGAAGTCCACTGGATCCGGCCCTTGTCAGTCAGGTTTTTGTCTGTTGTCTTTCATTTGCAGTTTGCCATCAAAGTGTGATGCTGAAATAGTGCTTGTCGCAAAAGTTTCAATGCTGTAGGAAGAAAACCTGAATGTGAGCTCCCCTTCGTTGCAGGAATCTTCATGAAGATCCAGAAATATGCTGCCGACGTCAAGGGACCCAAAGCCAAACAACAGTGAGTGTAGATCTCAATGGCTGGTGCGAAGAAACAAGTGACAGCGCTTCTGTCTGGAAGTCTTGGTCAAAATGTGCCCAAAACTGTCATGGAGTCCGGGATTCAGTTGGAACATCGAGTTGTGCGCTGAAAACCTTTTATGATCTGATTCCTTGCAGGATGGTGAAGTTCAGTCGCGAGTACAGATCAGTCATCAAAGCTGCACTGATTGACCTCCAGAAAGCTATACGTAAGTACTGGAAGCGATCTATGGAAATAAGGTCCATGTTGGCTGTGTTCTGTGCTCTTTGCTGAACCCTGGGAAACCACAAAATAGATTTAATGTGTTCAGGGACTGTTGATATGCTGTCACCACGATGTGTAATGTACGTTTGCACCTTGCCTGGCGTCGTTGGACAAGTCAATGGGCTTTTATCACTCAGTCGATGAAACCCCTTTTGACAGGCCCGACAGGCAGCACGTGACGTGCCTGCTTTCAGCGCCAACAAGTTCTGAGTTTTGCGTTCACGCGAGGGTGTCATAAGTTCTCGTGCTGCAGCGTTGAACCCAATGTGACTCAAGCCTCGTTTCACACTGGGTGCTTCATGCCCTGCGTCCACGTGCACGTCCCATTGACTTGTGTCGTAAGAGACTACTCAGCACCCATTGACCTGTGCGTGAAGCACTCAGCGTGAAACCAGTCCGGTTCTGACCAAGTGATTGACTGACAGTTCTGAATGTGATGACGTGATCGATTGACAAGTGAGATGTCTGATTGGCAGGTGAGATGTGTGATTGACATGTGAAATACGTGATTGGCAGGTGAGAGCGGGGACGACGATTCTCGGCGCCACCTGGAGGCTCAGCTGCAGCTCTTCGACATGGTCGAGCTCGTGTGGAACCTGTGCGAAATTCTCTTCATAGACACGCAGCCAGGTGAGAGGTGTACACACCACACACACACACACACACACACACACACACACACATTCACGAGCGTGCGCTGGCTCTCTTTCGTCTATTCTTTTTTTCTACTTTTCTATTCTGTCTCTCTGTCTGTGTGTCTCCTTCTCTTCCTGTTTGTCTGGGTTGATGTGTGACCTATTTTTTTCTGGACCGTTGTCGTGACGTGTCGCGGGTGTTTTTGCGCAGGTGGCGTCATTCTGTCGCAGTTGCTTGAGTGGCTGCGCTGGCACTTCGTCGAGGCGGACAAGTCTGCGCGCGCAGCGCTGGAGCTGGAGAAGCCGCAGGACCACCCCGCCTACTGGGACGCTGTGAGTGTGCGTGTGTGTGTGTGTGTATGAGTGTGTGTGCGTGTGTGTGTGTGTGTGTGTGTGTGATTGAGAAGGCTGGGGCTGGAGAAGCCGCAGGACCGCCAAGCCTATTGAGACGCTGTATGTGTGCGTGTTGTGTGTGCGTGCGTGTATGTGTGTCGGGGCAAGAAGGTACAGCTGAAAGCGCTGGACCAGGTTATTGGGACGCCGTGAGGGTATTTGCGCGCATGCGCGTGCCCTGAACAAAGCGCAACACGAACGGGATAACAGACTGGAGTTGATTGGAACGTTGGGGTGACGGACCGAACTTAGACAGCAAAACCCATGTGTGTTTCCTTCCTGCAGGTGTACAGCCTGGTGCTGCAGGGCCGGGTGGAGGAGACCCGGCGGCTGCTGTCCGTCCACTCCCGCAGCAACAGCGACGCCTTCCGGAGCCTCGACGAACTGCTCCACAAGATGCCGCTTTTCTCCCAGGTCAGTCCCGTGCCGAAGTCTGCAGCCGATCCACGTCTGAGTCCATTTGTTTCTGAAGACGAGTTCGTTCTTCGCCACTCCACCCCAATTTTGCACACACCAGAAACATCAGAAATTTTGTTGTTGTTGTTTGCGGGTCTTGCCATTGGGTCTTGCCATCGGGTTTTGCCACGGTGGTGTCAGCTGGGGCGACATTTGACCCGCTGGAGTGTCTGTGGTTGATCAGAGGAGTCTTTGTGCACTGAAACATCAAAAGTTTTTGCAATGCGACAAGTTCACAAAGGGGTGCGTTGTGTGTATTCGTCTCTCTGTCGATCAGCATGTACTGCGTTGTCTTCCGTCTGAAACCCTGCATGTCGTCTGTTTATACAGACCCCCGGTGGGGGTGAGGGTAAGGGCTTCCATAGGCGCTGCCAGCAGCCTGAACCTCACTGCGTCGTCTTCTGTTGCCAGGCCCGGGGCGGCGGGGCTCCTGCCCTCGGGGAGTTCGAGCTGCGCTGGCGGCACTGGAGGGACGAGGTGCGCCGCAGGTTCGAGAGCGGCGAGTTCAGCGTCGACACACACCTCTCCACCATCTGCGAGGTCAGTGGCGCGAGAGCGCGCAAGTAGACACACACACACACACACACACACACACACACACACACACGCGCGCGCATTGTATACACAACACACACATACACGCACACACACATTGTTTGCACACACACACACACACACACACACACACACACACACACACACACACACACACACACACGTATTGTTGCATTCTGTCTTCATCGGGCTGTGAGGCTGCCACTTGTTCCCGGGGTGATCCCCTGCGTGGTGACTGTAAAACACGCGCGCGCTCACGCACACACACACACACACACACACACACACACACACACAAGGCCAACCACAAACGCACTTGCACCACAGTCTCAGACGTTGCTTCTGGAGATGTCTACATCCCTGTTACATGGACGAGGCTCGTCTCAGGACGTGGCGTTCTTGTTTTCCACAGGTTCTGTGTGGGGAGGACGAGGTGTTTCTGCGTCTGCGCGACCTGTGTGAGAACTGGTACTGCATGTTGGTGTCGAGGCTGCTGTACCAGAATCCGGCCGTGAAGGCCTTTGACCTCCAGTACCACACACAGGTGAGGCGCGCGTGCCTCTGCGCGTGTGTGTGCGTGTGTGTGTGTGTGTGTTTGCGTGTGTGTGAAGCGTTTGAACATTCTATTCACAACACGTTCAGCTTGAGGCCTGATGCAGGTGTTGACGTCTGTCTGTCCCTCCCAGTCTCAAGACCGCCGTGTCGCCCTCTTGTAGTTCTGCATCTCCGCGTACGGGGGCGCCTCTGCGCTGCAAGCCTGGGACAACACTCTGCTCGCTGCACTGGAATTCGACGTGCACCAGGTCATCAAGGAATCAAGGTCAGTTCCGGGGTGTCAAGGGGGGGGGGGGGGGTACTGGGACTGTGTAGCCAGATTCACGCGGAGTTGCAATGGAGTATTCTGGCCTGGCACGCACGAGTAGTGTTGGGCAAGGCTCGCAGTACACAGCTCTGTGACGTAGTCACTGCAAAGCGCGCGGCGATCATGCCAATTATCGCTCAGGATCCATCAAGTTATTCTGTCAATTCCCGAACTGATTTACCCCAGGGAATTGGCAAGATATGATGACCTTGTTTTGCCAATGAAAATTGACTGTAAAATTGAAAGGTCATGTCTGACAGTTGATTCAGGGCCACTGGATCAGTACGAGTACTGCAGTTCCCCAGGACTTGCACAACGATGCAGTGTGTGATATTTCAGCACCATTCCGGCCTCCACCAATGTGTTTTATGTTCAGCACACTGTGGCACACGACATGAATGCTGGACACGTGACGCAGTCAGTGTGATACAACTTGACAAGGGCAGATTTGGGTTGATCCAGATCATGGTTGGTCAGCAAATTGCGTGAAGTTTCGTCCAATTTCTTTTGCGTACTTCGGGGCCTTGTTTCACACAGACACGAAAGTAAGAATTTTGATGACTTTTGACTGTAATTCAAATACGCTAATTTTCCTACAATGTCCGCGTCAGACTTACGCATCAGGGGAAATTTGATGCTCACTTTGCAAATCAAATTTGTCATGTGCATAACTCTTCATTATACATCTTGATTACCAGACGACAGGAACTTCTTCGTACTAAAAGCAACAGAAAGATTTCAGTTTGTCAAGTTTGCTGCAAAATGCACAGAAGTCAGACCACACACGGTGTGTGTGTGTTATTTTGTGTCTTGTGCACATCAGTGAAGGGTAACTCAGAAGGGTTGCTGGGCAACCAGAGCCTTCTGAGTCTGTGGAGAACAAACATGGCGCCAATGAAGAAAAATTGGATGAATTACAGTGTGTCTGCTTTGCAACATTGCACTGCATTATTTGCAAAGGACAAGAATATTCTTGTTTATTTTAAGGAAATGACCAGAAAATGTATAGAGAGAAAATTTTATCAGAAGGGAATGAAATGTGAGACCAGGTACGGTTTCTCATGTCAGCCAGTGAACAAAGATGTGTACAGGGAGAGCCCTGAGTTTGAAGTGGAGGGGCAGCACTCTGTGTTTCATGCCATGTACAATCCTTGGCTTTACCAGATGAACACTACAGTCTCACAGCCATTGGAGCAGCAGTGCATTTCTGTGACCTACTACCGCAGCCGCTTCCATAGGAACCCCAAGGCTTTTGTTTTGATCAACAGCCACCCCTTTATCGCCCAATTCCATGTGCTAAAATACTCATTCAATGTACTGAAGATATTTAGGCTGAAATTTACATTCAAGGTGTTTGAGCTGACAGATATGTGTACACCAGTGGTGAAACCCAGGATGTATGGTTCACTGTGGGCACATTTTCTCCTCACAGAGTTCGTACGTTTGAGAGGCAAACACTATCAGGACGGCATCCCATTCTTCTCCACAATATTCTTCTATTGTATGAAGCGTCCTCAGTGGTCGGTGTTCACATCAAAGACGACCGCTTTAGAGTATTCCCTGTGCAGGGTGTGTGTGGGTCTCACCTCCAGAGTCACCTTCATTTATCAAGTCATAGATCGATTTGTTCTCTGGACAACGGAAGACACGTACAGAATGGCTGCTTACGGGAAGGCCAAGGTGTCTATGTACGAAACAAGCTTTGTCACTGCAAGTCAGAAGGTAGCTTTGAATCCTATGCACATCTGTGTTGGATTCCATCCAAGGTTGAGGTCATGTGACAGATATGTATCCAATGTTTTCCTCAAACATGAAAAGTTCATGTTTCTCAGATTCAGAAAGATGTTGGGAACAAAGATGAGAATATTTTTCTTGGACTATCTCAACCATGAGAAATATGTATTTGAGTTTTTGGAAATGGAGGATTATTACATCAAGTCCTTTCACTGCACAGTGCAAGCCATCAGGCAATGGGATGATGCAAACTTTGTCAGATACCAGTTCATTGAAGCAAAGGTGATTCAGAGAGACATTCATAGTGATATAGTAAAGCTGAATTACTTTTCTGACATTTGTAGTAATATTTTTCACTGTCAAGTGGTTTACAGGTTGCAAGGTAACCCCAGTACATACCTGCAAGCTGATGTTACCAGGGTAGTATTCACTGGTTGGAGAATGGTTTCTTGTATGTATGGGGGTGTAAGTTTTCATGAGTACAACAAATCTGCTCAGTCTTACATAGAAGTCAACAGCATTTGTAGAAATTCTTCTGATTTGAGGTCAAGTGGCCAGGCACAAAAGTTTTCTGCAATGTACACATCAACATCAAACAAAGTACTGATCACCTTTTATCATTTTCCACAAGACTTGTTGAATATCTCCCTAGCATTTTTGCCAAGTACATGTCAAGGTGTTTTTGTGAATCCCTGCTTTGATATCACATTTCCATCAGAGCACCAGGGTGTTCCACTTCACCACCCTCAACTAGTCACAGATCCAAATCTGTGCCGTGTTGTACAGTTTGGTTTCTTCATTCTTTATTCTGGAGGACTGTACAATGGCAGAGTCATAAAAAATGGTTGTGTAAATGTTTTTGAAATGAAGCCATCAGATATTTCATCCTGGTGTGGGTCATCACTGAAATATGTGCAAGTGTCATGGATACCAAGTTATACAGTGACACTTTTCAATGAATTGGATGACACTTACAAGGGAGATACTTTTTTGTTCTCAAGCAAAGTGAGAACAGAACAAAAGTTGATTGAAAGAAAAGATTTTCCTTGTGAGGAGAAACTGAACAACATGACTTTTTTCAGGAAGCCCAGAGACAAAATAATGAAGGGAAGCCAGTGGCACAGAGGTCTGAACATTTTCAACACTCATATTTCTGGTATGAATGCATCTTTTGAAGCTACAATGTCATTGATTTACTTTCAAAGGAAAATGTATGATTCATTTGCAACAACAGTTGGACCACTGTCAGATTCACTCAGTATTCTTGAACTACATTTCATTTCATGTGAAATATCTTCACTACTGACACTTCCAACAGGTATTGGGAGTCTGTCTTCAACACAGAGAAGGCTCTGTTTGAGAGAACCAGTCAAGGGGGTGATGGTAAAAAACAGTATGTTAGAATTGAGCCTGAGTGGAAAGTTAAATTGTTTTCATTGTTCTATTGGAAACATATCATTTATGTCCAACTTGTGCTTGAGTCTTTCCTGGGCAAAAGTGCTGTACAAGATTACAACATATCATCCCAGTCCAGAATTTAATTTGTGTGTTCCAAACAAGCAGAACCTGGGGGAAGATAAGTTGATATGGAAATCAAATGTTCCTTTTCAAATGTTTTATTTGTCAAATATGTTTCTTTTGGTTGACCTGCCTGGCAAAATTCTAGATGTCAAGTTCAATTCAACACCAAATATTTGTGATAGTGATGGTGACTGCTGGCTGAAGTACAGATGGCTCAGCAGAGAAGAACCTCCTGTGGAATATGCAAAGTCCTACTATCGTTATATGAGTGTTCATATTGGCACTGCCAAAGAAAATGACTTTTCCTACCAAATCAATTTGTTCAAGATATTTTCAAGAGACATCAAGGGGGATTACGAGGAGCCCTCTTTTCAGACATGGTATGAGGCAGATAGAATGTGCAATGAAAAGGGAGGAATCCTTCCTCAGATTGTCTCAGTGCACCAGATCTATCATCTGACAGTTTTTGTGAAGCGTGCTGCTGTTACAGTTCTACTGACAAATGTGTTCATCGGAATCATTTCTGAGGTACAAGAAACATACCTGTCGTCTTGTGGTTTCATTTGCAAATGCAATTCAAGCAGTGACACACTTTGCTTGAAAAAAATCCCCAACAAATTCATGTGGGGGAGGGGTGAGGACAGGATGCTGTGTTGGGATGGGTACTGGCATCTGTGAAGAAGTGCTGTTTCTGCAGTCATGGCGTCTGGGTATCTCCGGTTCAAGGGTTGATGGAAATGTTGGGGGGGGGAACACCTTGTGCCATGCCTTTGAGTTGCACACCTCTCAACACTGTGAAATAGTCTTGTTTACTTTGCTCGCAGGGTTTGAGTCGGTTTAGGTGGGTTGGTGGAATGAGTGTGGGACTCCAGATGTGGGGTTCACCATTTTCACCACCACAATTTGTTGGGCACAGCTGCCTGTCCGTCAAGGATGACAACTCAACGGGTACCACTCCCAAAAGTACGTGGCTATGTGTGTTGTCAATTTGGTTCTTTTGCAGAGCTGGTTCTTTTACAGAGCTGACCAAAGTATCAGTGTGTCCGTGGTAGGAATTGATGACAAGGTGGGGGGGGGGGGTTGTTGACGACAATGTTGACGGCTTTGTGGTTTGGTCTTTGGGCGGAGGTCTGACCCCAATAGTTCTCCTGCCCCAACGGGGCAAAATGTCAGGGAACACCCCACGTAACCCTCACTTCCAGTTTCTGTCACACAATTGGGTGAAGAAACATTGGGACAGGTGGTTCCTAAGACAACACCGCCCCTGTAGATCTGTCTGTGTGCTTGTTTCAGGACGTGGAGAGTGCGTAGGGGATGTGTCATGGAATCAAACTGATGATGATCTGCAGGAGGCCTCATCTCTGTGTGCTGTGATGCCCATTGCCAACCTCAAATACCTCCACTGTCTTCCTGTGCCATGTGATTTGCCCATAAAAGCTGATGTAATTTGCACCAAACAGAGCTTTTTTGAAAGGGAAAGTTCTGCTGACAAGAATTTGACTGGAAGTTACATCTGCTCCAGAGAAGATTTCTTCTTCAGAAATTCATGTTACTCGGTGGGTGTGTTGCAGCCCAAGAAATTTGACAAGCGTGACAAAGACTTGATGGACTTCATGCGTATGATTGGGGCGAGTACATTGACAGTCAGCCCCTACGATTTTGTACTTGCTGTACCTGCCAGGAAGAAATACCCCATAGAATTCTTTCAGTATGACAAACTGAGTAATCGTTATATTTTATTGAGCAGAGATATCAAGGATGGTGAGGCTGTATTTTATGTTACCAAAGGGCATTTGAGTGATATTCCTGGCTTCAACATGTTGCTGCTCAAATGTGGAAGTGGAGAGTTTATTTCAAGAAAGTTGGTGCACAACAATATGTCAGATTGTGGTGATGGTGAAGATGAAGCTCTGCTGTTCTGTACAGTCAAAGAGAAACCAATGGATTATTTTTTCTGTAAAAATTTGTGTCAAAGGCCATGGTGTAAATGCCCACCATTGTATCACCACAAATTACAAGGAGGATGTTTCCCTTTCAGTGAAAGTTGTATGGATATGAACTGTGATCTAAATTTTGTACATCCAAGGAGAGAGTCTAGCTGGTACAGTTCTCTACAATCAAGTATTCTGATGACAGTGAAAGCTACAGTTGAGCCTGCACAAGCAGAGAAGTCTGCAAATATAGATCAGAAGAAGAGGTCTCTCTCAATATTTTACACAGATTGCACAGTTGAAGAGCTTCAAGATATTCGAATAGATGTCAGAAGGGCCAAAGTAAAATGTGTCAGGAGAGATGAACTCCCATGCACATATGGTTGTGCAAAATGCTTTCCCGTGCACAAACTTTGTGTTTATGAAATGGACTCCAATGGAAACTTGATGCATTGTCCCAGTGGAGCACATCTGAAAGACTGTTTCAGAATGCATTGCAACAATATGTACAAATGCAGAGAGTATTATTGCATCCCTTACAGGTTGGTCTTTTGGATACATAACAATACTTAGCAGTTCAATATTCACTAACAAGATTTGAACATGTACATTTTGCTCTGTCTCTTCAGGCACATTTGTGATGGCATCATTCAGTGCCCATATGGGGATGATGAACAGTCATGTGCAAAATATGATTGCCAGGGCCTATTTCACTGTACTCAAACTGTATCAATTTGCTTGCACCTGAGCTCAGTATGTGATGAGTTTGAGGATTGTTTGTCTGGAGAAGATGAACTTCTTTGCAGCATTCCAGAATATTGCCCTCTTGAATGTGAATGTCTGATGTTTGCTGTGAAATGTGGAAATATTTCACTGCATTCTGTGCATTCATTCTTCAACCCAATTATTGTATTTTATGAATTCACAAATGTTCTTTTTCTTGAAAGTAAAGAAAACAGAGAAGATATTTCAATTGGAATATTGAATGGTACTCTAGTGCTTGTGTGGTCAGCCTCTAACATGAAAGGCATTTTCAAGATGATTACATTTGACACAGGTACATTACAACTTCTTGATTTCAGTTTCAACAATCTTGTATCAGTTAAAAGTGATTACTTTTGTGGAGCTTTTGGGATGAGGGTTCTGCTCTTGGCTCACAATAGACTGCAAGCAATTGACAACAATGGATTTGCCTGTTTGTATTTTCTTGAGAAGCTAGATTTGTCCCACAACAATTTGATTGAGCTTTCTCAGAAGATGTTTATCAATATTAAATTATATATCCTCAATATCACTGCAAATTATTTTGACCATATTGACCCACATGTGGACAGAGACCTGACTGCTGATATTGTTGCAACACAAGATTATAGGATTTGTTGCCTGATAAACGCTCATTCCCAATGTTTGGCTGAACCACAATGGCCTGAGAGTTGCAGTGTGATGCTGAACAATATTTTTTCCAAAGTTATAACTGCTTTAGAATTCTCGTTTATTTTACCATTGAACATGGCTGCCATAAAGTTCAGCACACACTTTCAAAGCCGACAGAAACTTACAGTCTTCCAAGTCATGATGTTTGTTTTGAATGGAAATGATGTTGGTTTTGGCTTGTATCTGATTTGCATATTTGGTGCTGACCAGTATTTTGGACCAACATATGTGGTGCATGCAGCAAAATGGCTCAGCAGTATTGTTTGCAAAGGACTGGGTATTCTTTCTTCTTTTGTGATGCTGAACTCACTTTTTCTTTTGAACTTGATTTCTTTGTCAAGGTTCATGTCTGTCAGGTTTCCCTTCAGTGTTTATTTCAGAACATTGATTCCAAAGTTTCTGTTTGTAGGTTCAGTAATGAATGTTTCTGTTTCAGTTTTTACTTTGTACTTGTACCATAGCACTGAGAGAAACACTTTAATGCCATCATCCAGCTGTCTGTTGCTTGGTGAAACACTCAGTTCAGTCACAGTTCAGTTTCTCACAGCAGTAATGGTTTGCATCCAACTCCTAAGTTTAGTTAGTGTGACAGGATTCTATTCAGTCATTGTCTATGAGCTTCAAAAAACTGTTATTGTCCACTCATACAAGCCAAAGTCAGACAGAAAAGTACTTGTGCAGTCCTTGCTGCTAACATTATCCAATGCTTTGTGCTGGGTTCCTTCTAGTGTAATTTTCACAGCATCACTTGTGATGGAGACTTACCCCACTAATCTGTTGATGTGGAATGCAGTTCTTATCAACCCTCTGAACTCCGTTATCAATCCAATCATATTCTGTGTGTTCCCCCTTTTGAGCAGACATCATAGAAAGGCTTCTGTCAAGAGCTCAAGCAAAACATAGATCCACTCAGAATTCTCCTTTCGTCACACAGATCATTTGTGAAGAATGGACATGAGACCTGGAAATCTGAATGTGGCTGTTCCAGAACGATCAGTTTGCGAATTACAGGAACATGAAGATACTTCTTGGGCGAAACTTCGGAATGCGCGTCTCTTTGGTGTTGCGCATTTCTCGAATGTTGGTGTCAGGAAGGCAACTCAAGTGTTGCCAGAAGCTGAAAATTCATGCTTGTGAAAGTGTGACCCTTGAATGTGACAAAATAAACACAGGAATGATTTTTTCTGCAAGACCTGTTTGAAGGCTGAGGTTGACGGCAGCTGCTTTGGGTCGAGCTTTGACTTGTTCCGCACGTGTGAGATTTGAGAATTGCGCTTGTCCCTGCGCAGACGAGTCTGCTGTTCTGTACGGGTCGAGTGGGAAGAAAGTGAGGGTACCGCCTAATTTGTTGCCCGGTGGGTCAGGACGCAAAGCGCAAGGCGTGCTTCTGACAAAGGACTGAGCCAAACATTTGATGTATTCAGTCAGTCCAGCCTGGGAACGCAAGCACTCAGAAACCACTGCTTCACAGTCGTGAATAAACCTGACCTGTTTTGAGCAGCACACACACACACACACACACACACACACACACACACACGCACACACACACATGTTTGAGTTGCGAGTTGGTTTTCATTTCCGGTGCCTCAAAAAACACTCAATTACCGCACTTGAAGGACCTCACAACACAGTGGCTGTCTGTATATCTTCAGCGCTGGTCACAAAAAGCGTTACTTGACCCCCCCCCCCCCCCATCCCGTTGGAACTGCTCCTGCACTGCTTGAGCTCACACTTCTGTATTTACAGCGCGAGCTGCGGAAACTGGTGGTTCGTGGCGCACATGACGGATCTGCTGCACCACAGCGAGGTCCTCGAGTCACAGACGCTCTAGTGAGTACACACGCACACACTCACTCACTCACACACACTCACACACACACACACACACACACACAACAGACACCAGTTGCAGGGGGAGTTCTTGCACTCAGACCGCACCAGCACTCGCTGTTGTCAACTCACACACACACCAACCCACGCACGTACATAAACACACACACACACACACACCTTTCCTTTCTCTGTCACACAATCGCGTACCATGTTGCACCTCTCCCTCCGTGTGTCTGTCTGTTTCCCTCTTTGTATGCCTCTCTCTGTATGTCTCTATCTCTGCTCTCTTTCATCGCGTCCTTCACTCTTGCACTGTTTCTGCAGTTTCGGGTCGAACCTGCGGGAGTTCCTGCTGCTGGAGTACGCCTCGTCGCTCCTGTCGCACGGGTCCCTGTGGCAGACCGGAGTCGACTACCTCGACCACTGCCCGCAGTTCGGAAGGTCAGTCGGAACCTCAGTCCGGCGAAGCAGGAACTGATCAATGCAGTTGGTCAAACAGCCTGTTCTCAGCGTCTCTGCTGTCTGCAACTAGGAGAGAAGACACGCAGACGGATGGGATTCATTTTGATGCAAACGTGTGTGTGTGTGTGTGAATGTGTGTGTGCACTTCTCGCTGTTTGCAACCGGGGGGGGGGGGCAAACAGATTACTTGGTAAGTTTGTGTGGTTGTTTGTTTACCCACACCACACACAATTTTATGGGACAAAAACACAAACAAAGGGGGGCTGAGG
>JAAUXT010078319.1_pt1 | contig 14112 bp, 18 predicted proteins | sample 7278171 | NCBI WGS metagenome assembly JAAUXT01 (sample SAMN14350112, study PRJNA611818) | marine sediment metagenome | isolation source: surface marine sediment (1.8m) | place: French Polynesia: Moorea | collected 2018-08 | reverse complement strand
CTCACACTGCACAAAAATGGTTCCTGTGAAATCACACAATGACTTTTCGAGACCTTTGGTCGAGAAAGGAGTTGTGTGATTTCACAGGAACCTTTTTGTGGGGTGAGAACCCATTTCTATCACGATGCGAGCTCGTACGACATGTTTAGAGATCGCATAGTTGTAGAAAAAAGACTCGCAACCGATCACAAATGCAAACTCGTTTGAATGGAATTTTGAGGAGAATAGAGAGAGATTTGCAGCAGTTGATAACGTTGCATCATTCTTGACTGGGCTGCTGCAACGCGAAGTTCGCGTGCTGGGCTTCAAATCAAGTCTTTGCATCTCAAACAGCTTTTGTTCCAGCGACATATAAATTTTCAGTCCCTTGATTTTTGTGGCGGTTGCATCATTCCGCATCACACCACACAAGGCCATCCGTCAAACGGAAATAAGTCAAGCACACACAGCAACGGGGACGGGGGGACGCACGCAAATTTCACTTTTTGCTCAGATCCTGGTCGGTCAGTCGTCTGTGGAAACCGCAGACATCAGTCAGTCTTGGAAACAGGAAGAAGCAGAGTCGTTCAGGCTGCAGGAAAGGAGTCTGGCTGACAGATCAAGAGCTGCGGATGAACCGGTTCTGACAGCTGTATTGACCACGTGCCTTTCCCCAGAGGAGGGTCGCTGTTCACTTCTTCTGTTTGCGTGACGGTCGTTGTCGGCAACTGTCTCGATAATTTCTGTGGTTGGAACATGCAGTGGAGTGTCAAACGTTCGTTGCAGATAACAATTTCGTCCAAAGCACTTTTCAGAAAAACAACCGAACGTCACAACACGTACTCCAAACAACTGGAAGTGACGTTGAGAACACTTTGTAGAGTCTATAACTTATAACTTATAAGTTGCACTTGAGAGAAACAAAGTTCATTTTGCAAGAAAAAGACATACACGTCACAGGGAGGAACTACATTCGAATTTTCAACAATTTGTCTCCTATATATCTAAAAATAACACCACCCCACCACAACAGAGAACAGATGTGCAGTGTTTTTTGCACGGAAAAGGATTCCATTTCACTCAGCATCGAGTTGCCAAATACTGCGACGCAGATTTGCCCGAATATGGTCAAAAGTGGAAACTTCCACACAGGTCTCTATCGGCGTGGCTTTGTTGTCGATCTGACAGCGCCCCTGGAGATGCACATGGGTGACAATAATTTCACGGATTCGTGGTGTCAAAGGCCAAAGTCGTTTATTTTTTGAAGATTTCTTTTCCTTGTGGGTCATTCATCGTTTTGTTGCACAGACGTGTCGGGAGAGTGAAACAAACCCAACATTTTAGATTGCAGATATAGATGTAAAAAATTCAAAATTACAAAAAAAAACAAAACAAAGTGAAAACGTGTCATTGGACATTGTGCCCATCCGCCAGAGAAAGTGTGTGAGAGAGGACCAGGTGTGGGTGAAGAGGGGCTCACAACACCTGAGATCAGTGACCCAACTGCACTTCAAAAGTCACAAGTACTGGCAAATCCATGTACAATCTCTGTGCACAATGTGAAACAACACCACGGCGAAAGCAACTCGGGCTTTTCTAATGTTCCAAATAAGTGATGAATTGAGCACAATGTAGCGATGTGCTGCTACTCATGCTTCCCGTTGCACAACAAGCCCCGCACTGAGTTGATGGATCGACTGTCAACACGACCCTTCACATGGATCTGCAACATTTTATTTGTGCAATTGGGTTGCTTTCAATATTGTGGACGGAGAACGGAAAGATTGTGTCTGTGGTGTGTGGACACTCGCACCAGGTGATTCCAAGTCAAACAGACAGCGTTGCATCCACACAATTGATGATTCTCTCAAGGTAACACACCACCAGAAAATCTGGGTCAAACTTTGGAAGGATTGCCCACAGAAATTTTTATTGGCCTTGAAAAATTATCTTTGAGATTTTTTTTACAACCTGAAGCAGTCTTACACAACTGTTTCTGATAAGCAAAACACATTGTGGTTTCCATGGATCTGCCGCCACTTCAGGCTGAACTGTGCATCTTCAGGTTGACACTGGGACCACAAAAGTGCATTGAAAAATCGTTCCGCAAAGTTGTGGTCTTGAAGTGGCTTTTCTTACAGACATTGCTTGGGTTTGGTTTGCGAAAACCAAAAAATCTTACGACCGTTGCAGTAAGGTTCTCATGTCACGCTGACATTCCTATTGAAATGAAACTCGGTGAAAGACTGCCATCTCTCTCGTTACGAGATCCAACTCACCGAACTGAAAAAGGAGGCTTTTGTGTGCTGACTGCCCAGAAACCACTCCCTTTTGCGTTTTCACAGGATGGCTGGTTGCGGTCCGTGGACGCAGTGTGCGAAGCGATGGAACTGAACTTAGGTGGAGACCAGTTCACTTGGTGCCCAGAAAATGCAAACAAAAGTTTCCTCGAAACTGGTGTTTTTGTTCCATGAGGAGGTTTTGGCGGAAATGGGTGTTGGGTTGCTGATGCTGTGTGTTGTTGTGTTGTGTTGTGGTTAGAAAATCGAGTGCAGTGCTTTTTCTTGATGAAAGTACTGATCTACCAGCAGGTCGGCTGGTGTGAAGTGATTGAAACTTGCAACTTGGTTGCATCGATACGTGCACCTGGAAAAAATATGGAAGGGGGAGTTCGTGTATCTAGGGGCCCAACACCACAACGACAGGACGTGATACCGGAACAAACAAAGGATGCGCTCCGCACTTGACTGCTCAGGTATTAGAGCCTTTCTTTCTTCCTCAGCAACAGGGGAAGAGACCGTTTGCATTTGTTTCACAACAAGTCACGTGGGATCCCTTGGTCTTTCGATCAGGTGACATGTTGTTTTTGCGCAACAAATGTCCCAACCTTGGGCTCAACACCCTTTGTCTTCTCGTCGTTCAGTTTGAGATTCCATTCTTCAGTGAACAGTTTGAGCTTCGTTTGAGCGTATTTTGCGCATGTGTTCACAGACACCCCACCGCGCATGTGTGCGCACCTACCTACCTGAGGGGAATGGTGTGACCTACCTTCCGACTGTGTGTGAGTAGCGTCACGTCAGCCAATAGAGGATCCGGGTCGGACTGAGTATCTGGAAACAGCCCAACTCTTGTCATGCGCGAATCGACTGATTGCGTGGGCTGGCTTTGCTTGAAAACCTGGTTTCCACAACACCTTTGTTTTACTTCCCGAACTGGCCCAGACCGGTTAGAACGGCACGAAAAAATTCGGAGGTGCTTGCGATGCTGGAACGGAAAGTGAAAACATAAATTCTCACCACAATGCGACAATTACTTTCGTTCTCATTCGCTTCGCATGGAACGCCGCGCGTCTTTTCCCTATCTTCAAGTGGCTGCGTATTTGGGTCTGCGGGATGGTCTGGAGTATTGGTGCAGATACGGCAGAGATTGGGGAAGAGCGATTCGATTGGCCACGTATTGGACTATCAAGGCCAATAAAAAGTCAATAGAAGCCATTGACACCTGAACCCGACCAGTCAAGAGGTGTTCCTCAGTACAAGCACCTCTTGACCGTTGACCTGCCGACTGTATTTTTTGGGTTTACTTGACCTGGGCCTGACTGTCTGTCAGTGCTGCAGTGGGAAACACACACACACGCGCACACACACGCACACACACACACACACACACACACACACACACACACACACACACGGACAATTCATGCAGGGGCAGTTCGAGGGTGAATTCCTTGGTTCTTTTTGTGTGTCGAAGACACTACAATCCGTGCAGGTTGCATGGAGACGAGGACCCTTCCGGTCCATTCGGATCCCTGCTACTTTCTTATGGGCAACAAATGAACGATTTGTATGGCACTGCAGGCCTGTTGGTCAAGAAACCAGTGAGTGAAAAAGTCCTCTTGTCTGTTCTTCGCATTTGAGACAAAAAGTCTTGCGAGACTGCTGTGACTGTTTTGGCATTACGATGTTTGTTCTGGCCGTCTGAAGGAGATACAGCCTTTGTGGCAAAGGGCTCCAATTCAAACACATAAAGCTGATAACGCTTTTACTGTACATTGTCTGTTCGGGTCAGTAACTCTATGATTCTGGACTTTCACCCTGCTGACCATCGTGACGACCCGCTACAAGTTTGGCAACAATGGTCAAGTTCAAAATTTGAAATTCGAAACGCAAAACGTGCTTGCTAGAAAATGACAGCTTGTTTGAAAACTTCCCTAGATTTCCTGGAAGTTGCCAGCTGGCAGGATTATTGCGCACAAGAAAACTTTTCGTCCTGGATGCAACCCAACCCTGAATTCGTGAAATCGCGCCACTGAAAGATGATTTGTTTTGGTCAGCTGTAGGCCAAGGCCAGCACACCTGATCGCCACGTTTGTGTTGTTCTCTGACACGGTTTTCACCCAAGAACAGCTTTGTGCGCAGGTTACTGTTCGTCATCGCACAACAAAGCAAACAATGGTGTGATAAATTTATTTTTCGTGGCATCTGAGGCAATAAAGACAAATGACATTCCGAAGCTGTTGCTGAGTCACTGTGCCTGGGGATGCAACAGATTGGTATTGCTGCTTCCTTTGTCAGAGAGCGTGTGTCGTATTGTGGTCGAATGCTGCTTCAGGACATTCACCTTCCCAACAGAGTGGTGATGCTCTTGAGAGTCCACGCCCATTCAGCCTCGAGTGTCATGCTATTTCGCATCTGAGGTTGCGGCATGTATTGACTTTCGACTGTGCATGGGAAGCTTCGCATGCAGAGGACAAGAGATGCTGAGTACGCTTGGTTCCCTGAACATCAGACGAGTCGAAGAGCACAAGGGGCTTTTTTCTTTGGAATCAGATTGCAAGGATCTCGAGAACAACCAGACAATTCAACAAACGAAACATAATCTGCAGGAAGAATGCGGAAAGTTCAGTCTGGAATCCATTTGTCCCCTAGCTGTCCCCACTGTCTGCCAGCAGTGGCATGCCATTGCTCTGTGCGAGGGAGGAATTCTTGTGTGATGTGAACTCAACAGTGCGCTGGGAAGAACCGTAATAAACTATGACAGTCCATGACAAGTCAAAGGGAGAAACTGCAAGCTTGTACTGAGGAACCCCATGCATCACATTCTGTATCCATCAGTGAGATTCCCATTACAATTCGGATTCACACAGCCAGACGCGGATCTGCACTTCTACGCAAGCCGCACAGCTGGTGTGCGCTGTTTTCTGTGTATGATTGAAGAGGTGACTCAGCCTGTCGAAATGAGACGGTTTCTCGGTACACAGTCCGGAATGACCCTCTGACATCTTCTTTCTCACCAACGTACGAACCACATGGGACGCTGGAAGGTTCTTTTTTGATTCTCACTCCATGGTGGTGTCTCCCTGTTCCACGGAGCACTCAGATTCGGTGCAATGTGAATCTTCTGTTTGTACGGATCCATGGTTCAAGGCGTTTTGTCGAAAAGCGCGTTTTTCTCCTCTGTGGCGTTTGGTCGGAATATGAGGAGAATCGTCAGGCCTTTGGCTCAACCAGGCGGTCCGCACCATGGAGAATCACGAGGCAGAGTCAAACAACAACATTGAACAGCAGATGCTCCGTGTGGAGCGCAACAGCTGACGAGCTGTTTGTCTTGAGTACACTCGCACTGTAATCAGGTCGCAGCGAAGCTGCCTCGACCCGCTTCTGGGATTCAGTGCAGGAAGGGCACTGAGCTGAATATGGTTCAATCCTCCAAATGGGGATTACGCTGACAGCTTATGTTGCAACTGTGTCACACTGTGAGGACTCGATTCTGATTTGCACGAAATCACGTCAACGTCCAGCTGTTTCTTGCCCTCCTGCCCGTGCAGAATCAGATGAAATCAGTGAAAATACTTGAACGGAGAGAGGGACCCACATTTTTTCGGATTGGGAAGATGAGAAGCAGAAGGGAACCTCTGCAAAGAAACAATGTTTGGTTGTTTCACAGCAACGATGACAATGGAAAATCCAGAACGCGGAAAACAAAGAACTGAGGCAGCTTCACCCATCTGATCGACCCAGCTTGGGTTGCAACGTCCTCCCAACAGAAAAAGGGTTGGCGGAGGCCCGTGTCATCTGATGAGCTGTGCTTATGGGGGCCGCAAACCTCGACAATAGTCGGTTTCCGAAGAAAATGTGTGGGGTGCATTTCTCCTGCGAATTCAAATCCATGAATTTGCGTGATTGGGAGCACTTTTCCGTGCAAGAACCAAGGGGAGCACTCCAATGAATTTCACGCAAGCTGGTGCACACAGGGCAATGAGCCCGAACATCAGCCGATCGGTGAATCCAGGATGCGTGACGTTCATGCGTCACTCCACTTCGGGTCCGGACGAGCAGACTTTGAAACCCATAGATTGAAATATCGCTGTTTGGGGTTGGGCGAAGCGATAAGGTGCTCGTTACAATGACTTTGTTTGGACTCGTAACTCGCCTGATTCTTTTTCTGTTGCGGAACTTTTTGTGTGGAAATGAAGGTTGATGGACTCGCTGTCAAATGAGTGAGGGATGGTGTCAAGATCCCCGTCCCTGGATTAACACGTGCAATTAAACATTCTAAAAATATACAAACCCTCAAACAGAACCTCTTTTTCTGAAGAAGATTTATGTTGTTTTTGTGGTCATGTGAGGATGACTGGTGGTTGTATGGTTGCTTGAAGAATTCAACCAGCCGATTGCGACTTCTGACAAAGGAAGGTCTGCCGTGCACCGACCGTGGAAATGTTGAGCCTGACAACATACACAACAAAGCTTTGATTTCAAAACGATGTCTTTGTGAAGGCAAAAGCCAAAAGCTGTCGGGCAGAATCTGTGGGACCTTTTTCGTGCATTTTGTTTCGTAGCTCGGTTGTTCTGCGAATTTCGACCTCCACTTGTTTGGCCAGTCTCCTGTTTTCGCATTACCCTGAGGCCGGAGGGCCGAGGTTTCGGGTCAGGCTTCGAGTTCCAAGCAGTGCACGCAGCTGGTTCTGGTTCCCCGGTGCCATGTCACCCAGGTCATTCCCATTTCACGCGAACCCGTACTTGGGAACAAGGCTCCACGATACCCACGAGTACCCAGAACCACTTGTTTTCATTCATAAATCAATTTGTGGCTGAGCGTGAAACAGTAGCCTTTAGTGAGGGAACCTGAGACCTCATTATCACCCTCGCAGCACGAGGTCCCGTCAACACTCGTCTCATTATTGCCTCAGCACGTGGGACCCCTGGCCCCGCGCCGCACCCGCTGACAAGGCCCCCGTGCTGACAGGGGTGACAGGGGCCGCGACGACGAATGGTTCCAATAAAGCGGGGAAACACGACCTCCGTCTGCGGCGTCTCAACCCGACACGGAGCGCTCAGTGCACTGAGGTTGGAATCTTCATTCGAACACTGGTCTTGCGGATCCAATGCGTCCTGGGGCTTCGACCCGACTCGGGAACAGACCAGAGTACAACCTCATTTTGTGCCATTTGGCGCCAAAAAGTATATCTCTTGAAGCTGTTATTGGCCGCGGCAAAAGCCAAATGGCACAGTGCACCAATGGTCCCTTGCAGCTCGCAAAGTCGCACCATGTTGCACTGTTCCATTCAACGAATGTCCTTTGTTTCTTGGGCAAAATCACCACAATGTGCACAGAACCCAAATGGATCCGCCATGGTAGGCACGGACATTCATGCTGCGGCCTTGCACTCAGTGGTCACCTCCGCGGTCACCCGGCGAACACTGAGATCACGTGCTCCGGACCCTGGTTCCCAGAACTCAGTCGGACCACTTTTCCACTTGACACGTTCCGTCCGCACCATTGGCCGAGACACGGCGAACTCAGTCGTGCAGTCGTTTGCAATCACGATCTCAAGGCCATTCCACTTAGAGTGCCTGTGCTGGCAATCACAGACCCACTGCATCGCAATGATTTTGACGTTGCACTTTGAGTGAAAAGTCAGATCAGACCAATTGCTTGTACGAGTAAAGGCGTATCTCGGTTCCATTTTCTTCCCTTCTCTGACTTGTCTGACAAATTTGGAGTTTCAAACAGTTTTTCTTTTCGGCAAACGTAATCCAACACATCATTTGAAATAGCCGACATCCTTTTGCCTGTCACAAATTCAATTCGATTCCGAAATTTGTGTGAAAAGCGGCAGTTTGAAGCATCAAGGCCTCACTTCGCCTCAGCGCGCGCCGGCAGCGACCGACGTGTCACTCAGGCCGATTGACGCACAAAACGCCGCTGCGATACTTTTTTCTCGCTTTACAAATTGGTGGACAAGGACGCAAGTACTGTGTGACACGCGAAATTTGTTTGGGTTGAAAGAACTTTTGAGATGAATTGCCATTGGATGACGCGGACAACACCCCCCTGATTCAGAAAGACGCAGTTCTGCCCGTGTTCGGGGCAGATGCACTCGGGTGGTGAGGTGTTTTTGAAAACAACAGTTGTAGGCTTGGAGACAAATTTTACCAAAACTGGTTGTTGAGACTGACCATTTCTCACATTTGTCCACACCCGGAGACAGGATTTTCAAGACCGTCATTCAGCCGGGCGTCTTGGATTCGCAAACAACGGTGCCTTCCGTGACCACACATTCTGAGACAAACCATCTGTGAAGAGATTTTTCGTCAACTCTGACAATTATCTCGTGTTCAGTGCTGGGCACTGAGTGACCCAAATCAGAGAGAGAGAGAGAGAGAGAGAGAGAGAGAGAGAGAGAGAGAGAGTCCAAACAGACCCTGCCCGGAACTGACCGCGTCACACACGCGGACGGGCACCGACCTCCGCTCCCATTCACAAACACCAATTCATCAGTTTAGCTGGAACTTTTTTCACACGAACAAGGAATACTTATGAATTGCGTGATGGAGAACACATTTTGGGGATGTTTTCCAAACAATTTGACGTTGGATGCAATTCTGAGGCAGCCATGTGTGAAAATCATAAAAGTTATCAAATCACAACCAGTTGCGACCAGATTCTGTCAGTTGCGTCGTCAGTGAATGAAACCCTCCAAAACCAATGAGAAGAAAACTTGCTCATCATGTGACGCAAAAAAGAAAGTCATCACCCAATCACTGAGACGGGCCGAGGTCAGGTTGTATAAGAATAGTACCTCCATGTGTGTTTACTGATCACATCCACACCTCGGCCTTCGAGACGTCAGCCAACCTCACAAAACAACCCGTTTCTTAGAAACTGCTCCCATCAACTCATTATAATCGTGTTGAAGTCATTGAAACTTGTTGATTGCGCACATGGTATCTGGAATTGCCGTGACAACAGATTCCTTGAACATGTGACCTCGCATCCCCTTGGCAACTCAGCACTGCTATTTAAAGGCAGTGGGTACTCACCCAACGTCAGTGTTACCAAGAGTCCAGAAGAGGACCCAGGGCTGCGACACCCAATCTTTGACCATTGGACTTCGCGAGAGAAACTGTATCAAGCATTGACAATAGTCTGGGGTCTTGTGACGGTCACTCACGCCAAGTGCGGTCGGTACTCACGGTGCACTTCACAACTCTCGAGAACATCCGGGCGCGTGGAGCAAAAGGTAGGCGTCGCAACAGTGTTACGTCTCATCACTTATTTTGCAGGAACTTTTTGCTTTGTGGGCAGTTGGACTTTCTTCTCCTGCGGTGATTTGGAAACTTCTGTTGCGATTTGCGCGCGGTGCGTGGGCACCGGCGTTGCGTCACATGGACAGCTTGTCACATGGTGTCATTGCGTCCGAGTACTTGAAGCGGAAATTTTGTCCATGACTCTGACTCTGGTTCTGGAACTGTGCAGACGTTTTGATGCCGCCTTTGGGGCGAAATTTGTCGCACTTTTCACCTGGTGATAATTTTGGCAAGGGAAACGGAGAAATAATATTGCTGTTTGTGGATTAGGAGTCGTCGCGTGGCAGATGTTCTTGTCAGGTCAGTAGCGAGGCATTGCTCGAGATTGACGTTTTGAATGGGACAAATGTTATCCACGAAAAAACAATACCTGTGTCAAAAACAGTGTTGGGTAAACTTGTTTACTGCTTGCTTTCTCTGGTGCAACACCTTTGGACCTCGTTGTGTTTGGTTTTGGGTTCATCCTGAGGGTGGAGCGATTGCAGGTGTGCTTCTTTGAACAACAGTCCCATGCAAGTTGTTTCACGCTGGGTGCGTCAGGCGTTGCGCCCCTACGAGACGCAGTTTCTGCAGTGACTCGGCAACACAGTGAAAAGCCACCGACGCGCACAGAAACGCAACGCGTGCACGATGCTTCTGGTGTGAGTGGTGACGTGTTCCTTTGGACTCCATAGTTGCGCTTGCACACTTGAAGACTTGACCACTGAAGGAAGTTCACCCTGAGGATACCGTCGTGACAGCTGATAAGCGCTTTGCGTTCGTGCTTGGATTCAGATCTATGATGGAGCTGAGGTGACAGGAAGAAAGGCGGGACGGGGGACATGAGGGTGGGGCAGCTTGGCGTGAGAGGGTGAGGGGACCTGGTCTCCAGACCTTTCCCTTGGTGCAGTACAGACATGACACCAGATGCATGTCATGACGGGTGGCGAGATTCTCGTGTATACGAACACACGGCGCAATTAAATTTTGGGGTTGGTTGAGGACAGCCTCGGCGATCCACCTCAGGGTCCAATGTATGTGATCGCACTGAATTCCCCACGTGCCTGAGAACAATGGAAGAGCTGATAAAATATCCGCGCGATTCGTGGTGCGATACATAAAAAGAAAGTGCTGAATCTGGTTTGCGTCAGTTTGACTCAAACAGCTGCACGAGCGGGAACGCCGGGAGCACCAGGTGCACCGTCTGTCGCAGCGTGGGCTCTTGAAATAAAATTGTGGATATGGGTACGTTTTCAGCTTGAGCCAATGTTCGCAGACACTATCCAGCACGATGGGAGCAAATTCCTTGGGGCAGTGCTCAGGGAAAGGAGCTTTGAAAGAATGTTCTTCATGAGAGCTTCCGTTTCTCATTGCAGGTTGAAGTCCTGAAGTGACTGACCACGCGCCACTGCAGAAGCAACTGCCCCTTCAGTCTCCGGAAACGGACTGCACCAACAAGAAACTGTCGGTAAAAATCGGACACCAAAGTCGCCACATCGACGGTTGCAGCGTTGATCCACACTGACGACCGACTCCGTTGCACCTTCGCCAGACATTCCAGATTGCAAGAATCCAGACTCAGAAGAAGTCACCATGACGAACGTCAAAACTGAAGAATCTCGGCTGAGCGCCTCCAGGCCGGACGAGGCGAACGATGACGATTCCGGGGTGGAGGTGGACAAGGAGCGCGTACGGAACGCCTCCGGGGAGAGCTCCGTGTCCGCAGGTTAGTGTCTGTGACGTCTCTCTTTGACTGCCGTCAGACTCGTGTCGGCACGTGAGCGGTATGCGCGCCAGTGGGACAAAGGCACATCGTAAGGCACACCGATGTTGAAATGTTCACAATTCTTGAGGTCATTCGTTTGATTTTTCTGTTCTGGCCAAATCTCTGAGACGTGTTCCACGTGACGTCTTTTTTGTTGCAGACTCGCTGAGCGGCTACATCCCGACTCCCCCTGACGGCGGGTGGGGGTGGATGGTGGTGCTCGCCTCCTTCCTCAACCACGTGGTCGTCGACGGCATCACCTTCACCTTCGGAATCATGTTCGTCGTCTTCCAGCAGCAGTTCGAGTCCTCCAAGGCTCAGACGGCCATGGTCGGGTCACTGCTCGCCGGCTGGTATCTCATGTCAGGTGAGGTCTGTTTCATGAGCTGCGTTCACGCAAGTCAGTGGTGGCTGCTCCATCCTGAAAAATCAATTTGTTTTTTTCCATTGACTTGAGATAGAAATCTTTGCGTCAGATCTTGTGAATACGAGATTGTCCCGTCACAGGTCCCATCGCGTCGGCGCTGGTGAACCGGTTCGGGTGTCGCCCGGTGTGCATGGCGGGCGGCATCATCTCGGCGTGCGGCTTCGCGCTCGCCGCGCTCTCCCCGAACATCGAGATCCTCATGGTGACCTACGGCTGCATGGGCGGTGAGTGTCGTCAGCTTGCGGTTGGGGAAGCCCGACCAGGGAATAGTACGAGTGAAATTTTGCTGCTCTTGGTGCCACGGATGAAATTTGGTGGTCTTAGGGTCCCAGGTGTTGGGTTTCCCGGTTGGGCCCACAAGATCCACAGTGGCACAGGTTCTCTCTTTGTGGCTGCAGGGTTCGGGTTCGGACTGATCTACCTGCCGTCCGTCATCGTGGTCAGCTACTACTTCCAGCGCCGCCGCGCGCTCGCCACCGGCATCGCCGTCTGCGGCGCCGGCGTCGGCTGCTTCATCTTCGCGCCCGCCGGTTGGTTGCTACAATTCATTTATTAGTTTTGCATTGACCAGCGTTTCGATTGCTGAGAAGCATCTGAAGTTGCAAGCGCTCTGTCTGAGAATCAAACCAAAGTTTAGCTGTCTCAAGACCAACTGACTTCTTTGACTGGGCCTGTCCACCTTGAGCCCATCTTGCTCAAATGTAACTGTCTGGAGACCATCTCACAACACAGAAAGTTCCACACGTGTCAGACCGATAAGTGTGAGAGCGGAAGGGTCACGTGTTTTCTCCTCTGTGCGCAGGTCGCATGATGACGATGTCGTTCTCGTGGCAAGGCTGCCTTCTCATCATCGCAGCCATCGTGCTGCAGACCTGCGCCTGTGGCGCCATCATGCGGCCGCTCGAGGGGCCCAAGAAACCGCGCCGCAAGAACATCTGCGACAGACTGGTAAGTTCGTGAAAATTTGTTCGTTTTGTCTGGGAATATTGCATTTCTAGAAGCACACGAGAAACAAGCCTTTTGGTTGTGAGGAAAACTCGCGTTTTGACAGAGTTCCCGCTGAACTCCCGTGATTGGCTTTCACAGATGGAGAAGTTTCAGCGGAGTCGACGCGGGCGCAGCCAATCAGAGGTGAGCACGACGAGCAAGCGCGAGGCGATGGTCAAGGCCGTGCAGGAGGCGAAGCTGGCGCGCGAGGACGCGCTCAACGAAGACGAGGACGTCGTCACCATCACACCGACCGACGCCCACGAAGCCAACGGAGCGCCAGCTGGTGGTGACTTCATCTACAAACCCAACAACAACCACGGGATCCCAGCCATCACCTTGACGACGGACAAAGACAACGGCGACGTGCAGGACTCGTGTAACGACACTGACACGAGCGAGAAAGCGAACATGCTGCGGAAATACAGCATCGACACCGCCCAGCTCGGCTCCAAGGAGAAGCTCTTCAAGACCCCTGACAAACCCAAGTACAAGGGCGTCCTGAGCGGCCTGCCCCCGCACATGCGCAAAGAGATGCTCAACGGTCACGTGCGGCAGATGAACAACAGCCTTCCGGACGTGAAGACGCAGTGCCACTCCGAGGAGACGCAACCGCTCGCCAACGGGCTGCTGGAGGCGGAGGCCGGCGGAGGCAAGAGCCTCAGCCACTGCGACATCAACTTCCTCGCCGTCAGACCGAGGAGGAGGCGTAAGTTCCCACTTGTAAAACAAGCTGCAATTTGCGCAATGGCACGGCAGAATCTCGTCCAAATCCCAGATTCAATGGCGCATCCAGTGCGAAACAAGCCTTGATCTTTCTGATCTCCCCGCAGCGATCGACAAGGAGGACCTGGCGCGCCCGCTCTACCGACGCGACATCTTCTACAGCGGCTCCGTGCTCCACATCCCGCACTTCCGCTCCCAGCCCGACGACATCAACAACTTCGTCGCCTCCATGACCACCATTCCAGGTCAGTAGCTCAAGGTCGCACTCGTACTGCTCTGTCAGTCAGAGGTTCCGGTATTGGTTTGGTTCACCAAAGTCGCGTTAACCTCAGGCTGGTCGCAGGCAAATGATCAGATCGGACACTTGTTGGTTCTTCTAGACTTGTGGCAACCCAGCTCGGATGATGCACCCATCTATCTGCTGAAGTTATCTTGATGGTCAAACGGTCACAACAGAAGCCAAAAACTTGAAGCTTGTTCGGGTCTTCCGGGGCCCAAGATAACAATGCCGGCTTTGCTTCGCTCGGAACCGCATGCAAAAGCAAAAAATAGCTCCATGGAGCTCGCGGTGATTTGAGGAAATTTCAGTTGCTCTGATTTGGCTTGCTCTGATTTGGCTTGCTCTGATTTGGCTTGCTCTGATTTGGCCTGCT
>JAAUXT010074494.1_pt1 | contig 14114 bp, 11 predicted proteins | sample 7278171 | NCBI WGS metagenome assembly JAAUXT01 (sample SAMN14350112, study PRJNA611818) | marine sediment metagenome | isolation source: surface marine sediment (1.8m) | place: French Polynesia: Moorea | collected 2018-08 | reverse complement strand
TGATTTGTGACATTGAAACACCTCACTTATATTGAATACATCTGAGACAATTCCTGGTGTCCCGTACGCGCAAGCACGCAACATTTGTGATATCGAGCCATACTGTAACACCTATTTGCTGGAACTCCAGGTTCCAGCAGCTGCAGGTTGTTTCCATGAAGCAATTTTTTGTGAGGAAACACGGAGCTTTGGCGATGCCACCATTGAAATGAGGGTGAGTAGGACGCAGGCTCAGCTGAGGAGGTTAATACCTGGGGACTGGATCACTCTAAGAACGAGTCCCACCGTGGCACTTGTCTCTACACAGCTTCGGAGACTTCGCAGCACCCACGCAGACAGGCGCTCAGTGGTCAAACTTTCTTATGCAGGCACACGCAGACACATCGGCTGCAGCGAGCAACACGAAAAGACCCAACTCCGGAGGAACCTGCCGTTCCCTCTGTTTCATCACGTTTGAAAGATGACTCCCTCCACCTTTGAATAATTTAGATTAAATTTGAAATCCTTCCTTCAAAGCCCTGTTCTGCCTCCAATGAAACAGTGAAATATCGCCACAAAGATGCTGCACCTTTGGGTCGTTCCGCAGTTGCAGCCACCCGCATTTGTCACCGCAGAAGTTTGGACAGATCAGGTGTGGGTTTTGAATGATTTTGATCGTGTCCCATGCATCACGGCGATGAATCATCACTGCGAGCCGCCGTCTGACCCGCCGTGGGGCAGCGAATTGAAACCAAGATTGATTTTGAGTCCCGGGTTGAAATGATAGATGACCCCGTCTTGTGAAACAAGGGACCGCAAATGGAAAAGCACTGTCTGGGACATCGCAACATGAAAGCGTTTCAAATTCAACTCATCAGGAAATATGTTCCGACTGAAAAAGCAGCGGCGCTGTGTTTCCCCGGCGCTGCGGCCTCGAGTGAAGCGCAGCGCAGCGCGCGGGGCCTGTGATCAGCCTCTGAATTCACTTCCTCAAGACTAGTCGCCATCGCAGCACGTGAAGAAGCCGCTATCTGGCGTTCTGCCTGCATTCACTGAGACGAGCCCCCCACGGTATCACTTACTTTGAACACGTAATCTCATCTGAAAGGCGATAGAATTCCACGGAGCTTTTCACAAATCAGCACCAAAGCTCTTAAAACCTCACGCACACATCCTGGTGTTTCCGCCATCAAGGCAGTTTCACCACATGTTCCCAGATACTGGCCAAACGGAGGAAGAGTCTGCAAATTAAGGTCACAGGGAACATCATCAACTCCTGCAGTCGGCGGAAGTCTTTCGTCCTCCACAGTGACCCGGGGAACATGGACGAGGTCCGTGATCTCCGGTGCAGATCTCTAACATCTCGCAAGATGCGTTCCACTCTGGACAGAAAGAGAGAGAGAGAGAGAGAGGGAAAGAGAGAAAGAGATAGAGAAAGAGATAGAGAAAGAGAGAAAAATGAAAGACAGAAGTAGAGAGAGAAATAGGTAGAAAGAGAGAAAGAAAAGAGAGAGAGAGATGCGCCCCTGCTCGGGCCGCAGCGACTTCCTGCACAAAAGTGATTGTGGGCGAAAATGCTCGAGCAGCGTTGGGAGATGTACAAGGTTAATTGGATGTAATGAGAAACAAGCGCATCGAGATTTATTGGATCAGTGAAGGGGTCACTTAATCACCAGAGATAAATCATTGATTGCTCGAGAAGTCCGCCCGACTGGCAATCGCCCTCCGCTGGAAGAAAACTGGAACTCGCCCCAATTAAGATGCTGAGCATGCAGATGACACCAGATTCTGAAAGTATTGTCAGCCTTTCGCAGAACAAAGAGAAACGGCATAAAAACTGACCAACATGGTTGGTGTGGAGAAGTTCTGCATAAACACGTGGACAGCCTCGTGTTGATTGTGACGCGACACGAAGACGGATGCCGGAGCGGAGCGGTCCGCGATGAGGGGCGATCAGACGGGTGCGAGTCCACAGACACGTCACTCTGTCGTGACAAAAACGAAAAACATCAAAACAAATGCCGCCCGTGGCTCTGAACCTCCTCTATGTGAAAGTTTGAGTACCGTTGGTGAGGGCGCCACACCGGAGTCTGGTGCAGAAACTCCCTGTTTTTGGTCCGCTGTGCGGTTTCCCTGCTGTGAGGTACTGCATTTCCGTGATGACCTTTCCCCAGAAAGATGGTATCTTCGGGAAATAAGTTGCACAGTCAACTCGACTGACTGAGTCACGACCAGCAACAGACGGAACCGATCGTCCTTCCGACATGAGGCGTCACCAGGACACGCGCAGATGGACAACTGACCCTCACCCAGGCTCCAATCAACCAAATGACACTTGGAGAAGTGGAACACATGGCGAAGCACATTCTGACAAGGAAATACACTCGGAGCAGCTTTGTTTCTCGTGACGGTTGTGGAGATGCGCTGCGGCTCGCACACCCAGGGGACACGGAATGAGGTCAGCAACCGATCAGATCTGGTTAGTCGTTGTTCTTTATGTGGCACAAAATCAGGCCTGTTGTTGCTGGAACAAGTCACAAGTTTCATAAATATACATGAGAGCCACCCGATTATTGTGCGCTTTCTTTACCATACATCACCGCCGCATTGCCGATGCAGTCAAGTGGACAGGATGATTTATGTCGGGTTCTGCACAAACCACACCGCACACCGCACACTGCAGCCACAGGTCTGTCTGGATCTGCGCAGGTTTTGTCTCGAGGTTGGACGGATAAGACGAATTCCTGCGGCGGTCAACGTTCCGGTCACTTCCGGTTGCGCCATGTTGGACTGTTGTTTCCGACTCCCGCACGACGATGTCGTCACGTCGGCGACACGAGTCATCAAGACTCCGCACAAACTCGTCTCCCGAATCTGGTCGGCAGCCGTTCAGTGATCGTTCAAATTGAGGACGACACTAAACGATGCAGGCACGACACTTGCTTGTCGAGATGTTCGCAAATTGGCTGAAAGCCTCGGGGAGGTCGTCGCCCCGTCAGGGGCTGCACGGACAGGCCGGACTCGCTCCTTCGCCGCGGTTCAAGGAGCACAATAGCGGCAATAAAGACGAGGACAAGCGCAGAACCACAGGAGTTTCTGCGCACGATTAGTTCAAAGCCAGTCTACAGTTGAAAGGAAGGGGCGTTTGCTTTGGACTGCAGGGGACAGCGATGTGGAGGGAGTCCACACGAATCATCTTGAAGGCACGTCGGGGAAAGAGCAGTTTCTGAAAGTTGGAGGATTGAGCTAATCTGGTGGAGGAGTCCGGTTCGCCTCAGCGAGAGGCTGATTGCAGCCGGACCTGTGGAAGCTGCTCGTCATCACTGCGGCTCAGAACCGTTTGTCGTGCACATAACAATTGGCTAAATAAAGGTCCTGATCTTTACAAAGCTGCTCAGAAAACGCCGCGCGCCTTCGGACAAGAGAGGCCTTCACAATTGCCGAACATGAGGAAAATATATGAGGGAAAAGTTTCAAATACAGCTGTCCAACCACATCTCAAACAGACTACTCAGAAGTTTGAGGAAAATCAACGAAACAAAGTTTCTGTACGAAGAAGACAACTCTCTTCCGCTTTGAAAGTTTCTCAACAAAAAGAAAAAGAGAAGAGCCGAAAAGGTGTTCGCATTGAGTTGGGAGTTCCCGACTCTTCATCTTTCATTACATCCAATTAGAACCAGACAAAACAGCACACAATTGCTCGAGAGTGCCCGTGGGTCCCTGGTTGTGTCGACCCAATCTCACCGCCCACGACGCAAAGCCGGAAATCAACCAAAAGTTCTGCGTGAAGGTTCAACAGCGATTCGCACGAAACGTCAAAGGTGTCACAACCTTCCAATGTGGTCACGAGCGCAGAGAGAGTGACACCTGATTTGGAAACCCAAAGGCTCGAGCCAGGTTCCGCTCACGGGAAAGACGGACAGGTTCTTCATATCAAACTGTTGGGAAGGAGAAGCAGAGAATTTAAGCTTTGATTCAGCCTCTCACGTCAACCCAGTCGCTGAACGAAAAACCACTCAATTCTGTTCTCTCCTCTTCAATAAGTTTTCCAGACAAGCAATACCAACTTCCTGCAATAAGGACTCGCTTCATTCATTTCGCGAAGCGGTGGTTCCAGCCAAATTAATGAGTCTTGAAAGCCAGTAAGCCGCTGCTGTAGTCTCCTTTCTGTGTCTCAAGGAAATAAATGGCTATTTAGATCGCTGTGTCCCAACTATATATTCTTAATTGCTACGAATTTAGCATCGCCAAATTGCCTGCGGAAGAACTCATGGCGAAAATCCATCAACGTGTTTCCGCACCAAGCTGCGCCCTTCCTGCTCATCCGCGAACAGGCGCCAGATTCAGGACCATCGCCGCGGTCCTCTCGGCCAACCTGGACTCATCAAGATTTCAAAATGCGCGGACATGTTAGAAACGACAAAGCGGCGAGAGTCCCCCAAGACAATTTGCCCTGGAATCTCGGCTGCTGACGCAGAGGAGCGCGCGGCCTTCCGCGACACGCGCGCTCCGGCGCCGGGGTTGCCCGGCGGATTCGGGTCAAACTGCTGGGAAAGTCAATTGACGATGATTGGCCGGTTTGTAGCACCGTGTCTACTCTGCAGCACAGATGTGAATACAGTGTAACTGAATGAACGTACACTTGTCCCGTGCTTCCCAACCTTGGCGCCCAAACCAAGTCAGGTTCTCGACAGATTGCGGGAAACTGGGTCAGGTCGTGGATCAAGACCTGCGATTCCCACTTCATTCCTCCAGCGGGAAATCTTCATTTCAATTGAAGAAGTACCTTTTGAGTGAAGCCCCCTTCACGTTGATTGAAGCTGTATTTTTTCCCTGCATGCTATTTGACACAATTTGTGTTTATGAGAATTGTTTTTGCTCTTTTTGCCATTTGGGACTCGAGAGGAAATTAGGTCAGTCAACCTGGCACTTTTTCTCAGAAAAGAGAATCTGTTTGTTTTCTGCTGGTTTCTTGCGCTGGTTTGGGCTGCGCGAGGCTATCTGCCTCCCAGCTGTTCCTTCGACATGTTTGTTGCCTTTCAGAGCAGCTGTCTCGCTGTGTACTCAACTGTTTCTGAAACAAATGGGGCAGTCTGCTGCCTGGAAGATATTTTTCACCAACAATTGCCAATTTGTGCCACAGGCAGGAGTTGGTCAGCGCGGAGCGGACTGTAGCAGCCGCGCGCTCTGTCACTCGACAATTGCCGACTGGATCCGGCGATAGCGGCGCGATGATGGCGGTTCCAGCGGTGCGCCGCTCGTTCGTCTGTGGGGGACGGAACTGTGCGTCCCGCGGGGTGGCGCCCTGCACGAGTTACGCAGCTAAGACTTCCCGTGCGCTCCTCGAGTTTCGCTCGTCAGATTTACCGTCGCTCTCCCTCTTCCTGCTGCACGGGGCAAACGTTGATAAAACACTTTGTGTTTGTTCAACAAAACGATTTATTCGTATGGAATACATTTGAGCGGCGACAGGAACATTTTTCACTTTGGGCGTGTGGTTCGCGGAACACATGGTGCGCTTCACCAAGCCAGGCGCCGTAGACGGTGCGCGGTGATATGTAGACTACTCCTACCTCTAACCGTATCACATCAGTCACTCACGAATGAACACACAAGACACAGAACACAAATCCACTTCAAGTGAAACAGGACTCAACGAGCGGTCTCAGTCAAACACAACACTTGCCGTGGAAAGGAGTTTCCAACTTTTGCTTCCGTGGAGTGAACACGACGAACTGAAATTTGCCTCCAACTTAAAAGGAGTCAGTCAGCTCAGCACAGCTTCTGGTGAAGTTCTCTTGTGAACCTTATCCTTCTGTCATTTGTCACACAATGCCGTTCGTGCTGCTGGTATTCAAAACACTCAAACAGCCACTAATTCAAGTCAACTTTAATGTCACAGCAATGCAGTCTGATTCGAGTTCTCTTGCTCAGGCTGCTTCCAAATAACATCAAATGCTGTTTTGTCTGGTGTGTGTGTCTCTTAGTGTCCCGGTTCTCAGTCCCACAGCGCGTGGCATTTCACGTGGAGGCGGCGCCCTCAGTGCGAGCGCCGCGAGCTGCAGCAGCGCGTCGTCGCATCAGAAGATGCTCGTCTCGTGCTTGTTGTTGTGGCTGTACGTGGTCGTTGTGAGATATGTTTCCTCCACCTGAGGCAGCCGGTCGACGTGGATCGGGGTCGGGGAGCTGTGGTTGGGGCGCGTGAAGGCGGCGGCGGTGAGGAACGGCTCCTCGGACTGCGGCGAGCTCGTGTGCCCCGCCGCGTTCCCGTCGCACAGCGGCTTCGACGACAGCCCCTCCTCGGGAACTCTCTGAAAATTGGGTCATCGGAGCAAAATCAAGAAGTCTCTAAGCTGAAAGTATCGTGCAAATCCAAATTTGCACGAGTCCGGCTGAAGCTGTAGGTTTCGTACAAATCAGGCTCCACACAACGTAACGAGTGTCGGCGCCTGATGAAGACCTCGTGCCAAGTCAATAGCAATTTGCGCTGATCCTCACGGGAGGTGGCGTCGGGAGTCGACACCGCCGCCGAGCAGAATCGACACGCGCTGACAGAGCCGACCGACTCACCCTGTTCTTGGCCTTCCTTTGTTTCTTCCTCTTGTCGAGGAAGAACTCGAGCAGCGCGGCGAGCACGGCGACGACGAGTCCGACGGCGAGCAGCGCGAAGAGCCCGCCGAGCCGGTGCATGGTGAGCTGGGCGGAGGCGACGGGCGCCGCGGCGTGCGGGTCCGGGCAGATCCCCTGCGGCCACCATCTGCGAAACAACATGGTGATGGACGCCTCTGTGCCCGGCGTGCTGCGAGCTGATGACTGCAGAAACGACGTCTGTGCGCCGTGGTATGCGTATCGCCCCCAGAGCCGCGCTTATTGGCTTTTCTCCCCCTGGGTGAGAGACGCGGTCACTCACGAGGCCACGCTCCAGATATGTCGGAATCATTTCAGCGCAAAAAGTGACTTTTCTCCAGCAGACTGACAAAGTCGACAGATGACACTTTGAATTGTGCTTGCAGGCCAATGTTTCGAAAATAACTGTTTCTCGGTGAAACATCAAACGCCACAGAAAGAGACGCCCAGCCGAGCTCTGTGTTGTCCGATTTTTTCTGTTTCCCCACATTCACATATCAACAGAACATCAAGGCGAATATAGAATTGAGAGGGAAGGAGCCATTCAGGGTGAACCGGAGCCACATCACGATGGGCAGCACCAGAGTCAAAAGACCAAAGAAAGTTGGCACTTATGTGCGACATAACTTGGCAAGTATCATTGCGCCTTCAGAAAGCCTGCCGTCTTCCCTGTTTCGACAACCTGAGAACCGCGGCTGAATTACCTTTTGAGACGCTCGTGAATGTAGCGTTTCAGCTCCGCTCCCACCGACGAGCTTTATTAGCGCCGAGTCGCCGACCTATTCATCACGACTCTCTGATGTTATTACCTGTTTTCCAGCTCCTGCAAGATCCCCTTCTCTTCCAATTTGATAATTGCTCTGTTGAGAATGTCTCTGTACGACGCTCCCTGAGGCACGGCGATGGCATAGGAGTTGATTTCGAACGACTCGCCCAGCTCCATGAGGCTGCAGTCACTGTTCACAATTTGGCTGATTTCGGACGAGTCCCAGATGAAGGCGAACTCCCCCGCGCGGACGAGACGGAGAGCTTCGCTGACGTCCTTCACCATCAGGCCGCTCGACGAGGAGGTGATGTCCTGCCATATGCGGCGGAAGGGATCGATCCTGCTGTTACTGAGGAAGGCACTGACTTGTGTGTTTGCAATCGTCCCGTACTTTATGCTGTCCTGTCTCGTTAGATCAGCCATCGTTCTGAACGGCGGCTGCAGGTTGGAGACGAAGAGGGACACGGCCAAACTCGCCGTGTAGGAAGACACGAGCAGCAGGGCAAACGACCACAGACTGCCTGCCAGAATCTTTGCAGATATGGTCTGCGGGCTGACCTCGCCGTCTCTGAGCACCATTGATGAGAAAGTGAACCAGATGCATTTCTCGACGCCGAGCCTGGTGCGCGGTGGCGGCGGCTGCGGCGTCGATGGCGGCTCCGACGGCGACTCGTCCTCCGGCGGGGCGCGGCCCGGGGAGAGGCGGTCGACGGCGTAGAGCCCCGCGGCGGCGAAGGCCATCATGAGCGGGATGACGACCCAGAGCACGGCCGACAGCGGCTGCAGGAAGTGGAAGACGGACGACTCGTGGACGGGGCGTCGGGCGAGCGCGCTGATGCGCAGCTTCTTGTAGGGGCGCGTGAAGTCGACGTGCGCCTCGCGCTCCGACGACACCGTCATGTGACCGATCACCATCGTCGCGTTCTGCAAGATCGAACGAGCACGAGTGATCTGAAACCGTCCGGTGTGTGACAAAGTCTGCAAAGCGGAATCCTCGCCAAGTAATCCGCGGGAAAAGCTGAGGAGAAGCACCGCCGCTTCAGACACTTTTTATTGGAGATTGACACTCGAGAAACATTTCAGCGTAGATACCCCATTTGTGAGCTCCCCCATCAGGCCCGTCCAGGATCCATTCTTCAATCTCTTGCCAAAATCCTGCTTCAAGTAGACTTTGTACTGGAAGCCGAGCGACTCTTGCAGCGCGTAGATGATGTCCATGCAGAAGCCTTCGAAGCGACTCGACGCGTGCGGCACTGCGGCTCCCGTCGCTGACTTCACAAACGGCTCCTCCTGCACCCGGGGGACACAACCACAATCGCTGCACGAGCGCATTTCAAAATGATAATGATAAATTGGGGAGCAGATGAAGACACAGAGATGGCATGAGTAGTTTATGCCCTCGTACATTTTTCGAGATTGTCGTTGGCTTCTTTTGAGTCAGCCGAACGTAAAAAGGCATCGGCGGCCATTGATCACTGGAGAACAAACGTAACGAGATCTCTCATACCAGCACAGTGGCCACATTAATAATCTCCCTCCCGAAGGGATAGTTTTTCTTCGGAGGGGGCTTCTCTTTCTTCGGCTTCCCCAGGCTGACGTTAAGGAACAGTTGATTCCTGGCGGAAGCAGCCGAGTCCCAGTGTCCCACCTACAATTGCCAAAAGACACAATAAAGCTCTATTACATTTCCTTGCGAATGAGTACATGCTCGCCCGCCGCACGGGCGATATCAATCCCGCCGGTCCAAAACAATTACCGGCAAACTTGAGCCGAGAGACAGACCGGGGGAGCAGAAAGCAATTCCGGCCTGGACAGCGGAGCATGAGATTGTGGAGGAAAGTTGAGCCGCGGCCCCCACAAACATGCGGTTTCAAAACGTAAATCATTCCGGGTCCGTCTGAGGAAATGGATCTGGCGGAGACGCCTCGCTGTGATGATGTTGGGCAAGAGAAGCGAGTGAGAGCGTTGAAACTGACGCCGACACAGCAACCGGAAACCACAGCGCTTTTCATCGTGACTCTCAAAAGGCTCTGCAGCTCGCATTTGGTTGCATCAGCAACACACCTGATGTGTGAACTTTACAATTTCACGTGGCTGGACGGTGAGCGTCGCCCTCACCTTCACCATGGCGTTCTTGGTGAGCGCGAGGATGTCGACGACGAAGCTGCGTCTGCGCCCGTCCGTGTAGAAGGTCAGCTGCCCCGTGGCGCCCGAGTCCCGCAGCTGCGTGCGCACGGAATAGCGAGGGAAGCCCCTCTCATTCAGGGGAGAAACTTGTGTCAAGCTCATTGAAACGACCACAGCGCCACTTTGATTCACACGTCGAGAACAAGAGGTGGTTCACTGGTTCACTCGAACAAGACGAGTCGCCCCGCCGTCCGCGGCTGCACCTACCTGTGGAAGGACGCTGTTGATCTGCTTCCTCCCGTTCCAGTTGCAGTCCTTCTTGTTGCGGTGGTGCACCTTGAGCGCGTTGTAGAAGGTGAGGAGGCTGTCCATGGTGGTGGCGACGTCGTGCTCCGAGAAACCTTTGGGCACGAGCGTCAGGTCGATGCCGTCGCGGATCTGAACGAGCTGCAGCGACGTCAGGTTCACCTGGCTGAAGAGGAACCGCTCCAGCGACGCCACGTTCACGTTCTGAAGCAGATGTGACAACGTGTGTCAAGTCCCCGTCAGAAAGGAAGCTATTGGAACACAACATTGAGAACTGTACTGCTTCTGTGAACTCACCACATTCGGCAGAATCCAGCAGTACTTGTCTGACAGCATACTCAGACGAAGCGCCTGCAATCAAAAACAGACGTGGCATGGAGATCTGTGCGCAGAAACGGGATCGTTTATTTCTTTTGTGCCTAAGGAAAATCTTGTGGAAGCCGAGCATCCTCTGGACCGATGAAATCGGCTTGGCATCTGGGTTCACATCAGATGACATGAGTGATAAAGTGCTTTGACTCGGCAGTGTTTCAACGTTGACGGGCGAATCGATCAATACCAGATTGAGGAGCCTGTACTCCGGCATGGTGGATGTGTAGAGCAGGATGTTCCTCAAGTCGAGCTGACGAATCGCGAGCAGAATCTCCCTCAGCTCGGGATCACTCATGTTGGATCGCACTCTCCATGACCTCAATCTCAGGGAGTTCAGCAAGACAAGCTTTTCTATTAGATGAGCACCTGAAATATGACGCACGGCGGTAGCGCTCGGCTTACGCGCGCAGAATGGAGATGAACAGCGAGGAGCGAAATCAAAGCGCGGCCGTGGGCGCCCTTCTGTTGACTACCCGTGATTGTGTGTAAAAATGGCGCGGATCCCATTTCGAAATCATTGAGTGGCGCACTGAGAGTTGTCGTTTTTGTCAAATATCTCGTCGGGCTTTGTGAGTTTGGGCTCAGTTTTTGTCAGTGCACATTTGTCTGCGTGGAAAGGGCAGCGATTTCCTTGAGGTAGAGGAGCAATAATCTAATATTGCAGTGTGGATGCCTGTGCGCGCAACACCCCGAAAAGCAAACGGCGTTGTTTCTCTCAGAGCCACCAAAGGCACATCATGGCGCACAATGATTTCAAGCAACAATCGGCAACATGCGGAAAAGGCTTCAAACCAGTCGTCGTTGAATACTCGACTTGATGAAACAGCTGCGCAAAATAATTGGAAAGTTGGTGTGTGGGTGTCTTCATTCACTTGTTTGGAGACACTGTCTGTCTGTCTGTCTGTCTGTCTGTCTGTCTGTCTGTCTGTCTGTCTGTCTGTCAACATCAACGAAACCCCGCGGCTCGGCGCTCCACGACCCTGACCTTCGTCTCCGTCGTACACGATGACGATGTTGGTCCAGCGGTAGCGACTCACGACCTGCGTCCCGACCTGCAGCACGTCCGCCGCGTCCGGCGACACCGTGATCATGTTGAACGGGCGGTAGCACTTGTGCTGCACCGGCGTCGTCACGAAGTACGGGATGCCGACCTTCTCCGTCGCCGTCGCGAGCGGCGCCACGTACGGCCCGATCATCGCCGAGATGTTCGTCACGCCGATCTCCATGTACGCTGCCGCAGAGAAAAGGGACATTGAGCGGCGGTGACGGGCGCCACGTGGTCTGCGCTCTTGTGACAAGGACAGAAAAACAACCTGCAGAGGAGAGTGTGGCGGGCCACGCCAGAAGGCACGTCACACGGTAAATTCTCACACTTTTCCAAATGAAGTCAGTGACATGTTGGATCTGAGCGTCATCTGATGTGACGGGATCTCATTCAGCTTGTCTGGCTTTGTTCTTTCGCTTTCATTTTCCTTGTTCTCCTGCCGCCAGAACACCTTTAAAACCAGAACAAAAGCACGTTGGAACAAACTGAGGATTCATAAGCTTCTTCGTCACAAAAAACTTTTTGGGGTTTGGAATTCAAGAGTTCAGATCCCCGCGGTCTCAAACTCGTGAAACAACAGCAAATCGGCACGAAGGATTTCGTGTCCAAGTGTCTTCAATTTGGAGAAGCGGTCGGTGCCAAAACCGAAAAACTGATTGCAAAACTGATTTCAACGAGTGAGGAAGGACTCTGTAGCAATCAAGGGCCCAGATCCTCATGGCTTTCACATGACCATGAAAAGCTGCCAACTTTTTCGTGATTCTGTCAAAGCCAGGACCTAAGGAGTCAGATTTCAAACTCGCAGATCTTGGGTTTGAAATCCGCTCCTGAGCCGTCCGGTTCGCCGCCTCACTGTGAGGCTGAGTGATAGCGCTTATCACATCAGGGATTTCGTGGTCTCCAAAGAGTTGCCAACGAAACCATGGTTCCTGGAAGTGGTTTGTTTTGCTGCGGTCAGAAGACAGCTGGGCACCAGAAACGTACTCGTTTGCATTTTTAAACGGTGCGTTTCTTGGGGTTCCAACAACGAGCAGCAGAATTGATGCCCCGGCGGACCTGGGCGCGGCGGAGTCGAACAGGACGCAGCCCCCCTGATGAGATTCACGCCCTGCACCGTTTGCTGGACCCGCAAGTTTATGTGAGGGGACAAACAAATTGACTCGAACGGATAATAGTCGGTGCGCACATTACGTCGGAGAGCGGAGGTAATTGGACTGGGCTTTACTCGCAGCACCAATAATTCCATTGGATGAATCGCCTCAACTACGCATTGCGTCGGAGATGGACGTTTTACAGCGTTTTACAGCAGCGAGTCATTTCAAATGGAATGATGACCGCAGATTTCGCAATGTACATGAAAAATAAAGCTCATTTATTTCCCGCAGATCAAGGATGATCCCAACTTTGGAGCTCCACGCAGACGACCCAACAGGCCATTCCACAATAAAAGCCCAGTTCTAACGACCAACAAATGCAATGGCCGACCCACCAAGTTATAAAACCCCAGGAAACCGATGTGCCTTTCGGCCCAAAATGAAATCAGCTGGGTGTGTGAGGTATTTATGGGCAACATTTCTCCTTATCTGTCCTTATTACTGTTGGAATTGCCAGTTCCTGTTTGTCTGCGCGCCGAGTCGAGGCTCCTGCCTCCGCGCGCGGGTAGAGCCCCGAGTCTGGCGAGCCGAGGCACGCTCGTCCGCACCAAAGGAAAAGGATTTCTGGCGGGATCAGTTCTCAATTGCCTTGATTAGAGATGGCGGGGCCGATGGTGCCGTGTAACTGAGAGACGCTTCTTCACGCCACTTCTTATGAAACTTAGCAATTTTCCGAGATAAGAACCGCAAATAAATCCGGGCAGATGAAATCTCTTTCACAACTCTATTTTTTGCCAGACGGATCACAGGATAATTCACACAAATGAAAGTAAAAGAAACATTTCTTTGTGGATTTTCCGCCTGTCCCGCTTCAGCTGTGGCCTCCGTGATCACAGTTGAGGCTCTCACTCAATCCTGATGTATTTCCGCGGTTATTACAGGTCACTGCAGGGGCATCCCGCACCTAAGTGCGCCGCCACTTCTGACAGGCTTTCAGCACCTTTCTCTGGTGGCACTAATTCTCACGTACATACGTTGCCAGAGTAACACACATCACCCAAGTTTCGGCTTGAAGGTCCAAGGCCAGGCTTGGAAAGTTGCTTGTTCTCTGACTTCGCAACAAGGTGGTTGAAGCGCCTAATGTCGCGCACGTCGGTGAGGGTCGCACTGAGCCCATCACATCCGCTTCTGCTGCTCAGAAACGAACCCACGATACGTGCAAATTATTTCCGTGAGGAGAGGGAAAATACATCGGGATCTGTCACCGTTCAAAAAGTTCGAACGTATACACGGTGTGTAAGACGGAGGCGGAAAGGTTCACCGGGTGGCGTGGAAGGCCGGATGTCTCCAGGGGCTGGGAGAGAGAAACGTGGAGGAGTTTACCTTCGATGAGCATGTCCATGGTGAAGTCGGTCCTGCGGTGCACGGCGACGAACTGCATCTCGACGTCGCTGACGCTGCGGTGCAGCGACAGGATGTCCCAGGCGCGCTGCACGAGCTCGACCCACGCCCCGCTGCCCCCGCCGCCCCCGCCGCCCCCGCTCGTCTCGTCCATCACCACAACACCTGCGGCGAAATCGGTGTCGAAGTCAGTGAATTCCTCTCGAATTGAAAGCGACTCTGAGAGATCAAGAATTTCGCGCAAACGTGTGTCCAAAGCAAGACAGGATCCGTCAACGAACTGGCCTTCTACAACTCTGCGATCACACAACCTGTCGTATGTGCTCGCATCATGGTAGAAATGGGTTCTCACCTTACAAAAATGGTTCCTGTGAAATCACACAATGACTTTTCGAGA
>JAAUXT010110497.1_pt1 | contig 14116 bp, 12 predicted proteins | sample 7278171 | NCBI WGS metagenome assembly JAAUXT01 (sample SAMN14350112, study PRJNA611818) | marine sediment metagenome | isolation source: surface marine sediment (1.8m) | place: French Polynesia: Moorea | collected 2018-08 | reverse complement strand
TGGGGCACTTGGCCTCTAGACCAATCAGAAGGCTGGATTTTGAATTCTAGACCAATCAGAGGCCTTCCCGCCCTCATTATCTCTGCCCCATAGTGGGGGGCTCTTCTCTCAAAGCCAATTTGAACATGAACACGCACGTCGAGTGCATGGCTGCGTTTTGATCACATCGAAAGGCCGATCTCAAGTAAAGTTCACTCAGGCTGGTCCACGCTTTGGGTTCACTCCGTGACAAAAAGTGAACTTCACTCTGCAAATTTTTGTGGACCGCAAAAGGGGCAATTGATAATAACCTGCACGAGTGTGGTTTGCATGATGGTTTGATTGCACCGGAGGAATTCGCGGCAGTCCCGACTCCTCAACGACAACTGCGCCCCAAACATGTGTGAGCGAAATCCCTCTCCAATGCGACCGAAGCGAACCAGAAAACCCTTGTCAAAGTTCCATTTGGAAGAGATTACTCAGAAACGCACAGAAATTTAGGTGTATTCATTGGTTTTCGGTGAAAGTAGGTCAATCAAGCTCTTACACATTTAAAGCTTGCCATACAGCGGATTTGTGACGGGAGATTCAAACCAGGATCATCATTATTACGCGTGGGCAAATCCTGGAATTCACGAATTTCAATGGGGCTCTGGAGTAGGGCTTCACGTGATTCTGTCCTTGCCATGGTTCGTGCTCTTCAATGCCTGAAGTGTACGTGCAAAGTTCTGAGTCTTTTTACAAAACTGCAGAAAAGGGTTGACATCAAGTTGACTCAGAAAGTCAGTTGTCTGCACAACTGGGAATCAACGGACAGGATCTTGACAGAGGAAATGAGCAAAATATGTTTCATGACAACAGCCTGTCCGCAGCGAGCAAGAATTTGCTCTTCCGTGGTGCTCGTCCATCAAAAATATCCCTCGTGAGCTGCGAAGCTTGATGCTGTTTCGCGCCTGGTGCCTCAATTCTTTGAGGACACTGCCTTGCAAACCTTCTGCCGAAGACTTGCAGCCTGCGAAAAAGGTCCATGCGCTTCATTAGAACTTCTGAGAGTAGAAGTGCTTCTTGACGTGTTTGTTACGTGTAGCGTTTCCAGAAGCGAGTCGTCCAATTAGGGCCGTTTCGTGTCAGATTGCACGGAAGCTTCTCGAGGTTCTCGGTTGCATGGAAATGAGCTGTCCGATTGAGTATCAGCAGTTCAATTGAATCAAATTTTGTTTCTATTCTACGGCCGATCTTTTGATTTGTGTTCTGTTCACATTGACGTTTGCGTTGCATGGTTGCAAACCAGAACACTTGCAGTGGTGCCCGGCTCACCAAAGATTGTTGTCTGACGGGGACATCTTGTTACGAGGCTGAGAGACGCAGATAAGGTTCCTGGATCAATAGACAATTAAGGCGGAAGCTCTAAGTGTGCGATCTGCTCCTGTTACGCTATTCATCAGTTCAGTTCGCCCACAGACGCGCACCATTTATGAGCGCACAGCCCACGGCAGCTTCAGGACACAGCAACATCTGTGCGTGCAAAATCCACACTTTTCTTTGTTGCCGTGTCGATTTTTAAATTCGATGCTTTCTAAAGAAGGTACATTTGGGTGTGTTTGAAAGTCACTTGGCAAGAGAACTTCAATTTATAGGGGTGTACCTGAAAAACTGTTCCTATCAGGTTTTACTTGAAGCTGCGTATATTTTCTGTAACTCCATTCTTCAATTTTACCAACACAATCTGAAGGTCTGTACGCTTCTGGCTTTCTCCATGCACGTTTGTACTGAGTAAATAACAACCAAGAGGTCACGGTATGAGACGAAGGAGGCTGCGAAGTTGAACATTTTCACCAGGAGACAGCGTGTGGGCGCGTCTAGAAAGGCGATTATTTCCTCTCATCTTCATTTCATGTTGGTATGTTGAAAGAGTTGTTTCGTTGGGAGGATCTGGTCGATTTTATTTTTGCAAGTGACACGTTGCAACAGTACAAAATACTTGTGGTCTGTGTTTTTATCAAATATACCTGTGATATGTGACTGAGCTCCAAAATGCAAACACAAACCATCTGTTAGAAACAAGAAGAATAACAACAACAAAACCAAGGTGAAAACGCCCGTTTGCTTGTGTCCACGAAAAGTTCTGACAAGGAACGCCGTATGGTTTACGGCTGCAGAGCTGTGTGCGAACTGAGACCATCGATGCTGCGGTGCGTGCGTGCGTGTCACTCATTCACGAAGCGCAACATTCCAAAACAGAAATGTTCTGAAATGCGAACTGAGTCTGTAGGTCTGGCTGGGCATTTTGACCGAAGAGTTCCGCGCCAAAACCAAAGTTCAAAGCAATTTAAATGTAAACGATGAAGTTGAGTTTCTCACGACTCTTTTTTGACTTGGTTTTTGGACGGACGGAGGCGGAGTTGCCTTCCTCATCCTGCTCACCGTTCGCCTGTCCGAGGTCAATCAACTCGCTGCCTTCCAGCTCCTTCTGTGGTCCACTCCCGTTGTAGACTGAAGGCACTATGTCGTCCCCAAGGGGACGGTTGTTGTTCCCGTGGCGTTGTCCCGAAGTCGCCGCGTTGCTGAGATCAGGAATGCACTGCACAAATTTGGGGTAGTCGTCGTTCGGGGTGGTGGGACTGAGGCTGTGGCTTCGTGGGTCAATTTGGTCCATCGCTTGCAGTTTCTGAATGGAATCTCGGAGGGAGGTCATGGTGCTGGAAGGAATTCGGACTCCATTGGGAGCAGGGCTGACGAGAGGTCCACCTGAACTGTCACCCGCTGTGGTGGGCGATAACGCCAGATTGCCAGCAAAGCCCTGTTTCTGCTTCTCATCGAGCATGTCCCTCAGGTCACTGACAGACGCGACGTCTTCGGGACTGGAAGGCACGAAGGTGGTGACGGTGCTTGACCTGCTGCAGCGATTTCCTGACAGCAGCTTGTACATAGTCCGCGCCAGGTCTAAGTCTGCATCTCCAGGTGTAGTCGGGGTCAACTGATCGGTGATCTGGAATCCCAACGCATTTCGCCCGACTCCTCCCACCGCTCCACAACACCCGGGTGTGGTGGGCGTTGGCTGTTCACTCATGGGCAGCCCCAGTCCATTCCTCACGGCCCCGTTGCCGGGAGCACACTCCCCAGGGCCGGGCCGCGCACTCCCGTCATCCATCACCCCAGGCACTGAGAGCTCTTTGGGGGGAGCGTTCCTCCTCCGCTCTAATGCAGCCAAAGCTGAGGCCAGTGCTGCAGTACTCGTGGTGGGATGATTCGTTTTGCCGTTGATGGCTTTGACTTTTGGACTGTTGATTAGCTGCACAAGATGTTTGACTTGAACTTTGTAAACTTCTTTCTCGTTCTTCAGCTTGGACACCATTTCTATAAGTGCGTCCACTTCAGCCTAAAATAGAGACAGTGGAAATAATTCAAGCGCAGACGGAAAGCAGTTCGAGGGTCAAGACCAAAGGAAAAACTGTACCAACACGTCTGCAGCATCAACAACTGAACAAGGAAGAACAAAGGTCGTTTCTTTTCACTGCGTCCTGGAACCGTCAAATCTCAGAGGCAACACAAAATGACACAGACACACATGCACACGTGTGTCCACTTCCACAATGTCCAAAATACCACTCCTCTTTGCTGTTGCAAACTCAGTATTTTCATTCAGCCTTCAGTGAACTGCGTGGTCTACGCCAGTCAGACTGTGCAAGTCCCTCTCCATGGGGCCGAGCCTGGACCCTGGGCCTGATGTGTAAAACACACGGATGAATAGGTGGGGAGATGTATGTGGAGGTCTCACCTTGCTGTACTCGTCCTCCTTGATGTTGGAGTTGTCGGACTCGGACTCGGACTCGTCCCCGGACTGCGGGTCGAGGTAGGTGAGCGGGCCGCACGGCACGCAGTAGATGGTGCGGATGTCGCCGCGCCGGTTCACCATCAGCGACAGGCGGTGCACGCGCCGCGCTCCGTACACGTCCGTCAGCGTCCCGTGCAGCTCCCGCATCTTGCGGAACATGACGAGGAACTGCAGAAGAAGCGCAGATGGGAATGACGGCCTCCTCAAGGCAGCGTGACGGTGAAACTGATTTGATGTGAGCTATGGTTTTCAGGATAAATCTGAATGAAATTCCAAGGAAGTGGGTTTTTGTCGTTGGGTCGAAGGGAAACAGACACATGACATTCCAATGAGGATCGCCGTGAAATACGATGACGATCAGCCGAGAACAGAGCACAAGGCAGGTGCCTCTGTGAAGCAGCCACCCGTCATTTGAGTGTGTGAGATGTCACTGCACGCAAGTTCGTGTCGTCGTTCAAGTGTGTTCATTTGAGCGCCTTGAACACAGGAAAGGGACAAAAGTTCCTGAACCCCTCTTTCACATAAAGTTTCGATTGCTCAAGCCGTGGAGTGTCTGAGAATTCTGAAGTCAAACTACCTTGGGTGCGAAGACGAGAATGAGCATGGCGGTGACGGTGAACTGAGTGCGCAAGAACCTGACGATGAACAGGATGTTGTCATCTGGGTGCTTCTCCAGCAGCAGCCTGCAAGATCAGAGAAGAGCTTCGTGTGCGAAAGGAGGAACGATAAAGTATCTGGGAAACTTTCTGAAGATTTTCTCTTGTTTGAAGCTGCATGTCTCAGATTGCAATCAATGAGTTCACCTGGCGATGACAATGAAGACTTCCCACAGAGCCTCGTTCCACAACGCGTAGCTGATTTGTTTCGTCTCGTTGTACAGGTCGGGAGCCTTTCGCGCTCGGTAGCACAGGTAGGCGCCCCACCCCAGCAGCAGCAGCTCCACTGAGAAGTGAGAAAAGTAAGTGACCCACGGATGAAGGGTCATTGTGCAAAATCGTTGGAAGTGCAATGATCGTGAGCACCATTCAAGCGCACGAACGTTGTGGTCTCAATTGCCTTTTACGAGCCAACATGTCAATAAATTCTGGCCGGGCTGTTAGAAATGAGGTCACATCGTTGGAGGGATCCCCAACCGAGATGATAAAGAAATGACACAGACCATTACAAAAATTCATCGCTGTGGTCTTGCACCTTTACATTATTTATTCATAATTGCCTGCGGCACATCATTATTCCTGACATTTTGAAAGGGTTCTTCCGGCAGCATAGCTTTCCAATTTCAGTTGACAAGATACAGCTGTGTGTTCTCCAGATCTAAGCTTGTTTCCATTCGAACAGAACGAGTCTATTCTGACCAGAGCAATTATCCCAGAGCAAGAAAAGCTTTTCTTCGAAGCACAAGAAGCTGTGCATTGACTCGTACTAAATATGGAACCTGCGTCTGGTGTTGACAACCCGAAGCATTTGTGTGAGGAAAATGTGATTGCTCAATGAAGCAGCAACAACAATGAAGTCTGGGAACCATGTTCCAACAAAGCCATTGGATGCTGGCTTTGTGCGGGCGAAGTTGCAGGAAAACTCGACTGTATTCTCAGCACAATTTTGCTGCGTGTGTAACAACAACATTCAAAGAAAAGTAGCCTGGAAAGTCCGACCGTCTGACACAGCAAGCTGTGTGCATCCTCCCAAGAGCACAGTTTCTTTGAGACAGCAACAGACAAGATGTGCAAGTTCGCAGGTTTTCACTCACGATCAAGTTCGGGTGGAAGGCATCGACTGAATTTTGCATGAGGTCTACACTCACCAGCGATAGCCGTGAAGTTCCAGGCCTGCAGCTTGCAGAGCACTGACCCGTGCTCCTGCGGCTTGGATGGAGTGGTGGGGTCCACCAGGGTCCAGATCGTCATATATATTATGCAGCCGAGCACGACTATCAGGACTTTCTTGTACAGCTGCGAGTCATTGGTGCGGAAAGTGCGAGATTTAAACACACGCATGATGACTGAGATCCTGCAATATAAATGAGACGAGTTCAATGGGCGACATTCGTTTGAACGACTTCCTTCCTAAAGGGAAAGATGGAAGATACCTTTGTGGGCCGACTTCAAAAGAAAATGGATTTCTGTCAGGTTCCCATTCCAATCTGTCGTTTCTGTTTTTCTGTGTGATTGTAAGTTTCAGCTTGATATCAGTGAATCGGATGACATTTCAACATGCTTAAAAGGGTGATTCTGTGACACGAACCTTGACTTGTACGAGCAAGCGTGTCACATATACGAGCAACATTTGATCAACAGGAGTTCGTGATATCCAGTTGATAACTAACAAGGATGTACCACATCCACGCACCATTGTGCCGGTGCAGTGCACCGTGGTGAGTTACCTCCAGGTTTTGAAGAGGAGGCCGCTGTAAGCCACGACGAAGCCGAGGTGTCGGATCCACGGGCGCAGCATGCACGTCACTCGGGACGGGTGGATCGCGGCGACCGTCACCTGCACGCAAACCAAGTGGTTTCAATCCATTTGCAACGAAATTACAGCAACTTTGACCAGGGTATACTTTTGAAGTGTTTTGGAATCCGGAAGTTGCTCGAGGCAAGAACGGGAGCATTCGATCATCGCGAGCAACTCTGCAGGAATGCGTGTCACGAACGATGCGTTTCTATTCTGTGAGTTACGATGACGGTAAACAGCGATGAAATATGTACGAGCCTACACCAAACATTTGTCTCTCGATGCCATTCAACTCACTAATATTTGCAAGGCTGACAATCAATTTCCATTTGCACTTTGTTCGATTTGACAAACGCGAATGAGGTAGAACTGGAGAGCTGTACATCTTCGATTGTATCCATCGCCAGTGCGTGTGAATTGGCGTGTTTGCGCGAGCTCTGTGCGCAGGAAAGCTGGCTCAGGACCAAGCCACCCCTCAGTCCGTCTGCGCCAGGGGGAGAAGTGTGAAACCAAAACTTTCAGAATTAAGAGGCTATGGACAAAGCATCTGGGATCCAGACAACTTGTCGACAGATGTCAAAGAGATCCTGTGTTGCATCAAACTGGTGCTTTGGAAGGTGTTGTTCTCCTGTCTGGATTTTTACAAGTTCATGATGATCCTCCAGAAAGGCCAACACTTCGTTTTGACTCATTGTGTGAGACATCTTGCAGCAAACCCGTGCACAAATACCCGCTTTGGCTACACGTCGCCTTCCCATTTTTGAACATTTCGTCTCTCGGGTGCTGGGCGATGGGGTGCAGGCTTGGGATGAACCCTTTAAACTTAGGCCCATCCAATCGGGTCACTCTCACCTGCTGTATGCCGCACAAGCTGTTCATTGTATCAATGCATTTTGGCAACGCATGTGCCTGAAACGTGATTCTTTTGTCCAATACTTGTGAATGGTGACATCGATATCTGTCCTCTTTCGGATGAGTCACCTTAGCTACACGAGTCCTCCATTTCACACAAATTGTTATCAGTTTTATTATGACGTTGGAGGTAAACAATGGGTGCGCAGAGGAAACCACCTCTGAATTTTAGTGAGGAGGTAAAATCATCCAAGCACCCATTGTTTGAGGCCCTATCTGTGTCATTGTCTGAGTTCTCAATCACCAGGAGGTTATTTTCCTTGATGATCTACTGATGGGCCTTAAGAGTCAAGTGCACAAAAACCAAAATATTTAAGTGTTTTGTGTTAAATACTTTGACATGGGTGCACTGGGCTCACAGTTGAATTATTTTAGTGGAATCTAATGTAAAGAACAAAGAGAATGGCACAGACAGGGCCTTATTTAACTGTCACAAGAACACACGAATCATCGTTCCAGCAGTTTTGGTTAAGCATCTAAAACAGCACTGTTCTTTTGCCATCAGACACTGTGTGGATGTCGGCCAATTTTTCCTTGTGAGCAAGGCATGGCTAACTGTATTGCTCTCAATGGAGAAATAGATCTGACAACTGTTGCCTGCACAGAAAGGAGTAGCGAAGAAAACACAAGGACAAATTTGTCTGCAAAGAAACACTTTCCACAGTTTTCTTTCCTGACTGTCCCCTGAAAGAAAGTGAAGGTTTCTCGGGAGCCTTTACACGCAGACTCCGGCAAGGAAGTTCACAGGTCTAATCCTGCGTCTGTCCTCGTGTCGGCGGCGAGAAAAATGTACGGATCTTGTGGCGTTTGGGGACACTCCTTACCTCAGTGTAAAGCAGAATGGCTCCAATTAGAGTGACATACAGCAGCCCCGGACTCGACGCACGCATAACCTGCGAAGAGAACAGTATGAGTCATGGGTGGAGCCATCCATAATAATTTGGGTCTGTTCACCGCATCCCGAGTCCGAGACAGGAGCAGCTGCTCCATTCTCGGCAACTCTTTTTCATCGCTGAAGTTTCTACAATCTTGCAATTGCGCTGACGGCGTTGCGGAAGCATCGGTTCAGATTTGCGTACGCTCTTAAGGCGAAGAGTTGTCTCTGGGACAGGGAAACGTCCACTCCGGACACTGATTCAGACCTAAGGGTTGGGAAATTATACTTCTGGTCTGGTGATGTAAAATTCATGGAGAGCCCGGAGTGCTCAGACGGACTTCGCCCACCTCGCCTTTCAGCGTCACTCCAAACGCATGATAAAGTGTCATTAGTTTTGTTTCCTTCAGAGGCTTTCAACATATTTTTTCCTGAATCTTTCACGTTTCGCTGAGACTGCGCGTCAGACTCTTTCCACTTTCACGCGTTTTCCAAGATGAAGGCGAGTCAAGAATGAAGCGGTGTGATAAAACACTTTGTCACCCAACAACGAGGTTGAAAATGTGTGCATGTCCCATTCTCACATCTCCAAACGAAAGCAGCAGGTTTTATTTTTCCGAATCGTTGAAACTGAGAAGAACCTGAGGCCGCTTCTCGCATTGTTCTGGTCGTCTCGTCTGTGCCTGTTTCCTGTCACGGCATTGCCATGATACCCGCACAGTGACATTTACATCCGACTTCACACTGGTAAAGCTTCTTCAAGCTCCTAAAATTTCAGTGGTGATAATTTCCTTGCTGGAGAGCTTAAATGGACTCAAAAAGGGTTCTCAACTCTCAGAAGCTTGATAGTTTTTGAGACGTGATAGGTGGAAAACCGAGAAATTGAGAGACAGAAATTTTCAAGCGTACATGTACCTTGTCATTTCTGAATTTGAAGGTCAGCACGAGCAGACAGCCTGCCCCTATCATGGTCACCATGGTCAGAAGGACGAGGGGCAGGCGGAAGGCCAAGTCACCCACCATGGAACAGGGCGGGTGGTGGGTACACCATACAGAGCCTTCACACACCACTGCGCAGGGCAGGCACACGACACTCCCTCCTTCCAACAGATATTCATACGCTGACAGATCTTCTAGGAGACCATTGATTTCATTGTTCTTGTTTGTTGTTGTGGATGGATAATTTCTCCTGCTCTCTGGCTTTTCTCTGCGGTTCTTCCCTTTCCGGAAGTGGTAAAGTCGTTCCAGGAAGCTGCCATTCAGATAACTGATTGACCCAACAGCATCAGGAGAAGACGCGGGTAGGTACAAGCCCTGTCTGCAGACGCAGCGGTAGGAACCGACTCGGATGCCTCCCGCCCGCGTCGTGGATTCTGCTGTGGACCCGTCGTGCTCGCTGCGGCCCCGATGCTTCAGTGGTCGATCGTCTCCTGTGTGGACGCACTGCAAATATATCAACATTCACGTTGAGCAGCTATAGCCATTCGATCACTTGAATCCCGAGGCTCTCACACAAATAAAAACAAAAGGATTGCATTTTGCCAATGCGATGCTAGGCCCACAATTCACATGTGAAACAGCATCTTCACCTTCTGTTTCAGACAGAATTTTGACAGTGTTCTGTTGCTTTGAAACTCGATCTTGCACCGGTAAGCTGTTCGGAGCCAACAAATGCAAACGTAGTGCAATTAATGAATATCCATTTGTCAAACTGATCCCTCGTATCCTGAAAGCAATCACATTTTTGGCGTTCCGATATCAGAGCAGATGTGTTGTCACGCATACAGGCACATATAAGGTGTTTACGTGAACTGGAAACAGTCCTGACTCCACGGTGCCATGCATCCTTTGTTTTCAAACCATTACTGCAGTTGGGTTGAACCATCATGAGTGTGCGGCAATGTCAGAAGATACGAGCACGACAAGTTTGCTTTCCCGTCGTCATGTTGAAGAAACAAAAACACTTTTCAATTTGTCTCATCTTGTATCTTTATTTCCCAATGATTTGCAAACGTTTCATTTCCTCTGCGCTCAACCTGTCCATTGCCTAACAGTATCAATTAATATTTTAATTATCGCAGCTGATGAGCAATCCCACAATCCTGGTGACATATTCCATCAGACTTGATTGTTTCCTTGAGCATGACTTTTAATTACTTCATGAAAAATTGCCAAAAAGCGCGTCAACAAGGAGTTGGGATTCTTCCATTGAAAGCCGGTTCAGAACCAGCAGGAGAGAGGCAGACGGACAGCAGAAACGGAAGTCGTGTCGCGACGCGTGATGTATCGCAGCAGTAATTTCCTGTCTGTTCAGCTTTGTCACATTATTTTGCCTCCAGTGCAGCTGCATAAATCCCTTCAACCAGATCAATGGCAAACTCAGACTTCTCACTTGATGTTTTCTCTCAACGAGCAACTCATTTCGCCACTTCTATGCGATTCCACCACAGGACAAGTCCTCGTAGCTTGATTTCCGGCCAATTTATGCTTGGTGACAAGACGAAACATTTAGAACTGTGGTGGTGATATTTGCTTTGAATGTCAAGCTTTGTTCATTGCTTGGTCCTACTCGTCTCCGTCTGAACATGTCGCTCCCTGGACAAAAGGTTGACCATCTTTCAGGCATGAGAACACATGGACGCTCACATTCCACTGAAGCCTTTCCTGTGCTGCAACCTTGTCGGAGAATTCGTCGGTGTACAGCCTGAGAAATTGCACAGACGCAGAACAATGTTTCACTGGAGACTTTAATAGGATATTGTATGATCATTGGTGGCAGTTACTCGCCTCCCACAGCAAAAATGAGGCCTTTTGTAGGCTTGAAACAGCCAATTTGAAGACCGTTTGTGGTGACTGATTGTTTCGTGAGGAAATCCTGAAGTACCGACGCGGAAAAAGCCAAGGGATCATCAATTTTGAATCCAATCTATTAAGATGTATTAGCTGCGTTGTGTCCCCAGCGTAGCTCTGCTCATATTGTTTATGAAAACTCAACAGATCAATATCAGAAAAGCGAAATTGCCAATTACGATCATTTCCCCAGTTTGCGCCGCCGGGGCCTCTGGCTGAGTTGCTGCAAGTCGCTCTTTCAACTCGCGCTCTCGTCGACGACTGCACTGGGACATGGCCGTTGGACGAGATTTTGCCGAAAGTCAAGAAGACCCAGACTCAGCCAGTCAGTCTTACAAAGACCATGCTCACACGTGCTATGTTTCGTTGAATGGCCATTTTGTCCGAGGATCGATTCCCTTTCCTTGTTCTTGTTGCGATATCAGGGACGTTCCAGTGTGTTCCTGGGCGTTCATCCTCAAATGTAGTGAGTCATCCGTGGAGGTCACTCAGAGCCGGTGTGATCATGAAATGACCCGGTGAAGGTCACAAAATGGTGACAAATTGTCTGCTTCACTCAAAGCCAAGGCATCAAAAGCTTCGGACTCGAGGAATGCCTGTTTGCAGTTTGTTGCGGGCTCTGTCAGTGTTTTGGGTCAGGAAAGGATACAGAGCTGTCTAGTTCTCCATGAAATTTGGGGAGGTACTTGTTTCTGAGAGACATCCGCGAGGACATCTTTGGGTGCACTTTGTGACCTGTGCAATCATATTTCACAAGTGCGTTTGCAAGCGAAAGTCAACCATCCTGAAGACAAGAGGACTTGTGATGACCGAGACTAAAATGCAAAAGGTCAGATATTTATGGACCGACCCTCGCATGCAAGATCGACAACAAGACTTTCTGACTGGTTATCTTCTGTGGATATGCGCTGTTTGTTTGAATTTTGGAAACCAGCGCTCAGGTTCTTCGAATGGCCATGTGCAAATTAATGAGACACAGTCCACAGTGACTCCGAGAGTTTGTCATGTTCAGCTGGTCGAATTTTCTGAATTTGGATGCCACGTTATGTCCGACACCCTGCTTCACGCCGCGTATCACTTCACGCCAGCTTTCGTGTGATGCTGAGCGCTGGCTTTTGTTACTTATTAACAGCCCACCAAGACCCAGGCAAAATCCACAACAGCTTAGCATTCAATCATAATCAGGCTCAAGGGGCTTTGAACACATCTGCCATTTATTAACACACACACAGCTCTTTGTGCCCTGGACGCAATGTTCTTTCACGTGGGTCAATCTCTGCATGACACTCGCTTCGTCTGGACACAAGTCTCTTGAGTGTAAGAGCTCAGAAGATTTTACTTTTGAGCCTCAGCAACACAAGATCGGAGACAAAGATAGAGTGTCTGCCTTCGTCATGCTGTTGAATCGAAGCCAACCATTCGAGGAAAGATTTGGCTTCCAACCATCCTTTGACCCTGGCACCAACAAACTCAGCCATCCGCGAATCCAAAATTCTTCAAGATCAAGATCTGCAAATACTGGCACGTTACAACAAGTCGTCATGCTGCATACAAAAGGATATGCGAGTTATAAACCAGGTGCACGCCTACATTGAAGCCACATCTGCACATCCTCTGGCTGAGCGATGTGCCCGTGTCGACCAATGACCCATCTCAACACGCAAGAACATTGGGGTGGGTGATCTGAGTCTGGCGCCTGCAACCTTTGCAACCTTCTGCGGTTGCGACGACCTGAAATGCGCCCTTCTTGCGTGACAGTGATTTGAAAACTATGCATTGAGAGAATGAGTGTTTGCTTCAGGCCATAAACGAAACAAAAACTCAAACTTTGGCTGTCACCGATGATGTATTGGTGGCACTGAGATCAATCCTCTCGAGAGTTGAACGAAACACTTTCCACTCACAGCTTCAAAACATTAACCCCAAAGCCCGAGGTTATGGATCTTTCTCTGGTTGTTCCGCTACAGCGCCGCTCTCATTGGTAGTGAGTATGTTTTCTGTGTTGCAGGTATAGGGAAATAAAAGTTACGGGTCGGGAGGCTTGTTGTGGGCTCTGCTGGAGGTTTAAATATTGATCTGCACCGTTGGTGTGGGTCGCAAGATTTATGCAGCAATATTCGCGTGTAACAGTGGAATCAGCCACTTCCTCCCGTACGTCAATTGATCAGCCAGAAACAGCACCCAGAGCAACAATCACCAAGCAAAATATCGAGCAAAAAAACTTGACAAGAAGCATTTCTTTTCGCTGATGGCAATACGAAGGACACCCCAAGGTCCGTTATCTTGTCGTGTTTAGATACACGGTGTAATTTATTAATGCATATATGTGCAAGTGGTGCCATGTGTGTTCGTTCTTGGACTTCCTCCAAGTTGACCCACTTAATTTCAACAATCCTTCAAGTGAAACGACAAACCTCTGTCTCTTCCCACAACCTGAACAAGTTTTGTGCCTCGTTTAGCTGTTCTCCTCACATCGTAGTTTCTTGCCCCAACTCATCAGTTTTTGTCTGGCTTTAAAATCGGCAGCAACTGAAAAAAAAGTTCACACAGAAAGATGCAACTGTCCTCACCTGCTTCGTTCCAAACACAACTGTGCAATAGTGGGCGAAGCCGCCTGTTGATGTGTATTTTGCAAATCCTTTAATTCTTCGTTTACCGACGCGCTACATGTGTTTTCTCACAAAGCAGCTGGTAAAGCCACAGATAAACAGTCATTTTTGCATGGAACAAGAAGCCATCACTTGTCCTACCAAATAATCAAGCATCGGTATCTGCCGTGTATGTTGATTAACTGTTAGCTTGAAACTTGTGCAGAATTTGACATCTCGATGCAAAGCCAAAGCTGCACACTTTCATCACTGCGGCTCTTTGTTGTTTTCACAGGTTGCACAGAGCAAACTGTTCCGCGGCTTCGACTGCATGTATGGCCTTTTTATTACAGTCGTGAGAATGAAGCTGCGACTACTGAGCTGCCTGTGAAACTTCAGCCGTTTTGGTCGTTTCTCCTCCAAAGCAGAAGACTGCAAGTACCGCTTCACATTTCGTTTGAGCAACGACTGTTGCGCTCAATCACTTTCCGTTTTTCGGTTTTTCGGTTTTTCTTACGAGGTATGCTTTCTATTTGGCCGATCCACTGCGATCTCTCGCAATCGGTTTCTTTCAGAAAAATGATCTTTTGCATGAGGGATGAGGACATGTTTGTCCTCACTTGT
>JAAUXT010053760.1_pt1 | contig 14117 bp, 14 predicted proteins | sample 7278171 | NCBI WGS metagenome assembly JAAUXT01 (sample SAMN14350112, study PRJNA611818) | marine sediment metagenome | isolation source: surface marine sediment (1.8m) | place: French Polynesia: Moorea | collected 2018-08 | reverse complement strand
TTCCATGCCTGCCAAATATTGTTATTAACCGCGTGTCAAAAAGCTGTCTTGTTTTTGGTGAATGGCCAAACGGGGGCCCCATCGGTAAATCAAACCTGCCCCTCCACCCCCCCCCCCCCCCCCCCCGCAAAATACACAGGTCCTGAGTAACTTCCCCGGAAGATTCCCAGGCCCCCTTGAGCTCTCCCCTGTGTGCACACACACACACACACACACACACACACACACACTACAAGAAACACCCATTTTGCGGCGTTGGCACACCACCACTGTGAACCCGGCTTCAACCTTTGTCTCTGGTGGTTGACTGATAGCGCACAGGTCTGCACGTCAACAACAACACAAGTGCAGATCAGTCACGCGCGGCGCACGGGACAAAACGTGACGGGAACGCCTCAATCGAGTCTACGCGACACAGTGGGATTCGTCTGGGGGTCGGTAGAGTCTTCGTCCCGGTACATGTAAGGCCCTGTTTGATTTGACAACCCGGGTTGCTGCGATCAGTCCCGAGCAACCCAAACAGCAACCCGTCTCATAGGCAGCCGAATCTCGGTTTGGCCGAGTTGGATTGCGTTTTTTGGTTCACTGGAAATCGCAGAAGAATCGATTTGCGTCTGCCCACATCTCACCAGCTGGAGGTACAACTCAACCCTCTTGTGGTTTTAGTTCTGTATCTTGGCCACACCGGTTTGTGGCACAACTTCGCGCCACCAGCTGGTGGTCGAACTTCTTCCCCGCTGCAGGTGCAACTCAACACTCCATTTTCGTACGTTGCTCTGTTTGCAGTTTCTCAGTAGCACTGTTCGATCCAAAGTTCCAACGTATGAACATCAAACCTCACGAAACTCGTCAACTTCACACGATTTATTTTGCGACACATTTGCTTGGAGCAAAGAAACAAACGGACGGCGACCCAACAAAACCCGGACAACATAGAAACCAACAGGACGGGGTTCACACCGTGCGCGTCATCGTACGGTACTAGAGAAACACGACGCATCCAGTGTGAACCCAAATAAAGCTATTGACCAAGATCTGACACACTTCCACACATGACAGCATCGAACAAATCAAAACAAGACTGTTTTGCGCGCCCACCCCAAAGAAAAAAAGGTCAAAATTGTCGCACAAGATGACCAGGAAGAATTCAAAATGAGACCGTTTGACATCCCCCCACCCACGCAAATAAAAATGAAAGAACCACCATTGATTCACAGCACGTGGTGTTGACAACACCCTCTGACCCATTGTGCCCATTCAACACTCTGATTTCACAAATATTTTCTGCACCGCCAAACAATTATTCTGCCACGAATTTCATCCCGAAACTCCCGCCGGTGAAACGAATCATCAATTTTAACTTTTGATGAAAATTTCGGCAACACCAACACATCTGTTGGCACTTGCTCGCAGGAAGCGACGGACACGGTGTGATCTCAAGGTCTCAGCCACGGGTCGCTGACAATTGAAACATTGCAAATTTTAATTCCCCCTGAGAAGGTTGTTCGCGAACGAAGAATCCAGACACCAGGTGCCAGAGTCAGTCATGTTCGGCCCACATCGTGCACAGTTGACCCCTACAACCCCCGAAGTTCCCGAGACACTCATAAATACAAGTTTTACAAGCAGAAGTCAACAGTAGTATGCAGTAACACCAACATACACGAAAATATTAGGTGAATAATAAGTTAAATAAATAGGGTTCTGCTATGCAATGTGCTCTGTTCTTCTGTGATATCTGCTTGCAATAACTACCGTATTCACCCAAGTGGAGGTCGCACCCGAGTGAACGTTGAACCAACCGTTTTCTTCTTGTTTGTGGTGCTGATGTTCTATTCAAACAATGACAAAACACACACCAATGAACCCCCTTCTTTGATGCCAAATTTCAGAGCAAAATGGTGCGCCTTACACACGGGTGAAAACGGTGCATTTCGTTTGCTTCAATACTTGTAGATGTATTTGTTGTAAAACTTGAATTGAATATCATCTTTGGAGAAATACAATTGTACTCTGTCTGTCTGTCTTGGGTGCACAAAAGATTGTATTCTTGTCTGTTTCTGTCTTGAGTGCACAAAAGATTGTGCAACATTGTGCTGTGCCTGTCTGTCTTGAGAGCACAAAAGTTGTACTCTGTTTCTGTCTTGAGTCCACTAAAGAAAGTGAGAGCTTTCCTCGGGAAAGGTGAGCGACAAATGAAAGATGCGCAGAGCGCCCAACCAACAAGGTAAAACATCACTAACTAGACAACATGAAATTACCACAGCGACAATAATTCACAGACAAACAAACACAAATCTAATTGTTACAACTGATTGTATGAACGTCCACTTGAGAGAAAATTGAAGAATTTTGATTGCTTCCAAACGAAAAAGTTTGAATCCTAATTGTGCATCTCACAACAATGCAAAGAAAAAGAAAAACGTTTACTCTTCGCAGGTGCGTCTGGAGAACAATGCCGTTGTCAGGGCAACCAGAGCGACTTGACAACACCTGCTCGTCAGATCATTATCAACTCCTCCTTTCGTCAAAACAAAAGTCAGTGTACTCTTCAGCGCCTCACATGAGAAGCGCGCGTTTGAAGAAATTAATTGCGTGGTCAATGAAACTAATCTTCGAGAAGGAAAAATTTCACGTTGCTTCAACAGTCAGTATTTGTACCATTGAATTCCGCAAACAGGTACGTTCCCATTGGGCGGCGTCATGCGCGCTGAACATCTTCACGTGCGACTTCTTCTCCAAAGCGCGTCGTGCAACGTGCGTCAAGTCAGTTTTTTGAACCCTTACGTGCCCACTGGAATCTCTCAACAAATTGACGCCAAGTGTCCCACAAACGTCAAGTTAGCTCCTTCGCTCCTCAGGCGGCGCTGTACCCGGGTTCGCACTGAAACACGGACGTAGATCTATCCAGTGTCACCTCTGTACAAGTGCTCCGGCTGTGCACAGAATAGTCAACGTGTGCTTTTGCGAAAGGTCCCACGACGAAGCCAAACTTCGTCAAAAAGAATCGCCGTCTGAAAGTATGGGTTTCAAATTGATGTGTCCCACTGAGGTCCAGGGATCCGAAGAAACAAAGGCCGAATTGGTATGTCTGCCTACACTTTTCCAGTTTTTCGCTGTTGTGGCCATTCTGTTTCCCATGAACATTGAATTTGAATCGGTTTCCCGTTTTTCATTCTGGAACGTAGTTTCTCCTTGAGATCACTTGAAGGAGTCCGGGATGGGCGTCGAGGAGTTCAGGGGTCGTCCGAGCAGCGTTCCGAAGCGACGGTGCAGAGGCGGCGCGGGCCCCGCGGGGGAGGACGCAGTCACGCCGGCGGCGGTGGCGCCTCCGCCCCCGGGCAGCGCGGCGTCCGGCACATCCGCCACGACGCCATCTCGCGGCGGCTGCAGCAGCGTCGCGCGCAGCTCGTCTTGCGCAGGCGTGAGATGCGGATCCAGCTCCACGTCACGTGATTCGCTGAGGAAGAGCCTCGTGTCACGTGTCCCGGAAGTGAGGGTGGGGAATCCGGCGTCTTTGCCACGTGTACTGGTATCCATGTGAATGATGTCAACGGCAGGGTAGAGCTGATCTGTGTCTCGAGTCCAGTCCCTGAAGGCCGTGTTCAGAGACTGATGCTGCTGCTGCTGTCCGACGTGCAGAACGCCGTCCGAGATGGAGATGCAGCTCATGCCGCCGCCGCCGCCATCCTCGCAGCTCATCCCGTCCTCCTGCGCCGACTCGGTCCAGCTCGGCTGCTGCTGCGCGAAACTCTCACTGCAAGTTCCGGCGTCTCCCTCCTGCTGCGGGACACCACCGCTTATCTGCAAGTATGACCCATCCTGTTGCAGGCCGCAGTCCTGCTGTAGAAAGGACCCGCTCTCCTGCTGCGCCTGCAGTGTTGTGCCGCTGACCTGCAGGAAATCCAGGTCCGAGTCGGTCATCATCTGCAGGGACTCGACGGCCTTCTGACACTCGACGGCCATGGCGTCGCTCGTGTTGAACATGTTCTCCGGGAGCTGCTGCAGCTCGAGCAGCTGCGTCAGGCTGTGAGGGTCCGAGCACGAGAACATCCCAGCCCCCGCCCCCGCGCTCTCCGTGAGGCTGTCCGGGGACGCGCGGCTGTGGGTGAAGCCTTGCGAGGAAGAGCGTGACTCCTCCACGAAGGAACGCTCATCCTTGGAGGACGCCGCTTTAGATTTCGCATTTTTTCTCGGGGTTCTGGTGGAGGACTTCTTTTTCTTGGAGGTGGCCGGTTTTGCCCTGGAAGATTCAGAGTTTTTGGACTTCTTGGTGGGGGAGTCGCAGCAGTCTGGCCTGGTCGTCCGACTCGTTGCGCCCTTGGTGCCGACGGATCTTTCCTCTGCGTTTCCACTGTCGTTGCGACTGACGAGTTTCGGTAGAATCTTGGCTTCCTTGTCACTCTCGCTCTCCAACAACTGAACCAGCAACGAGGACTTTCCTGTCGCAGGCTCCGAGGTCTCTGTGTTGTCGCAGTTCAGTGCACGAGCACCCAGCCTGACCTTGGCTCCACTCCGGGCTCGATCCGCTTCACGTTCTGCTGTTGTTTCTGATCCATCTCCAGGACGGGCAACTTCCAGCCACGTGCACCCCTCGGGGAGCGATAACAGGTCGCTTTCACCGTGGTGTTCCAGATTCAGGGTCACGTTAGTGGTGACGGGGGCGGACTCGATGGCGCTCCGGCCGCCCGCCGTCTCGCCCGCCACGCCCAGACACACGTCCCCGTGCTTCCGGTTTCGAGGACTTGAACTTCCGGTTTGCGTTTGTTCCTTTTCAGTCGCCGTTATCTCGCGAGAATCGTCTCGACTTTCGCCCCGTACACCGGTGCTTTTCCTGCTGCTTGCTTGAAAGCATGTCGTGGCAGTTTTGGAAAGTTTTTTGTTCTTTCCAGTCCGACTAGTTCCTTTATCTGCTCCAGGCACCACGCGAAATCGAACGCTTCTTGGAGCCGAGGCGTTCTGCTGACGAGCTGGTGTTTCCTCCCTTGCACCAATACCATCTGTTGTTGCCCCGCAGTCCTCTGACCCATTGTGTGATCGCGCATCTGAACACTTCCCATTTTCACGCTTCCCCGCCATATTCTTCCCTGCACCACGTGCACCTTTAGCTCCGGGCTGTTTTCTCTTCGCGGCCTGTCTCTGGCTCTGTTTCCGCCGCTCGTCCTGTAGAATGACCTCGGCGCTTCCGACGAGCCTCGGCGACACGATCACGTCCACGTCCCCGTCTCGCTCCTCGACGCGCGTCATGCGCTGCCCGAGCAGCCCCGACCCCAGCACGAAGCGCCCCTGGATCCGAGGCCCCTGGTGCCGCCGCCCCGGCTCCGCGGACGGCGGTCGCTCCGAGCCCTGCGCCGTCGACAGGTACTTGGCGGGTTTCCCGCCGGAAGTGACGCATGACGCGTGCAGCGCCGCCATCGGCAGTTTCTCCGGCGTGCTGCGCGCCTTGTAGGGACAGAGCTGGTCCAGGGTCAGCTTCTCGTGGCAGTGACCGCACACCTGAAAAGGATGAGGGAGATTGGGTACACATGATTGCGTGCGCCATGCGCTCCGTCTGTAAACAAGTTCACGGGAGCTGCGACGAAGCTCCCTCTGACTTGTCCAGAGACGTGAAGCCAACGCACAAATAGCAATTATAATTCTGAGAATGGTCATGGTCGGAACCCTCTGCTTGGGTACAAATTGGTTGCATTGCGCAATAATTGCAGACTGTAAAACAGTGGAAACTGTGTCAAAAGTGCTTCAACATGTGCAAACGTTCCGACCATGGCCATTCTCAGAATTAAATGATAGATCCTCGTATTTCGACCACGAGCATAACTTTCCGTACCTTCACTTCCCTGTCAACCTCCACTCAGTTTTAGCTTGGAAGGGGTGCAACACACACACTGTCTTGACAAAGGACGGCACAGCCGCCACCCCACGTGGTACTCAACTCCTCGCACTGGAGTCCCTCCCTCATCACCTGTCAAATCTTGCACGGCTGCTTTCTTTGTCCCAACCCCCGCTACTTACTCACCTCACAGTGCTGATTGGCGATGTCTGTGCAGCGTCTGCATATCTCGCAGTGAACACAGGCCGGGTTCCCCACCTCGCATACTCTCCCTGTCACAAGCCAACAAGAGACAACTTCAGCTTGGAACAAACGGTTGTCACACACCTTTAGAGGTATAATATGTAATGCTGCCGACATCCAGACGCAAAAGCCAAAGAATCTCCGTGTCATGCAGCTGCTATTGCCGGCGCTCGTAAAGGCCTAAACTGACAAGCTGACCAGACGCGCGACACAGATGGCAAATTGCTGCCATACTACCGGTTCAATCATTCGATCTGATTGTGAACGAGACGGATGGTTTGCACTCACAACTACCTCATGCAACTGCTTGAGACAGAAGTATCACATTGGATGCTTCTTGTCGGATTCAAAAGTGGTTGAATGACAACCAAAGATCGTCCTCGCTGGTATCTGTGTGACATGGACAGTGTCAAATATTTGTCGATTTGTCCGCATCAATGTTGACCAAAAAGCTCAAAAGGTAGGTCTGATGGTACAAACAGCAAATACTGCACAGTGCTGAAGCCCACAAACAGCTTTGTCTGTCAGGCTTTGGCCGAGACAGACAAACTGATTGTGGGTTGAAACGCTGTACAAGGAGAGTTTCGACGTGTACAACACGCCTCGGAGCCTGTGAATGAAAAAGAAGAAAAAATCTGCTTGGTATGGAACGTACCTCGGCACCAGGAGAAGTAGAAGGTTTTGTCGCAGGCGTCGCTGGGGCAGCTGAAGACGCCAGGGACGCAGTCCGCCAGGGGCAGCACCTGCTCACAGCACCGCAGGAACACCTCCTGTCTCAGGAACTTCCTCAGGTTCGACACCTGTAGCCATAGCAACCAGCTGCGTCAGATCGGCGTTGCCCGTTACGTCACAATTTTTCAAAGGTTGAAGGGGGAGGGGCTGCCCTCTTCCACCAGTGTACCCGTGAAACAAGACGTGCCCCAAGATTTCGGCCTTTTTCCTGGCACTGAGGCCCAATAAACAATGAACACTCAAACGCACCTCTTTTGGGGTAAAAAGATGTGTCTTGCACACGTAACTGCACGGTACTCACCCTGTAGAGGTTGACGAACATGCAGGCGTCCCTCCTAACGGCCGCGGGGTCGATGCCGAGGGTGCACAGCGCGTTCAGTACGTTGTGGCAGTTGTTCTGTTTGTGGCATGCGCAGCTCGGTCCGCACTCCTGCGGCAGCAGCACCGGGGGCGAGAAAACACACTGTCAACACAGGCGCCGAACACAGGACGACCGAAGTGCGTCGCTGCATGCAAGGGAAGTTGGTCTCACGAGCAAACTGTGGTCTTCGGACTGATCAGCTGCAGAGAATGACTCACTCAAGCGAAAATTCGAACTTGGGTATGTCCTCGCCACAAAGAACTCCACACGAAAAAGTGAAAAAAGACTGTGAATGATGAACCAAAAAACGTACGGACAAGATGAACTGAAAGAGATGTTCAAAAACAAAGAAATGTAAATGAAGAATGCCAACTAAAAATTGAAATCAAGCAAACCAAGGAATGAGATCGAGTGTAGGAAAACAAGAGCGAACAGAAGACAAAGCAAAACGTGAGCACACAAACCATGACACACATTCAATCAGGCATTGAAATCACCCCCAATTCACACTGCATCCGCACATTTCCAAGACTTTAGACCCCTGTGAGCTCGCGGCAGTATGCAGTGTGAGCTGAGAGTGAGGAAATTAGGTATCACAGGAAACACCAAACCTGGAGGTCAGACACACATCTACAGCGCGCAGTGCGACAGCCGCCCTTGCTGCACATGCAGCCCTGGGGCCCGGGAAACGTCGCTGCCGTCTTCCCCGAAAGTCTCTGCTTCTCCGCCAGAGGGCCGCGCGGTGTGGCTGCAGCGTTCGCGCCGCCGGGCAGCTGCGTCGCGAGGCTTCCGGCAGGGGGCGTGATGAACGAATTGGCGGCAGCGCACGGCGCAGCAGCGGCGTTTTTGACCGGAAGTGGCGTTGATGCAGCGGAAGCGGTGCTGCTGAGCTCTGGGCCTTGGTAAAATCCTTGAGCTGCTGAAGACGACGGGTTCACACAAACTACATCACACAAACTACAGGTGCCCACTACATACATGTTAGAATTCCAAATGGCGTGTAGACAGGACGGATAGCATGTTGCAAGAGAGTGCAGGTGTTGGTACAGCATTCGTAACACGCAATCCGACGACAGCTCGGAAAACGAAATGCGGGTCAAGGCCTTGCTTCGGAAGTTTAATTTTCTGTTCGCCCTCCACCTCAGAAAAGTATACGAGGATGAATCACTTGTTCTTGGGATTTAGCATGCTTTCAGAGGCGATCATGACAAAACCATTTGACACAGTTTTCAATGTCTTTTGCCACTTGGAGTCAGCAGGCATTGTCGTCTGTTGCACAACGATCGGAGCAGTCACAGACATGATAAATCCCAAGAACAAGTGATTCATCCTCGTATTCGACCGAAGCAAAGTGTCCGCATGTCCATCTTCTGCGAGGGGGGAAAATTCAAACTGTACGTCCACGTGCATTGTGATGCGACACGTAAAGCACGTGTGCCGTGCTTCCACACAGCGATTAACTCCTGGATACCTCATTGAACCAAAACCCGAAATGACACGTGCACTACAAATCCGGAAGAATGCAAAAGACTCAAAGCTGTTATCTGCAAGCGACTCAATTTCGAGATTGAGATCCCCCTCCCCGCAGCCCAAAAAATGCAACAGTCGGACGTCTGGATCTGTGCGCTACCATTTCGTGTGAGAACACCCTCTGCCCTTCCACCCCCCCCCCAACAAAAGAAATATCCGAACGTTCCACTCTGCATGTGAGCCCACAACAGAGTTCTTAGTGAGGAGAATGGTGAAGCAATCACAAGACAGTCAAGTTTCTACAGAGCGACGAAAAGCCTACGACTTCTGCGGCAACGTAAAATTCTTCTTTTTACGTTACTATTTCCATAAGCAGCTAGTGATAGCACAAGTGAACACGCAGGGCGCACGCAACTACGAGACTCACCGAAACCCTGGCCTGGGTCAGCGGACATGACGCCGCCGCTGCTTCCGTCCCTCTGATTGGCTCTTAGCATGTGCTGCATCTGACGCAGGGCTTGCTCGCTAGGTGGCGTTGGCGGCGGCGGGGCCAGCGGCGGGATGATCTTGTTGGGCATGAGCACCAGAGGGCAGCCCTGGATGACGTCGAAGCGCGAGTCTGCAGCGCTGAGCAGCTGCTTCACCTTCTCCGCCACGGGCTGCTTCAGGCTCAGCTGACAATACACAACAACCACGCGTTGAGCACTGTAACAACCAATGAATTCCATTGTTGCAGGTGAGAATCCGTCCATCGCGAGGAAATTATTTTGACCAAAGGTGAAAACCTGGGCCTGACCGGGAACATTCAGCCAAGCTAGCGCCAGGGTGTGGTGGCGAGTGTACCTGTTGGTTGGGTGTGGTGGAGACTACCTGGTGCTTGGATGTGGTGGCTCTGAGCCTGGTGGTAGGGTGTGGCGGAGACTGTAGTGGTGGGGTATGGTGTAGACTGCACCTGGTGGTAGGGTGTGGTGGGTGGAGACTGTACCTGGTGGTAGGGTATGGTGTGGACCTGCTGCAGCGCCGCCTGACTGATGCCGCCAATGCGACCGAACATGAGCGGGTTCAGGTCGTCACGACGACGGTAGCCGCAGTCCACGGCGGGAGGCTCGTTCACTTCCACGATCAGCGTGTTCTCAAAACCCTGCGCGACACAAGAACCGATCTTCAGTGGCAACCATATTCAATGTTTACTCAACAAGAACAATTTCTAAACAGGGTATTCCTATTTGCGTGAATGATATCAGGTGGCTCGTTATTGTTGGTTGCTCACGCCGAATCTCGCATAAACGATTGGTGCGGTGGGATTGCCAGTTGGTGTGGTACATCTGGCCCTGCCAGTTGGTGTGGTGGATCCAGCCCTACTAGTTCGTGTGGTGAATCTGGCACCACCACGTGATGTGGTGAATCTGGCCCAACCAGTTGGTGTGACAGATCTGGCACCAGTTGGCACTGGTGGATCAGGCCCGGTTGGCGTTGTGAATATCTGACGCCCAGATTCCATTTCCTCTGGCCCCTGGAAGTGCACTCACTGACCTTGAGTCCGACGACGCTGCTGAAGTTGATTTCGATGGAGACGACAGGGTGCGCGCCGGTCTCCACTCCGCGCTCGCCCTGCGCAGCCTCGTATTCGTACACGATTTTTCTGCAGAAGACAAGGAAATAGCAACTGAGATCACTGCTCCTGAAAATGCGAGGATGAAGCGCGAAACTTTCTCCACAGCATCACCTTTCACAGAAAAGTGTTTGTTGAACTTCAGATGTATTCAAGTGGACTGGTACTACCGTTTGCCGAACAGAAGCTTCAGGACGATCATTCTCTTGCAAGTGTTGACGTCTGGATTCACAACCTACAAATCACAACGTTGAAAATTTGTCGTTCAGGCGCTGCACTGTCAGACACAACTCTTCGGCATCCGCGGGGGGGGGGGGAAGCGGTGAGGCGTGACCTCCCTGAACCCCAAAAAGGAACTTTGGTTTTCTCCCTTCACAGGCACAAATTGTGTTCAGAGTCAAAGTTTTTGCCCCGCCCTGACTTCCCTCTATCCTGGACTCGCAGGAGGCAACAATTCGCTCAATTTCCGTTTCTGAATTCGTTTCGCATGCTTGGAAAAAATTTCGACTCGCAAAATCAACATTTCCTTCACGACTCCACAAGGCCGATTGAGACACATCGTACCGAGAAGGACCCGATCTGTAGCGTCGTCAGGTCGAAGTGTTTGGCTCGCAGCGCGTTGCTGTCGCTCCTCGGCATCGGCAGCACCGGCACGTTCACGCGCGGCACCGACTGCGCATGCGCGGGGGGCGCCCCCGGCGCCGTCTGCCCCGGTGTGCTCGGTCGGGGCAGAGGCGGGGCCGGGGGCGGAGGCGGCGCCACCGTGGAGACGGTGACACGAGATGCAGCGGCCGCCGTGCCCGGAACATTCACAAGCGGTGGCGGTGGACCTGGATCCGGAATCGACCTGGGTCGGATACCTGCCGGAAACACAAAGAAAAGCAGGGTCCGTGAGGCCGATTTTCGTGTGTCAGAGACAGACCAAGTGACCAACAACTTGTACAAGGCCACTGCAAGGAACGCAACGCATCTCGTGCGATCAGCGGCAGACCACATCGTCTGTCCCATTCATTGCGTCAATACAAGGATTTCCACTTTGTCCGGAAATTGAATGGAACTGTCAAGTTGTCATTTTGCCATATCTTTCCTCATTTGCAGCTCAGAAGCCAAACAACACCTGACAAACGTTTCCACTTTACCTGCGTTCTGAGCATTGAGCATTGACGCAACCTGCGCTGCGCCGAGTCCTCCGGGACGAGCGACGAACCCTGCGGGCATCGGACACTGAGGAGCCCCGAGCCTGGCCGTCACACCGCCGCCGGGGTTCACTGAGATCGGGAGCAGCCCTGGAGGTCCGTTGACCACGTTGTTCAGGTTCCGGGTCTGCTGGGGATTCACGGTGGGATGAGCGAAGACTGCTGCAGACTGCACGGACGCCAGCTGCTGCTGCTGCCCGGGTGGTTGAGCCCAGTTTCCGTGCCCAGTGACATTCAGACTTCCGATGTGCATCAGTCTCGGGCTGAACTGCAGCACTTGGACGTACGGGGAGGGAGCTGCGTTCGCAGGGACACCAGGCACACCCGCGCCGTTTGGGCCGGTTTGATGGTGCTGACCCTGCAGTGTTGCACCGAGGTGCAACCCGCCAGACCCCGCTGCCACGTAGTTCTGCGCGCGGTGAATATTGGGACTCAACATGGCACCGTACCCGCCACTGGAGTTCCAATTTGATACGACGTTATTCTGTAAAGATTGTACGCGCAGCATGTCAACTGTGTTCGACACAGCATTTGCGCTTTGCTGCAATGCATTGATGGGTGTGGCGCCTTGCAGGACACTGTTTCCACCTCGAACCTGAGCGTTTTGTCCGTGCGGGACCGAGTTCAGTTTGCTACCCACCGGATTCGGACTGTTTTCGAACGGAGTCTCAGATTGATCGTGGTTGGTTGGTGCAAGCGGTTGTAGTACGACCTGGATGCCGTCATTCGACGATGGATTCTTCACCAGAGAGGAAACATTCTCCTCCACTTCAATTTCAATGATGTCAGGGCTGCCGGCGTCACTGTGACTTGACTCGTCTTCTGGAGTGTCATTCCTCCGACCTTCACCTTCCACGGAGCTCGCGGCTTCAGCTTCCTTCGCTTCGTTGTCCGGGTGAGCGGGCTCGCTGTCGCCTGGGTCCCTGAGCGCCAGAGAGCCGTTCGGTATCTCAGCGTTCCCCTGGGTCCCCAAATCTCCGCTCGTCTCCCACGTCTGGACGCGTCCCTCGCCCGGTGACGGCGCTGGAACGCTGTCGAAAAGCAGCTTCCTCTTCCGGCTGTACATTGTTGGGGAGCCAGACCCCACCCGCTGAGGAAGGTAGGCGTTCCCATTGGGCAACGTGAACTGGTTGTGAATTTGACCCACCATTTGTGTTCTGTACTGGAATCCGTTTGTGGCAGGAAGCTGGTTCATCTGTGTATTCTGCACCTCACTGGGCTGGTGTTGGTCCAGCTGAGCCTGGCTTCCAGCAGAAGTCCATGTGATGCTGTGGGAGTCAGAAAAGGCGGCCGTGTTCTGGTCTGGAGAGTTGAAGGTCAGATACGGAGACGTCTGGTCAGGAAACATGGCACTGGGTGTGTATGTCGCATTGAATCCCATCGTAACTGGAGACGGAATGAAAGTCGCTTCGCAGCCCTGGGGGCCGTCACCTGTACGGGCGTTGAATCCAGAGAGCTGGTCTTGGCAGAGCTGATCAAAGTTACTGTTTGGTGCGGATGAGCTCATATCTTGGAAAGGGCTGAAAGTTGCATTGGATGTGCCGGCTGAGTTCGGACCTGGGAATGATGCAGCGATGTTTGCAGAGGTGTTTTGCTGTTGAGGCAAAGCACAACTGTCAAAACTCGCCAGGTTCTGAAGCAGTTCGTTGTCATTGCTGGAAACGTAGCCACTCGTCTGTGAGCAGTTCGTCTGAACCGACTGCACTGAAGCCGGGTCGTTGTAGTGGAGCAACACACTGTCACTGAACGGACTCATTGTGAATGAACTCAGGTCAGACGCGACGCTTTCATGTCTCCTCCTCCTCCTGGATCCTTCTGTCTTCATCAAGTCATTTTTCCTGCGTTGTGAGACGCACGCTTTGTTTTCAAGCGTGGTTTTGCTGGTGTGTCTGTCCATCGGTATGCTGTGCAGAACGCCTGGATCTGTCGTTTCAGGTTCATCGCTTTTCAGTCCATCGGAGGCGGATTCGGGTGTTGGTGGCATTAGATCTGGACCTCGATCAAAATTCTCCATTCCTTGCTCAACTGTTTCACTGCCAGAATTTGACTGAAACCCTGTTTGGAGCCAGGCCCTGTGCTCCAGATCCAGCCTGGTCATTCTCTTCGGGGTGTTGAGCAGATCCACGGGGCCCGACTGGGGAGGTGACGCATCCTGGGAGGTGGTCCCCACAAGCTGGTTTGGAGACAGCAGGCCAAAGTCGTGGAGCAGGGGCGTCGTGCCAGGGATCCCCAGGACGCCGCCGCCGGCGGGGCCGATGTTGACGCCGTCCCCGCCGCCGAACAAGTCGAGCGCATCGTTGAAGGAGAGAAGCGGAAGCTGCCCCACAGGAAGTTGCCCTCCGTCCATGTTGACAGTTCCCTCAAGGCGTGATCCGAGGTTTGGCTACAACTGTCAAAGAAAACACGTGACACGTATCTGACGATCATTTCTGAGAATACACCAAAGGTTGTTTGCATCAGGGGCAGCTGCAACAGGCACCAGGGTGTGTGTGTGTGTGTGTGTGTGTGTGCAAACGAGTCCTCACAGCGCAGGATGGTGAACCTACCACTGACCCCTGCCACTTGTGGAGTGACTTACCGATTACTGGCCGGTCGCCACCGACCAGACGAGGCGGTCGAAGGTGCGATGTGGGGTTGGCCCCAAATTGAAGTATGCCCGGACCGCCTGGATTA